>MDTD01085974.1_pt1 | contig 10273 bp, 13 predicted proteins | sample 811221 | NCBI WGS metagenome assembly MDTD01 (sample SAMN05326646, study PRJNA326480) | marine metagenome | isolation source: seawater | place: Pacific Ocean: South West | collected 2011
ATTTTAGCGTCAGGTTTAGATATAAAATTTGTTGTGCTCATCTTTTTCCTATTCGAGTTCGGAGCTCACTATAAGCAAGCGTAATTTTTTTTAATTTATCTTCATATTTTTTACTACCGTTGTTTTTATCAGGATGATATTTCTTTACAAGTAATTTAAATTTTTTTTGAATTTCATCCATTTTCGCATCATAATTTAATTCCATTATGTCAAATGCATCTTTTTCAGCCTGCGATATTTTTGATTTTTTAAAGTTTTTAAAATCTGATGAATTAAAAATATTAAGCTTATCCTCCAGTGCATTACTCCACAAAATATTAAAAAAATTATCTGAGGATGAGAAGCTTTTAGTTGATTTATGCCAAGTTATATCGGACTTGATAAAATACTCTATTTCATCTTGTGACATGTTTTCAAAATAGTTCCACTTTTTATTAAATAACCTGATATGCTCAAGACACAATAAACGATATTTTTTACTATTATCTTTTTCAAGAGGTGCTTTATACTTTCCTAATTCTTTACAATTTTCCCAGTCACAAATAATTTTCATATCAATTTCTTTTATATATAATAAAATTTAAAATATGGAAATTTATTTTGATAGCATAAAATCTAAATTACATGAAAATTTAGATATTGAGAAAATAGAAATTATTGATAATTCCTATTTACACAAAACCCATAAAAGTTATAGTTCTGAAAAATATCATTTAAAAATTATTGTAAAATCAAATTTTTTAAAGAGTATTTCAAAAATTATGGCTCATAAAAAAATTATGTCTATCCTTAGGGAGGATTTGAAAAACAGAATTCACGCTTTAGAAATTTCAATTAAGTAAATTTTTAAGAATATTTTTAATTTTATTAGTTGAAAATTTATACTCACCAGGAATAGTTGTTTTTCCTATTTTATTTAAAAGAACTAAATTAATATTTTCATCATAATTTTTTTTGTCGTTCTTCATGTAATTAACAATTCTAATCAAATTTTTAGAATTCTCAAAATGATAAATATATTTAGATAAATTATTTTCATTATAAATTTCTGTAATTTCTCTTAAAGTGTCTTTAGAGCAAATTTTTAAATATGTTGAGATTTTAGATGCAATAATCATGCCGACTAAAACGGCTTCCCCATGATTATATCTTTGTGAAAATTTATTATAACTTTCAATAGCGTGTGCAAATGTATGGCCAAAATTTAATTTCATTCTAATGTTAGACTCTTTGAAATCTCTATCAACAAAACTCAATTTTATTAAACAACTCTTTTTTATGGCTAATTTTAAAATTTCTAAATTTTTATCAAACAAAATTTTTTTAGTATTGATTTTAAGCCAATAAAAAAAACTTTTATCTTTTATTATTGCATGTTTTAGTATTTCTGCGTAACCGCAAATCATCTGTTTTTTTGGAAGAGATATTAAAAAACTTGTATCTATTAAAACTAACTTAGGATTATAAAAAGACCCAATTAAGTTTTTTCCGAAAGTCGAATTAACTCCTGTCTTTCCTCCAATTGCAGAGTCAACTTGTGCAAGCAAGGTAGTTGGCATATTTATAAAATTTATTCCCCTTTTAAAAATACTAGCCGTAAAACCTGAGATATCACCAACTATTCCTCCTCCAACAGATATTATTAAGTCAGATCTGTAAAAATTGTTTGATAATAAATTATCTAATATATTTTTTGTTATGCTTAACGACTTATTTTTCTCAGTGGGTTTAACTTTAATAGTAAAAATTTTATATGAATTAATATTTTTTCTAAGTTTGTTTAAATATTTAAGTGGCACGCCATTATCATAAATAATCGCAATTTTTTGTGATTTCGGACATGAAATCTTAATTTTTTTTTTTAAAATTCCAAAAATTTTGTTACCAATAAATATTGGGTAATTTTTAGAATTTATTTTTGTTATTTTCATAAATATTTAAAATACTACTAACTGTATCACTTTTACTAAGTTTATCACAGTCAATCTTAAAATCTGCAAGATTATAGATTTTTTTTCTTTTATTATAAATTTTTGAAATGACGCTACCTGATTTATCATTTTTAATTAATGGCCTAAGATTTAATTTTCTATTCCTACGCACAATTAATTTTACACTCAAATTTAACCAAAAACTTATAGAGTTTTTAAGCACCTTCTTTCTTATCTCATCATTAATAAACGCCCCACCACCCAAAGATATCACGCAACTTTTCTTGTTCAATTGATCAAGCGTGACTAATTTTTCAACTGATCTAAAGTATTTCTCTCCTTTAGTTTCAAAAATTTGATTAATGCTAATTTTCTCTTTTTTTTCTATTAAAGAATCGATGTCTATAAAAGTAAAATCTAGCTTTTTCGCTAAACCTTTCCCCACTGTAGACTTACCTACACCCATCATTCCAGTTAAAACAAGGCTTTTTGTCAATATAATTCCTAATTAAAAAATTGATTTATCACAAATTTGTCTTATTTTTTCAGTTTAAATATATTTTTTAACTATGCAACTTAAATTCAAACAACGGCCAAATGTGGCTCAAATAATTTTTAGAGGAATAATAAAACTTACTTTTTTGTTGGTTTTTTTATCAGTACTATTTTTTCTACTTGAAAAAATTAATTTTCCCTCTCCAAAACAAAATTATAAAATTGATATATCTAATGAGATTATCAAACTTAAATAAGCTTCTAGTATTTTTTTTAATAATTTTTTTAACTCATATTGTTAATGCTGAAGACTCAGTAGATATATGGAAAAAAAAAAATACAGACAAAGATAAAATAAAATCTGATAATAATTCTAACGAGCAAAGTGATAGTAAAATAGTTATTACGAGCGATAACGAAAAAAGTGAGACAAATATAAAGATATTAGACAACTTATCACCATCTACTACAGATACAAAACTTTACGGATTGTACGATCCTGATCAAAATAATTTTGACTTAAATATGTGGGCAAGTTCTGACGGAAAAAATATAAAAAATATTATTAAAAGGATTAATAATCTAGAACTGTCATCTACTGCAGAGAAAATTTTTTTAGACACAATGCTTTCATATTCTTATTTACCAAAAAATATATCCGAGAGCGAGTTTTTAGATGTAAAAATTAATTGGTTAATTAAAAATAAAAAAGATAGAATATTAGAAAACTTCTTAGAAAAAAATACAGAATTCAATAATAAAAAAAAAGTTATACAGTATTTAGTTGATAGAAATATCGCCAATGCAAATTTAAAATTAGGATGCGAAAAAGTAATTTTTATCGGTAAAGATATAAAAGATTCTTATTTAGAAAAATTCAAAATTTATTGTTTAATTTTGAATAAAAAAAACAATCAGGCTCAGCTTCTTTATGATATTTTAAAAGAACAAAACCAGTCTGATAAATATTTTGATGATAAAATCAATTTTTTACTTGGTTTAACAGAAAAGGTTAGTAGTAAGATAAAAGATGATAATTTACTAAATTTTTACTTAGCGAGCGTAACTGTTAAAGACTTTAAATACGAGCCAACAAATAAAACTAAAAAAAGTATTTGGGAGTACCTAGATACGGCAAACTTAATTAATATAGATGACTTAGAAAATAAAGATAAAATTAGAGATCTTGAAATTGCAGCAAAAAATAATCAAATACAAAAAGCAAAAATTTTTAAAATTTATACAAAAATTCAATTTGATCTTGATACATTGATCAATGCGGAAAATAATTTTAGAGTATTAGATAGTATTGATAGCAGGGCATTAATTTATCAAAAATTTCTTCTTTCTGATAATGTAGAAAATAAATTGAAATTTCTCTTTATATTAAAGGATCTATTTAAAAAAGATAACTTGTCAGGCGTATACACAAAATTTCTTAGTGATAATTTGAAACTTTTCAAGAGTGATGAGATCCCAGAATCATATCAGGGTATTGTCAAGCGACATATAATTTCAGATAAAGATATAAAATTTGGTAAGATAAAATATGATGATAAAATTTTACATAAATCAAAAGTTTTAAGACATTTTACTTTTGAAAAAAAATCAATTAAAAAAACCCAAAAAGATTTCGATAGTATTTATAAGAAAATAAAAAGAAATAAAAATTATTTTTTTTCAGCAAAAGATTTAGCATTAGTTGAAGCCCTAGATTATGACGGTATAATAATTCCAAAAGAGCTAAATTTTAAAAAAATTTCAACTAAGTATAATATTCCTGAGAGTTTACTAAAACTTGCCGAAAATAATGAAAAAGGATTTTTAGCTTTAAAAATTGTCGAAATTATTGGAGAAGATGAAGTTACTAACCTTGATCCAGAAACAATCTATTTTATAACTCACCTTCTTAATAAGTCACAACTAATTGAATTTAGGAATGAAATTTTATCTTCCGCATTACCTTTGAGAACTTAATTATGTTATCAACTTACTATGGCAATTAAAAAAATATTAATTATACCAGATCCCATATTGAGAAAAAAATCTGCTGAAGTAGATATAGTTGATAAGAAAATTCAAACATTGATGGATGATATGCTGGCCACGATGTATAACGCCCCAGGTATAGGATTGGCTGCAATACAGATTGGAGTACCTAAAAGAGTTGTAGTTATGGATTTGTCAAAAGACGAAAACAGAAAATCACCCATGTATTTTATTAATCCAGAAATAACATGGAAGTCAGAAACAAACGCGACTTATGAAGAAGGATGTCTTTCAATACCTAACCAATTCGCAAAAATAGAACGTCCGGAAAAATGCAAAATAAAATTTTTAGATTATCATGGTAAAGAAAAAATAATCGAAGCTGAAGGTTTATTAGCTACTTGCATCCAACATGAAATTGATCACTTAAATGGTGTCTTATTTATTGATTATTTATCAAAACTTAAAAAAAGTATAATAGTAAAAAAACTCGCAAAACAGCAAAAAGAGATCAATAGAATTGTAGTTTAATCATGCCATTAAAAATTATATTTATGGGAACTCCAAAGTTCTCAATAAAATCTTTAGAAAGAATTTATAAATCTCAACATAAAATACAAGCTGTATACTCTCAACCGCCAAAAAGAAAATCTCGAGGACAAAAAGTAATCTCCTCTCCAATTCATAATTTAGCTGAAAAATTAGGCCTAGAGGTTAGAACGCCCTCAAATTTAGAAAGTGAAGGAGAGTATAATTTTTTTAAAAAAAATAAACCTGATGTTGTAGTAGTTGTTGCTTATGGCAAATTAATTCCAAAAAAAATTTTAGATATTCCGCAAATATTATTCATTAACCTTCATGCATCATTATTGCCAAAGTTTAGGGGCGCCTCACCCATAGCGCGGGCAATACTAAATCTTGAAAAAGAAACAGGTATTACAATTATGAAAATTAGAGAGAAATTAGATTCTGGACCTTATATGAGACAAATAAAAATACCTATTCAAACCAATACTTCTGCAGGAGAACTTGAAGATAAATTATCTGAGATAGGTGCAAAAAGCTTAATTGAAAGTTTAGACGTTATAGAGAGGGGCAAAGAAAAATTTACAGAGCAGGATGATGATAAAGCTTCCTATGCACCAAAAATTAATAAAGATGAGACTAAAATTAATTGGTCATTAGATGCAGAGCAAGTCATTGCTCAAATAAATGCATTCAATCCTAATCCTGGTGCGTGGTTTTTACATGCAAATAAAAGGGTTAAGATATTCGATGCGGTAATAGTAAATAAAGAGGGTAACCCTGGTGAAGTTTTGGAAAATAATTTAACAATTTCTTGTAAAAAAAAATCAATAAAAATTATGAAACTTCAAAGGGAAGGTAAAAGTATTGTAGATGCGGAAGAATTTCTTTTAGGCAACCAAATAAATAAAGGTGCTAAACTAAATTGAGAACTAATATTTTGTACAAAAACTATCAAATTATTATTGAGTATGACGGATCAAGATTTGTGGGCTGGCAAATACAAAAAAAAAGAAAATCAGTCCAAGGGGAAATACAAAAAGTTATTAAAATAGTTTTTGGATCAAGCTATAAAGGAATTTTAAATGGTTCGGGAAGAACAGATGCAGGCGTTCATGCGCTTGGGCAATCTGCAAATTTTTTTATAGCGGGTGGCATTAATTTGAAAAATAAGGAAATACTCAGCAGATGGAACTTTTTATTAAGAAAAAAAGGAATTTCTTTACTTTCTATGAAAGCAAGAAACAAAAGCTTTAACGCAAGACACAGTGCGAAAGAGAGGATATATCTTTATAAAATTATTAATAGACAAAGCTCGTTAACTTTGGACAAAAATCAAGCATGGCATGTAAGAAAAAAATTAAACATTAAAGCAATGACTAAAGGAGCCAAAATACTAGTTGGGACACATGATTTTTCAACCTACAGAGCTTCCTCTTGCTCAGCTAAATCACCTATAAAAACCATGAATAAGATTTCAATTAAAAAGCAGGGAAGGGGAAAAATTTCTTTAAGATTTTATTCTAAATCTTTTCTACAAAATCAAGTTAGGTCGATGGTAGGATGTTTAAAATATTTAGGTGAGGGAAAATGGGATTTATCAAAATTTAAAAAATCTCTAAAATCAAAAAAAAGATCAATGTGTGCGCCTCCAGCTCCAGCCCACGGTTTGTATTTAGAAAAAGTTAAATACTAGTTGATTTATTTCTTTTTTTTTTCTTTACTCTCCATCTAGATTCTGAGCGAATAATATAGCCAACACATTTTTTAGCACCACAACGACATGGATAATTTTTATAATCATTATCAAAACTAAATCCATAGTCATAAGTTAGTTCCTCATTTTTTTTTATATCCCTAATTGCGTAGATCCACAATTTTAATCCTACTCCATCAACTTCACAATTGGGATCACATGAATGATTAATAAGTCTAGCAGTGTTATATTTGAAGTCACCATCTAGATCATACTTATTATTTAAGTTAAATAAATAAATAGCTTTATCATTGTCAAATTTTGGATTAATTTCTGTCTCTTTGACAGAAATTATCTTGCCTTTATACTCTATAATTTTACTGCCTCCCTTTATATTGCTTGCAGCATATAAACCTCTTTTATCAATATTTGATTTTTTAATTTTATAAAGTTTTCTCATTTAAAAATTTATCAAAGCTTTAACATGTTCCTCAGTACTTTCTGCTAATGCTTCTAAGTCATAGCCTCCTTCAAGAATTGAAACCACTTTTCCTTTACAATATTTTTTTGAACTTACTAAAGTTCTTTTGGTAATTTCAAAAAAATCATTAGATTTTAAATTTATACTGGAAAGCGGATCTTTTTTATGAGCATCAAATCCCGCAGAGAAAAGTATGAACTCTGGTTTGAAATCGTTCAATTTTTTTATCACATTCTCATATGCATTCAAAAATTCTTCAGAATTAGTCCCCGCAGGTAAAGGTATATTAAATATATTGTTATCTATCCCCCTCTCATGACTTGCACCAGTACCGGGAAAGTGGGGGGATTGATGAGTAGAAATATATAGCACTTTTTTATTGTTATAAAAAATATTTTGAGTACCGTTACCATGGTGAACGTCAAAATCGATTATAGCAATTTTTTTATAATTATATTTTTCTATTAAATAATTTGTGCCAACCGCAACATTATTAAAAATACAAAAACCCATAGCTTTTTTATATTCCGCGTGATGACCCGGAGGTCTTACTGCGCAAAAAACGTTTTTTAATTTTTTCTTTTGTACAAAATCAATTGCTGAAATTATTGATGAGACAGCATCATAAGACGCTTTTTTACTTCCAGGAGAAATTATAGTATCTCCATCTAAAAAAAACTGCCCTTTTGTTGGAAAAGCTTTATTTACTGATTTGATATAGTTACTATCATGAGTTTTTTTTAAAACTGCTTCGTCAAATTTTCCAGGCTCGTGCCAATCTAAATTAGAGAGATTACTTTTTTTTAACCTCTCTATAATTGAATTTATTCTGTATTTATTTTCTGGGTGACCTTCACCCGTATCATGATTAAGACAACTTTTTGAGTAAATAAAACCGGTTTTCACTTAAAATACTCAGTTAAAAAATAATAGTATATTTTTTTTAATTTCTTTAAATCACTCAAAGAAACACACTCATCTATTTTATGCATAGTCTTATTTACCAAGCCAAATTCTAAACACGGGGCTATTTTTTTTATAAACCTAGCATCAGATGTGCCACCAGTTGTTGAAAAAGTAGGGTTTATATTTGTAATATTTTTTATTATTTTTTTTGCTAAATATATATCTTTGTTAGGTTTGGTTAAAAAAGCCTCACCGCTTTCTAAATATGAGATTTTATAATTACATTTATTTTTTTTTGAAAGTCTATTTACAATGCTATTAATTTTTTTCTTCAGTTTGTATGCATTTTGAAGATTATTATACCTGATATTAAACCGTGTCTTAGCAGACGATGGGATTACATTATGAGCTTTGTTATTGACAAATAGACTAGTAAATTCCAAATTTGAGGGCTCAAAATTTTTATTACCTTTATCAAATCTCTTTTTTTTGAGCTCAAGACAAATTTTAACTATGGTATCAATTGGGTTATTCGACAAGTGGGGGTATGCTATGTGACCTTGAACCCCAAATATTTCCAACTCAGCTGTTAAACTTCCTCTTCTGCCAATTTTTATCATTTCTCCCAATTTTTTAGGGTTTGTGGGTTCTCCAACTATACAAAAATCGATTTTTTCTCTCCTTTTTTTTAAATATTCTACGACTTTTTTTGTTCCATTAGTAGCATATCCCTCTTCATCTCCAGTTATTAATAAACTTATAGATCCATTAATCTTTTTATTATCTTTTATAAAGTGGCTCACAGCAGATATAAAACAAGCTATTGAACTTTTCATATCATTAGCTCCTCTTCCTATAAGATAACCATTTTTAACTTTTGGTTTAAAAGGATCTACCGTCCAATCTTTATAATTCCCAGGCGGAACAACATCTGTATGACCTGCGTAACATAAATTTGGTTTTTTATTACCGAGTTTCGCATAAAGGTTTTTAATTGGTTTACCTTTGCCTTTTTTAAACTCAAGTATTTTACATTTGAATCCTAAGGATTTTAGCTTTTTAGCAATGAAGTTAATTGCTCCTGCATCCACAGGAGTTATACTTGGAAATTTAATTAAATCTTTAGACAAAGCTAATTCATTAATAATTCGCATTTAATCTCTTAATAAATCGTTAATAGAAGTTTTACTCCTTGTTTTTTCATCAACTTTTTTGACAATTACAGCACAATATAAATTTGGACCACCTGGAGTTTTTTTATTTGGTAAACTACCAGGCACTATGACTGAGTAAGCAGGCACTCTACCATAAGTGATATTACCCGTTGTCCTATCGACAATTTTAGTTGATGCCCCAATATATACCCCCATAGAAATTACTGCACCTTCCTCCACAATCACTCCCTCAGCTATTTCGGATCTCGCACCAATAAAACAATTATTCTCAATTATCACTGGACCTGCTTGAAGCGGTTCTAAAACTCCTCCAATGCCAGCGCCCCCGGATATATGACAATTTTTTCCAATTTGAGCGCAAGAACCAACGGAGGCCCATGTATCTATCATTGTACCTTCGTCGATGTATGCACCAAGATTTACAAAGCAAGGCATTAAAACTACATTTTTTCCAATGAAAGACCCTTTTCTTACAACTCCATTAGGAACATGTCTGTAGCCTGCTTTTTTCCAATCGTTTTCAGCCCAAGTCACTGATTTACCTGGCACTTTGTCGTACCAAGTTGTGTAAGGTCCTTTAGACATAGTCATTTTACTTGTTTTGAAGCTAAGTAAAATTGCTTTTTTAACCCATTGATTTACAATCCATTTCCCGTTTTTTTTTTCAGCCACTCTTAGCTCACCTTTGTCTGTAAGTTCAATTGTTGTATTTATTGCATTGATAATTTGTTTATCAGAAGTCTCACTGACATCTTGTCTTTTTTCAAAAGCATTGTTAATTATTTTTTCTAGCTCATCCATTATCATTAATTTCCTTTAAAAATGAAGAAAGATTCTCAGTTTTATAATTGATAAAATTTGACTCAGAAAACTCTGCTGCCCAAGGTTCGTTGTTTATAATCCAAACTGTTTTCATACCTAATTCATAAGCTGGTTTTAAATTTCTCGCAATATCTTCTATAAATATACTATATTGTGGCTCAATTTTGTATTTTTCTATTATTTTTTTGTATGTTTCAATTGATGGCTTAGGTATAAAATTTGCGCTCTCAATATCAAAAATATCGTCAAAATG
>MDTD01121771.1_pt1 | contig 10273 bp, 9 predicted proteins | sample 811221 | NCBI WGS metagenome assembly MDTD01 (sample SAMN05326646, study PRJNA326480) | marine metagenome | isolation source: seawater | place: Pacific Ocean: South West | collected 2011
CGTGTTTCTGGCCGTAGCAGGTAGCGTGATTCTCATCGCCGTCCTTGCCGATGCCCAGACAAGTCGCACAGAATCTGTGGCTTCCTCCGTCAACCAAACGCAGATCGCAGATAATCCCGATAACGCACAGCCATGTTCCGGCCATAAGGCATCCGAACAATCTTGTTGTGCCAAACCACCCCAGTCACCTTGATCGTAGAATGATCCGGTCACACCCAGGCATGCGCCTACCCAAAGACCGCATGCTCGATCCATAACCCGCCACCATTCACCTCACACCGGGCGGTGTCCCATCACACCGCTCGGTTTTTTATTTTCACAGCAAAGGTGATGGTTCGACACGACAAACAAAGGAGAAACACCATGCAATGTCAAACACCATTCAGACCATTCCAACTGACGTTTGGGTTCATCTTGCTCATCTTGACTGGTGTTTTGTGGTCTCAACCTGCGTATGCTCAAATTCAAAGTGGCAATGCATCCACTGACACACAACTGACCCATTCAACCTGCCCGGTCACGGTTGGTGAAACAGTCGATCCAGGGCAATGGATCGATTACAAGGGGCAGCGTGTCTACTTCTGTTGTGGAACCTGTAAACGAAAATTCGAACGCAATCCCCATGCTTATCTGGCCAATCTGCCGACATTGGCCACTGCAACTGTCGACAACTCGGCTCAATCACATGTACATAACGACGACGAGCACGAACATACATCCTCAATAACCAGTCAACACAATTCACCAGAGTATTCTGAAAACACCCACGATCATGATCACAGCGCACATGAACATCACGAAAGCCAGGAAAATCGCTCGGGTGTATCCAAACTCATTGCATGGTTGGGTAAATTCCATCCTGCATCCGTGCACTTCCCGATTGCTTTGTTGATCGGTGCTGCCGTTGCCGAATTCTTATTGATCATCACCAGGCGATCTCTGTTTGACGCAGCCGCTCGATTCTGCGTCTGGTTCGGCTGCATTGGTGCCTTGGGCAGCGTCACGCTTGGCTGGTTCCTGGCTGGTGTACAACTCAATGATTCAGATTGGATCATGACCACCCACCGTTGGCTGGGAACCGCAATCGGTCTGCTGGCAGTGTTCGTCTTGACTTCGTGTCACCTGTCACATCGCGTTGGCATATATCAAAACCAATGGCGAATTGCGTATCGCATTGTGCTGTTTGTCACTTCAGCAATGGTAGCAATCAACGGTTTCCTCGGCGGTGCACTGATTTACGGATTAAATCATTACACATGGTAATTACACTTCCATTGAAAATCGCACAAATATCTTCTCCCTCATTCAATCAATTGAGTTGATCCCATAAAAAAAGCTCGGCATGGCAGTAGCCAATACCGAGCTCTTCCGGGGGTTCCGGGGGTTCCGGGGGTTTCCGGGATCATGAGGGAAAAATCAATTCAATGCAGCTGGATGCCGTTGTTGAATCACTGAGCAGACGGTACGCGGACGTGAACGACACGCAGGGGCTTATTCGGAGCGACCCGCTGCAGTTCAGTCTCATAGCTGTAATTCGTGGCAATACTTTGATTGCCTTTGAATGCAAAGGGCTTCTGCTCAACCATGCTGTGCGTCCGGGCAAAACTGGATGTCCGGTGCTGGGTGCTCCCGATACTCGGGCCAGCATAAGCCGCAGTTGACAGGCCAAACAGTGCAACGAAAGCAGTGACGGAAAGGATGCGTTTCATATTGAGTCTCCTAGGGCATCGATTGTCATTGAGCTGACGTGGGATGCCTGCCGTTCGTCATCTCAACAATCTAAACGGGCGGCCTCAATGTGAAAGTTCCATTAGGGGTAAATTTATCTTAATTTTTCCGTGACCATAAAATAATCATTCCGCTCTTCATATCGGAACAAATGCCTCTATTTTGCGCACATCTCCTCGTAAATAACATGATTACTTATCTGGCATATACCTTGCGTCAGAACCAACATGAGGTTTTGGCCAATTCCACTAGTTTGCTGGACACTGCTATTAGGTGCATGCAGTGCGATCAGGCAATCACCTGATGCAAGTGCGCACCGCACATGGAGTCATCGGCAAGGTGGCATCGTACGCGGAGCATGGCAACAGCACATAGACTGTGCTTGTCAACGCCTTTCTCCAGCAATTCCAGACCTTGTCATCAAACCATATGTTTTGGACGCTGACGACCTTTCGGCCTATTCGTGGCCTGATGGTGAAGTCTTTGTCACACGTGCCCTGATTGATGCTGCAAGCCCAGACGAGTTGGCTGCTGTGATCGCTCACGAAGCTGGACACCTCATTGCCCATCGTCGTCGCTCAGATGCCACCGCCATGTTGCGTGGCCGGCAATCACATCTGAATCCGGAAATTCAGGCAGATGCATTGGGAAGCGTGATTCTTGCTGACTGTAACATCCCTACCACTGCCATGCTGCATGTGCTCTTGAAAGTCCAGCAAGCAACTGCACCGAATAACCCGTCATACGCTCTTCTTTGCCAACGCATCAAGACAATCCAGCAAAAACAAAAAATGGAATTCTGAATGCATTACAACTTCTTCTGACCATCTAAACATGCTTCCCCATAAAATCCGGCAACGCATTGACCGCTCCATTGACGTCGAGCAAGGCGGGATCTGTGTAGAAGTTGGTGGTCAGTTCGATCCGGCTATGCCGCATGGCAGCTTGGGCGACAATACGTTGTTCATGTACACGTACAAGCCAGTTGCAGAACACGTGCATCGCGATCACGTACTTGTTGTGCGTCGCTACGGTCATATCTCTCAATCTCCAGCTTGTTGATGTTCTATTCCCTGACCAACAGAGAAGTAAGTGATTCGAGACTTTCGTAGCACATTGATTGGTTCCGATTTTATGAGTAGAAAAGTTCCGATTTTTAGATCTGACTTTTTGAATCAAACGTACAATATTGTGCCACAACCAACTATTTAACAAGCTCTTAAAACTAATGTGCAGAACCAGAGAATTAGCCACAAACCTCTTCCCCTCCCCGGCTCCATTCAACGTAACTCGTTTTGCAACAAGCCTTTAAAATAAAACGAAAAAAATTTACGTCAATCTCAAAAAAATGCCCAAAAAGTGAAGTCGGACTCCGATTTCGCCGATGGTGCATTTACTTCTAATGGGGGATTGCGATTGATTCTCACTAAATACTACGACTGCTTATCGGTGCGGAACTACCAACCCGCAACACTCAAAAAGAATGTCAGACTGGCTTCCAAGTTTGCCTATTGGCTGGACTGTGAACTCAGTGAAATGACATCGGCCAACGTCGAAGACTATCTGATTCACCTGCATCAGCAGGGACGGTCGGCTAAGACCATCAAGAACCATCGGTCAGCCATCAAGGTCTTTTGCGACTTCTTAGGCACACGGGGCATCCTACAGGACAATCCAGTCCTGCGCGTCCCATCCATGGAATTACCAGAGGAAATCCCTATCTTTCTCACAGACGAGGAAGTCGACAAGCTCATGGTCATCGCCAGGTTGGATGATATGTTTTGTGAAGTCACTTTGGCTCTGAATACCGGTTTACGCATGGAGGAAATGCGTCGACTCGAATGGCGTGACATTGATCTGAAATTCAAACAATTGACCGTCAGAAAGTCCAAAAGCAAACGCCCTCGCACCGTCCCATTAAATCAACGCACCTGCAAAGCATTGGAGACACAACGCGAAAGGTATGGGCATTTGGTTTACGTTTTTCCAGGTGGGAAAGGCGGATTCTACAACCGGGGGATATGGACTGAACCGAAGATGCGTTCTGAAAATTGGTGGCAGAAGCTCTCAATCAGACACATGCAGGAAGTAATCCCATCGCTTAAGAATCTGCCAGCTGGTCGAACAGGCCGGGGTTGGCATGCCCTGCGTCACACCTTCGCAACACGTGCCGTCAGAGCTAATATCGACATGTTCAAGCTCAAGGACTGGATGGGACACAAGAAGATCGAAACCACAATGTGCTATGTGCATGTTTCGAGGAACTACGACGAAGATATCGAACTGCTCTGATTTTCAACTCCCGCATAACCGCATATCCCAATATCAGTGATTACTTCGTCTGAGATTCCTAGCAGAACCGCCGACCGTATGCTCTTCAACTTTACGAGGCTAACTGTTAAAATAATTGCGTACAGTAAGTGGCCAACTGTTTGCATTTCTCACATCTCCCGAGTTGCTCAACACCGTCAAAGATCGGAAAGTCATTTGAATGTCACTTGTGAGACGCGAAATATGTTGCTTGTCATATTTGATCGATTCGTGTGACACTAATTTTTTGTGTCCCATACGAAAGAATCTGCCTGCTGATCAAACCAGCCGGGATTGGCATACACTGCGTCATACCTTCGCAACACTAGCTGTCAGGGGATATATTGACGCAACTATGAGATATGTTCATTATTTCCGCTGGCAAGCACCCAATGAATTCAACGACAACATAAGACCAAGTAATTTAAACAGTAGAGGGTTTCGAAAACCTAAGCAACCACAAAAAACATACCGTATTCCTCAGGAAATATGAGGTTGATTTTTCAAACATGCAGGTTTTTCGAAACCCTCAGTATTCAATCCTACAGATCATAAAACAATAAATAATTCAATTTGTCACTTTTTACTTAGGCACTGTAATTTGCGAATTCCCCAAACGGCTTACATGGCTTGCAGCTTTAGATTTTAAATCTGAAAATATTTCTCGTCTTAGAGAAAAAATGGAATCTTGCTGTAATTCATCTGAAAGGCATAAATCAATTGATGAAAAATGGCAACTGAGCATATACATACTTTCATCATGATATATTGGCCCAATGGTGAAAATACTATCACTTCTTTTCTGCCTACTATCTTCTTTTTTCTTGTCATATGGATCACTAGCTTTCCAAAGCAAAGCATAAATTACCCTGTGGTAATAACAGTAGGTATCGTCATTTTTCTTTCCTTTTAACATTTTATCTTGCGCAAAAAGGCATTCAGGAGTAATTACAATACGGCACAATATTATATCTGATTGCGATGGTTGTTCCAATTTTTTTAAAAAAACATGATCTGTTATGTGTTTCTTTAAATCATCTTTATTTGTGATGGAATACACACCGCCCAATGGGATTTCAGATATTCCATGGTAATTTATTAATAGCGTTGTATTAATTTTCGCAATCACTTTGGGTGGAATTTTTCCATTTATAAGTTTAAATTTTTCTGGCAAATGAAGATTTTTATCAATTGATGATTCAAGGGTATCAAAATAACTTCGGTTGATAAGATAGCAAGCATGTTTAAATTCAGAAAGGGTGTCTGCACATTCTCTTTCACCAGCATAAGCCTTGTACAACTTGTGAAATATGCAAGAAATATGTTCTGACCAATTTTCACCTTCTGTCTCAAAATAACTAGTAAGTGTATTTATAAAATCAACGGAAGCCGTGCTAGCAGCATTTTCCCACTGGTTAATAAGTTGAAATGCAGGAACAGACGATAACTCAGATTCAATACGTTCTAATAAAGCCTCAACATCGAGAATTGGAACATCACTTTTGTCATTATCAGGCTTATAAAAATCTTTTTTTTGTAGATTAATATTTGCCACTGGAGCTATGCCGCTTTTAAAACAATTTTTTAGCACATTGCCAATAACTTCTTCATGCGTAGTCCAGAAAAGTATGACATACGGACCATTATTCTTATCGATAATTTTTTCTAGAACTTGCATTAATCCTGATGCTTTTGTTTTATCATTTTGGCCTTGCATTCCATTTAGTTCGATATCGAGAAATACATATCGCACACCTACGAGAGGTTCAGCTGGCAAATACCCTAAACTACCGTCTGTATATATGTACGGCACACCTTGATTTGCAAAAGCTTTAAGCAAACTATTCACTTCATCAAACTTGTTGTCAACAACAACAATTCTACCGCTATTCGAAAGTATCATTAAAATCACCCTTTCTTAAAAGCCAATGCGATTATTGCACCTTTTCTATATTTTGAAGGGATTTCAAAAATGTCAATCCCCGGAAAAACAAGTTGTCCATCCAATGACTCCATAATCTGATGTGTTAAATGTAAGCCAATCCCCATTCCATCTGGTTTGTCACTGACAAACGGCTTTATGATTTCATCAGTTGGCTTGGTAAAGCCGGGGCCATTGTCTGCAATAACTATACTTACATACCCAGGCATTTCGGATGAAATATCAATAAAAATCTCTGGATTTTTGGACTTTGCATAATCCAACCACCAAATTGAATTATCAAAAATATTCATTAATGCATTCAAGACATGATCTTCTGAGCATATTGCATCCAAACCTTTGGTTTTATTACAATACGCAACATTGATCTTTATCCCATGATCATCCAATCTGAATTTCATATTCCAAATACATTGTTCTGCAATACCTTTAAGGTTACGTGATTTTTTTTCTGATTGCTTGACCAAAATACTGTAACCTTCAATCAAGGCCGCTAATGTTTTTACTCGTCCTTCAACCACATCCATTTTCACTTTTTTACGAAGCATTGCTAATATGTCTTTAATGATTTTTTCGACTTGGTGTATCACGACAATAAGATTTAGGCCTGCACCTGCACTACGCATCAAGCTATCGGTTATCGATTCATATTCGGTGGAAATACGATCTAAATATCGAAAAATTTCATTTTTTGTTGCAGTACTTTTAACCTTTGTACTAACTACCTCTTTTACCTCTGCCATAGTCGTTGTTACTGGAACGTTTGTTTTATCGCTGGAATATTGCTTTCTCATTAAACTCTTGTCAGATTGTCGCAGAGATTCAATTCTATTTACAGAATATATAACTGCTTCTAGCAATGTCTTAAAAGCATCGTTTTCTACGAATCCCTCTCGGTTTGCTTTTTCTCGCAAACCATCGCTTTGATCTCGATCAAGGTGAATCGCGCCAATAATAATATTATTGCTAATCCTTTTAGCAGGCATATTTATTCTACGCCCGCCAAGATTTAGCCAATCACTGCCAGGATCACCATAATCTAAGACTCTCATATTGTCCCGGTAAATGCGTATACCCCCATTTTGATCAAGGTATTTTTTTAGACCTAGCTTATCTTGGACTCCTAAATTCAAGGTCCTAGGCTCTCGGTCATATATATGGCCGCGAAATCTTACAAGGCCAATTTTATGTTCATTCAAATCAATAGTTTTATAACCTCCTTTGATTTTGTATTTCATTAATGCATGCGGTAAAAATTCCGGGTCTTTTTCTGTGACCTTGCGTCTTTTCAGCTTCTTCATTGTTTTCCAAGGAAGAAACTTGTATATAAATTCAACAATTCGATCACCAGACATTGTGATATCAAATTCAAAAAGGCGATTATCTTTTATCTCGTCATATGACAATAGTCCTACAAGCCAATCAGATTTTGAGCCAGGCAATTCAAATTCAACCTTAAATGAATCATCTGCTTCGAAGGGTGAATTTAATGATAATATTGAACGCGCACAGTTACGAACTAACCCCCTAGACCAAGAGACTCGCAAATCACTGATCGTAATTTTTGTGCCAGTGGTTCTTGAAAATACCGTGGGAGTTCGCTCAAAAACTTTAACCGGCAAATCCTCTATGTATTGACTTGTTTCAATTGCATTCCAATCAATAATCAATACGCATTCTTTACATTCTTTTTTCCGCGTAACAATTTCAACTTTTTTCCCAAGTCTATGTACGCCAAGCCTTCCTATGCCTTTTTCACCAAGCCTAAGACGATGGTATTTTTCACTTCGTCTTGTTTGGGTATTCGTCCGCAAGTCATCTTTATAACTAGTCCCAATCTCTAACCATGCAGTTTTTAACGTCGAAAAATCCATTCCCACACCGTCATCAAGCACCTCAATAACACCATTCAGTTTATTGTCTGGCCTCACCATCTCCACTAGGCATGTAGACGCGTCTGCATCATATGAATTTTTTATCAATTCAAGCAAAGCTATAGATTCGTTCTTGATCAGTTGTTCACCAAGCTGATTGATTATACGTGCTCTTGTTTTAAATGATGGCTTTTGTGTCATACAATGCATCCTTAATTTTGCAGGCAATATTTTATGCCATTCTTACGAAACTGCATATTATTCAATCTGTTAATACAGATAAATGTCTGGTCTACGCATCAGCTAACATTTTCAACCGCAACACCTTTTTGTCGTTTCGTGGTTTTAAATACAAAAGTATTTTCATTATCATTTACTACCAATTTTCTTTTAATGTGATCGCAATTTTTTCTGCCAAATAAACTGGCACAGCATTGCCGATTTGTTTCAATGCAGGTGTCCTAGCAGGGGTTCCGCTACTACTTTCGAAATAATAATCATCAGGAAAAGTTTGTATTCTTGCAGCCTCCCTTGGCGTCAATGATCTGTTCTGTCTTATATCAGGATGAATGTAGTAGTGGCCATCCTTTGCAATATGTGCAACAATCGTATGTGAACAAGGCAGTGTCGAAGCCACCACCTTAAACCGATCTACAAATGATGAACGGTTTTGATGCGTTTTTAATCGACTAGGAAGTGAGTTATAGTCTAAGCGTGCTTGCTTTTTATTCCATAATTCTACTGCTATTTTGTAAATCTCTAAATCTTGTTGCGTATTGGGCCTAGACTGATGCATTGTAACTGGTATGTCTTCATTTTTTATACCAACTTGATGTAACCACTGACCGGTGTATTTTTTTGTTCGACATACACCTAGATGTCCTTCTCCAGCTTTTATAAATGGCAAGTCTCTAAACACCTCGTTTACAGTCAGATTAGGATTCCATTTTTCCGGCTCTGGATAAAATTCTGTTTTTTTTCCTCGGAATCCTACAAGAATTATTCTTTTTCTCTTTTGCAAAACCCCATAATCTTCAGCTGTCAATATTTTATATTCGGTCGAATATCCATTTTCCAAAAACAAAGAACGCATATTATCTAAATACAATTTCCCTTCTTCATCTTTTGCCGAAAGCAATCCAAGAACATTTTCAAACAGAAAGTATTTCGGCTTGTACCGCTTCAAAAATTCTGCGTAATAGCGATAAAGATAATTCCGCTTATCACCCTTCATGCCATTTTGATCGCGCGAACGTCCAACAATTGAATAAGCTTGGCATGGGGGGCCACCAATAATCAAATCAAGATTTCTACTACCTAATTGCAAATCAATTTTCGTAAAGATTGAACTTAGGTTTTCTTCATTAATTTCTTGATTGATAACTGAATCAATTTGTTTCTTCGGTACATATCCATAGAGCTCTGTGCGATCTATCTGGTTCTCTAAATAATCTGTGTAAACTTTTTGTTTATCATTTGCCTTCAACCAGTGATATGCAATTCGCGTTTTAAGGGTATAGCATGCAGCCTTATCTGATTCTACATGTGCTATTGGTGTAAAACCTGCACGTATAAATCCTTCGGAAAGACCACCAGCACCTGCAAACAAATCTAAAAATCGTAAGTTTTGTCTCACACCACTACCTCCCAATTGCTTTCTTCCATTATCATAACGTGTTTTGGCGTCAATTATTTATCGTACAGATTGAAGATTTTCATGAGTTATGGGCACCTACAAAACTGTAATGCTTTTTACAATCAGTACATCACTTAAAAAAATTCACTTTTTTTGCTGGTTCAATCACCCTCAACACCACAAACACCCTCGTATCCTCGTCGGATCGATCATGCATGCCTAGTTTTGAGAGGTAGGGTAAGCCGTCTTGGGATTGGGTTTGGTTTTGGACGATTGAGCCGCCGACGATGATGACGCCGCCGGGGGCGATGACGGCTGCGGTTCTTAAACGTCTGCGGGAGCGGATGGGGGCGCCTTCGACTTCACCGATGACTTGCGATAGTTCAGGCTCGACGGTCACGCGAAGCAGGCCATCGGGTTCGCGGTTGACGCCTACGGTTAAGAGCAAGCCGGTATCGACCTGTTCAAAGCCGGTGGTGGTGACGGTGCCTTCGCTGGAGATGGAACGCTGGGGAACGGGGACGGTCTGGCCGGTTTGGAGTTCGGCGTCTTTGCCTTCGATACAGGAGAGCGTCGCGGAAGTCAGCAACCTTGCATAGCGTTGGTTTTCGTCGGCCTCGATCGTGGCTTGCAAGACCGTTGACAGTGTGGCGTTGGTGTCGATGTTTCGGTTGGCTATGGCTGCATCGAATTGCAGAATGCCCGAGAGGTTCCAGTCAATGCCCAAGCGTCGAGTCAGTGAACGACTCAATTCAATGAACTGAACCTCAACCACATACTGAC
>MDTD01176195.1_pt1 | contig 10273 bp, 11 predicted proteins | sample 811221 | NCBI WGS metagenome assembly MDTD01 (sample SAMN05326646, study PRJNA326480) | marine metagenome | isolation source: seawater | place: Pacific Ocean: South West | collected 2011
GAGCTAATATGAATAGTTAAATAATTAATATTTAAATCTTTAATTGCCTTAATTGCTGAGAGACATGTATTAGGAATATCGTTTAATTTTAAATCTAAAAATATAATTTTTTTTTTTAAATCTGCTATGAACTTTCTACCATTCTTAGAATTTATAAATTCTAAACCAAATTTGTAACCAATTTTTATTTTATCAGTTTTAGTTTGGGTGATAATTTTTTTAACCTTGCTAATCTTTGATGTATCACATGCTACAAAAATCTTAATTTTTTTCATTTAACTTTTTCTTCCATTCTTTTGAGCACTTGAATAATATACTTTTTTTTTCTGGGACTTCTACTTTATCTAACGTTTTAGGGTTGATAGCTATTCTCTTTTTTTGTAATTTTGTCTCAAACATCATGACATCTCTCAATTCTACCCTCTCACCTTTTGATAAGGCCTTTGTTAATTCGAATATAAAAATATCAAACAATTTATCTATATCTTTTTTATAAATGTTTGGAAAATTTTTGGAGATTATATTTACAATATCTGGTTTTGATACAGCCAATTTTTTATTTACTTATCTTCTTTCTTTTTTACATCTAACTTTTCAGATAATGATGAAAAAGGCAAATTCTTTCCACTTAAAGGACTTGAAAATTTAGACACTGCTTCCTTATTTTGCATTTCTTCAAGTAATTTGATGCTTAAAGATACTTTCCTTTTTTCAATATTTAATTCTGATATAGCTGCATCTATTCGATCTCCCTTAATAAATCTATTTGTTCGAGCATCTTCTACATTAATTGCTATTTGATTTTTCTTAATAAGTATTTCTAGTTCACTTCCTTCAGGAGAGACAAATATACCTTTTTGATTTGTAGCTTTAACTTGTACTGTAATTATATCGTTAATCTTTTTATCATTGAAAATAACAAATGGATCCTCTTTTATTTGTTTAACTCCAAATTTAATTTTTTGCTCTTTAGGTTTTATTTCTAAAATTTTAACTTCTATTTCATCACCTTTTTGGTATCTTTTAATTTCATCTTCTGGTTTTGCAGTATAAGATAAATCGTTAGCATGTAAAAATCCATCAATATTAAATTCTTCTATATTTATGTAAATCGAAAAATCTTTAATATTTGAAATTCTACCTTTTATTAAAGTGTCCACAGAATATTTTTTTTCAAAACTTTCATATGGATTTTCCTTCGCAAGTTTATGAGAAATCGCTATTCTCTTTTTATCCTTATCAATATCAGTTATTACACACTCAATTTCATCATTAACTTTTACAAATTTGCTTGGCGATACATTTTTTTTATTCCAACTAATTTCACTTGAATGAAGAAGGCAGGTTAAACCAGGCTGCAGTTCACAAAAAGCTCCATAGTCAACAACTTTAATTACTTTTGCTTTATAGGTTTTTCCAACTTCGTAGTTAGAAATATTTTCAAATGGGTCAGGTGTAAGAGCTTTTATTGAGCAAGAAATTTGCATTTTCTCTTTATCTATTTGAATTATTTTTAGATCATGCTTTTCACCAATTGTAAAAACTTCATCAGGATGATTTATTCTTGAGTATGAAATTTCCATTAGATGAACCAAACAATCAATTTCATTATTAATTTCGAAAAAACATCCAAATGATGTGTATCCCTTTACAACAGCATTTTTTATAACATCTCCCACTTTATATTTTTCTAATATTTTTTGTTTATCTTCTTTTTTAAACGAACTGATAACTTCTTTCCTGGAGACCAATGCATTTCCTCTTATTTTGTCGAGTTTTATAATTTTAAAATCTTGCTCAACTCCAATTAGGTGATCTAAAGATTTAAGAGGTTTTGAATCGACTTGAGAACCAGGACAGAACATTAAGGATTTTGTCTCTGAGTGTTCAACAATTACACCTCCTTTTATTTTTGATATTATTTTTCCTTTAATATTTTCGTTTGACTCAAATGCTTTTGTTAAAGTTAAAAAACCTTTAATTTTTTGCGCTCTAGTTGCTGAGACAATTACTTCTCCTTTAGAATCTTCTATCTTCTCTAGATACACTTCTAGTTTGTCATTTTCTTTTATTAACTTAGTTCCGTATACTGACTTAATTTCATTTATATCGATCATAGCCTCACTTTTCATACCATCGATGAGTACAAAGACGTGCTTTTCAGTAATTTTTGTAATTATTCCCGTTAGAAGTTTTCCTTCTTCTACTTTTGTTTTTGAGAAATTATCTATAAGTAACTTTTTAAATTCTTGATTTTTGTTATTTGAAATATCTTTGTAAAATTCCATTAATATTTTAGCTTTCTATCCATAATAGCTTTAATTTTTTTAAAGCACGCTTTCTTACTTAATTTAGTAGTATTAATCAAGATTGAATCTTTTGTTTTTTTAAGAGGACCATATTTTCTAGTTCGATCTAATTTATCACGTTTTTTAATACTTTTTATAACATTATTGAATGATATGGATTTATTTAGATTTTTATATTCTTTATATCTCCTCAAAGCTCTTGCTCTAATACTAGCTGTAATATAAAATTTAAACATTGCATTCTTAACCTGAATAGAAGTTATGTCTCTTCCGTCAAGGACTGATCCAGAAAATTTTTTTGGGGGATTGTAAGCACATTTCTGTTGAAATTTATGAACAATATCTCTGATCTTTTTATCTCTAGCAATAATAGCTGCTGATATAGCAACTTCGTCAGTTAGCAATTGCTTGCTTAATAACGATTTTATTTTCAGTGTTTGGATTTTTTTTCTTACAAAAGAATATGAAAATTTTGACTTAAATCTTAATCTTATTAATCCAATATATCTATATATTTTTCCTGTATCTAAGTGGTATAAATTATAATGTTTTGCAATTAATTTTGACTGTGTGCCTGCACCAGCAGCAGCAGGAGAATCAATTGCAACTGTTATAAATAATTTGTCTCTCAACTTATTTTTGCTCCAAGCTTTTTTAAGATTTCCAAAAAATTTGGAAAAGAGGTTTTAATAGATTCTTTATTATTAATCTTCCAAGATTTTCCACCTAAAGTAAGAGCAGCAATTACTGACATCATGAATATTCTATGGTCTTTAAGAAAATCTTTAATATGATAATTTCCATCTAAATCTAATTTAGGATTTCCATGAATTTTAATATCATTATGTTTTCTTACAACTTTAACATTAATCATCTTCAAAAAATTAATTGCAAGATCTAATCTAGGACTTTCTTTTTTATTTAATTCCCCAAGATTCTTAAATTTTGAAATTCCATTTGATTTTGCAGCAATTAAAAAAATTAGTAAAAATTCGTCGATAGCAGAACTGTTAAGATTTTCAGGACAATTAATAGATCTAAAATTTTTTGTACTTTTAATTTTTAAATCACCAATTAATTCACCTTTATAATTTTTTGGATTTATTATTTTTATATCCGCTTTCATTTTCTTAAGAATATGTAAAATTCCAATTCTTGATGGGTTTATGCATATATTTTTTATTATTAATTCAGAATTTTTAGATAAGAGTGTTAAAACTATGAAAAAAGACGCCGAGCTTATATCGCCTGGAACTTGGTAATTAAAACATCTAAATTGTTTTAAACCTCTAATATCAATCATGTCGTAATTTTTTCTTTTAATAATTTTGATTGGGTAGTTTAAGCTTTTTAACAACAGCTCTGTATGGTTTCTTGATTTTTTTGCTCTAATTCGTGTCAAGCCCGGTGTATTAATTGCACTTAAAATTATACATGATTTTATTTGAGCACTTCCTTTATTTTCATTGTAATAAATTGGTCTAAGTAAGTTTGATCCAATTAATTTTAAAGGTAATTTCCCATTTTGGGATTTTATGTTTACGCCAAATAAATTAAGAGGTTTAATCACTCTAGCAAAGTCTCTTTTTGACAAACTTTCATCACCTATTAAAATTAATTTTTTTTTAACCGCAGAGCATAAACCTAGAATACATCTGGCCAAGGTTCCGGAATTTCCAGCATTAATCACAGTGTTATTCTTAATTTTAAATCCATTAATACCAACTCCATAAATATCTACTGAATTATTTTTTATTTTATATTGAACGCCTATTTTTTTGATAGCATTTAATGCATTCATTACGTCTTCAGATTTAAGTAAATTTGTTATTCTTGATCTTCCAATTGCAATCGATGATAACAATACACATCTAATGCTAAGACTTTTATCGCTAGAGACAAATATTTTACTTTTAAAGGGTCTAAGAGTTTTATTTATTTTAACTTGATTGTTCACAGAGATTTAAAATTTAAAACCTTCTCCAAAATAAGCTTCAATAGCTTTTGTGTTTTGAACAAGTTCTTGAGGTGTACCTTTAGCGACAATTTTACCCTCAGATAAAATCATCGCTGAGTCAACACAACTCAATAAGTCACGTGAACTGTGATCTGATATAGATACGGATATTCTCTCAAACATTTGTAGACTAACTATAATTTGTTGTATCATTCTAACGCTTTGAGGATCAAGAGCAGCAAACGGTTCATCTAAAATTAATATTTTTGTATTCTTGACCATAGCCATAGCTAAGGTCAATTTTCGAACCTGTCCCCCAGAAAGATATTTTGATTTGAGTTTTATTACATTTTCTAGTTCAAATTTTCTTATTAGATTGTTAATTTTTGAAATTCTTTCTTCTTTCTTCAGTATGTGTAACTCCGCGATTGCCATAAGATTATCATAAACACTTAAGTCTGCCCATGACCCTCCATACTGTGGCACCCAGGAAATTCCAAATCTACTGCATCTTAAATGTGTTGGAATATTTGTTACATCAATACCATCAATTATTATTTTACCGTAGGAAGGTTTAATAAGTCCAATAATTGAGTGATAGATAGAACTTTTCCCTGCTCCATTAGGACCAAGTAATCCTGCTATTTCACTTTTTTGAATATTTAAATTAAGTTTTTCAACAATTTGTCTATTTCCATAGGAGATAGTTAAATCTTTAAGTTCAATAATTGGTTTTTCCTCTTTAAAGGATTTAATTCTAAATTTTTTAATTAATAAACTCATTATCAGCTATAAGTGTTACCTTTTTTTCCTTTTCATTCATTTGTAATTTAATATCACCAGTAATCATATCAATAAACATCATATCAGTATTTAAAATTAATTTATCATTTTTATATATAACATCGTTATAAATTCTAGAAAACTTTTCTGTAAAAATTAAATCTAAATTTTGTGAGTAAATTGAATTTTGAAGATAGTCTATTTCAACATTGTTATAAAATGAAGTATTATTATTAACTCGATCATAAATAGCATTTTTGGAATTAATATTAATTATTCCTTTGTTTTTAATATTGATAATTGAGACGACGTTTTCTAGTCTGACGGTACTTTTCTCATCAATTTTATTATCAATAATTGCTTTCTCAGCATTTATATAAAAGGCATTTCCTTCGCTATCAAAGGAGTTATATTCTATATTTGTCAATTCATTAGTAAGTTCTTTATTTAAAGTAACTTCATTTTGTTCTAAAATTTTAGAAGTTGATGAAGCTATTTTGTTTTGTTCAAATAAAAATGAATAGTAAAAGACAACTGAAATTATAACTATCAGCATTAGAAGTATTATTTTAAATAAAACTTTTAATTTCATTTAGGTTATATTTGCATTTAAAATTGTATGCATATGAATTAAGCCTGTTATTTTTTTTCTATTTTTTTTGAAAACACATAAAGCTGTTATTTTTTTGTTATTCATTATTGATAATGCTTCTACAGCAAGCATATTTTCATTAACTGTTATTGGATTTTTTTTCATCACTTTTTTTACAATAAGCTGATTAATATTTTCTGATTTATTATTAATTCTTTTTAAATCTCCATCAGAAATAATACCAGTTACAATACCTTTTTTATTCCTAGCTATTAATACTCCCAAGTTTTTATTATTAAAAACTTGTAAAGCTGACTTAATATTGGAATTTTCATTTATGAATGGAATTTTATTACCTTTGTACATTAAATCCTCTACTGTTTTAAGTTTAGTACCAAGACTCCCACTTGGATGAAATTTTTTAAATTCCAACCTTGAAAATTTTCTTTGTTTAATTGTTGAGATAGCTAAAGCATCGCCAAAACACATTTGAACTGTTGTGCTAGAGGTTGGAATATAGTTACCAGGCCCTGCCTCTGTTATTGATGGTAACAAAAAACTTATATTACTTGATTTATATAATATAGAATGTTTTTTTGAAGTTATTCCAATTAAATTAATTCCTTTATTTCTTTTAGTATACTGGATTATATTTTTAAGTTCAGATGACTCCCCACTGTGACTTATAAGAACAAGTATATCTCCTGAACTAATCATTCCTAAATCACCATGTGAGCAAGACCCTGCATCAACATAGAAAGAAGAAATGCCCAATGAAGAAAGTGTAGAAGATATTTTTTTTGATATTATTCCAGATTTTCCAACACCTGAAAAAATAACTTTACCTTTACATTTTAATATTGAATTTACAATTTTGTCGAAATTCTTATTTAAAGATTTTTTTAATTTTTTTAACGCATTTATTTCGACTTGAACCACTTCTTTTCCAGTGTAAAAAAAATTATTATTCATATTTTTTAATGAGACCAAATGTCATCTGAAAATAAAGCCAAATCTAACTCAACTCTTGTATAAATACAATTTATAGCTTTGCTATAAAGTGTATATCTATTTTCTCTAATTAATATTTGTTTTAGTGCAAAATAGATTTTATGAAGATATATAACATCTGAAGCACAATACTTTAATTGTTTTTCATTTAACTTTCCTCCAAAGTCTGAACTTTGCATCTGTTTACTAATTTCAATACCTAAAAATTCTTTAACTAAATCCTTCAATCCATGTTTGTCAGAATAGCTTCTTGCTAACTTGCTCATTATTTTTGTACAGTTTACATTCTCTATATCAACATTTAAGTATTTTTTAATAAATGTCATATCCGCTCTTGCAAAGTGAAATATCTTTTCAACAGATTTATTAATTAATAATTTTTTTAAGTTTGGTGCATCATAGGTAGTTCTATCCAGTTGAATTATATGGGCATCGTTTTCTCCAGTCGAAATTTGAATTAAATGGAGCTTATCTCTATTAACATTTAATCCCGAAAACTCACAATCTATAGCTAAAGACTTTTTGTCATCCAGACTAATTTCATCTGGCAAATCATTCTTATGTAATTTAATATCAATTTGCATAAGTTATATATATATGAAACCTAAAGAAATTCTAGTATTTGGCGCCTCTGGTCAAATTGGGAGAAACCTGATTAGAAAACTAACCAAAAATAACTATAAAGTAGTCGCTGTTACAAGAAATATTCATCAAAAAGGATATGTTTTAAAAACACAAGCCAACCCAGGCTATCTAGAAGTTATAGAATTAGACAATTTAAATGAGGAAAAAATTAGTCGTCTTTTTAAAACATGTTCTGTTTGTATAAATTTAATTGGTATTCTTTACGAGGAAAATAAAAATCAATTTAAAAAAATTCATTCAATCTTTCCTACTTTATTGTCAAAAATTGCTAGAGAGAACAGTATTGATCAATTTATACATGTCTCAGCTTTAGGAATAGAAAATGCTACTGATAGTAAATATGCAAAAAGTAAATTAGAAGGTGAAGCGGGTGTCAAAAATAATTTTGAAAGATCGGTGATTCTAAAACCATCAATTGTTTATTCAATAGATGATAACTTTACAACAAACTTTATGACTTTGTTAAGCCGTTTTCCAGTAATGCCGTTGTTTTATAATGGTGATACAAAGTTTACGCCAATTCATGTTACTGATTTAACTGAAATTATCTTTCAAATTATTTTGAAAGAAATTAAAAATGAGATAATCGAGTGTATTGGTCCTGAAGAAATATCTTTTAAAGAAATTTTACGAAAATTATTAAAAGCAATTGGTAAAAAACGTATGTTAATTCCAATTCCTTTGTCATTGGCTAAAATTCAGGCGTCGCTCTTAGAATTTCTTCCATCTTTTTTACAAGGTGGTAGAAAACAATTAACATCAGATCAATTAAAACTGTTAAAATATGATAATGTGCCCTCAAGAAAATATAAAACCAATATTGATCTCAAAATAAATAAAACATTAAAGTTTTTTGATAATGAGATAATCAAATATTCTTATATGTGGAAGACTGGCGGAGAGTTTTCAAAGTAATTAAATTGAAATAAATTTTATTAAGCAGATTTAACTTTTTTTTCTAAGAATTTTGGAACTTCATCGTCTTTCAAAGTCATGTCCTCTTTTTTACCCTTTGGTTGATAAACTATCATTAAATGAAGCGGACAATATGAAAACTTCTCTATAGTTTTTCTTCCACAAAATGATGAATTTTTTTCATTTGGATGACCTTCCATATATTTACAAGTTTTTTCACTTAACTCCTCTAACGATATATTTTTTGCCTCTTCAAAATTAGCATCTAATACTAAGCTTCTAAATTTTGAACTTCTGCTTATAGCACTTGATCTTTTACTTAAATTTTGACTTTTGTGTGAGCCACTTAGATTATTGTGATGATTATTTTTAGTTTTAATTTTTATAGATAAATTCAGTCTATGTGCTTTACCGATAACAGCGTTTCTGCTAACGCCACCAATCATCTCTGCAATTTGAGAGGCAGTTTTTCCTTTACCCCATTCATTTTTTAAAATCTCAATTTTTTTATCATCCCAGCTCATAAATAACTAAATATAGTGTTTTTTAGTAAAATTTACACAACATTATGTAACCCATAATTATTGGTTTTAAGCAAGTTTTTTTTTACTTTTCTTAACAGTTAGTAAAAAAAGAAATTTAACCAATGGTTGCATTTTATTAAAGTCAATATGAATTAAATGTGTATAAGATTAACCTAGTATATGAGCTCGTTGGCAAATAATTATAATAGAAGAAAAATTTCTTTTAAATATGGAAAAGGAAGTTTTTTATATTCAACTAGAGGTAAAAAATATCTAGATTTTGTTCAAGGAATTGCGGTAAATTCTTTGGGACATTCTAATCCTAATTTAATAAAAGCATTAAATAAGCAATCAAAAAAGCTCTGGCATATATCCAATGCTTTTCAGATTCCAGAGGCAGAAAAGCTAGCGAGATTGTTAACTAAAAAAACTTTTGCTGATAAAGTTATTTTTCAAAATAGTGGTGCAGAAGCAACAGAGGCAGCTATTAAAGTGGCTAGAAGATATTTTTTTTCTAAAGGTGAACCATTAAAAAATAGAATTCTTTGCATAAAAAATTCATTTCATGGCAGAACCATTGCTGCAATTTACGCTAGTGGTTCAAAAAAAATGGTCCAAGGATTTGGACCAGCTGTTCCTGGCTTTGATCATATTGAATTCAAAAATTCTAAACCAAGATTTCCAAATATTCGAAAAAAAATAAAAAAAAATACTGCTGCAATCATGGTTGAAACTGTAATGGGCGAAGGAGGCATAAAACCTATTCCTGATAGATGTCTTAAATACTTAAGAAAACTTTGCAATGAAAAAAAAATATTACTAATTTTAGATGAGGTACAATCAGGTATTGGGAGATCTGGAAATTTTTTTGCTTTTGAAACATCAAAAATTAAACCAGATATTGTTCCAATTGCAAAAGGTATAGGGGGTGGATTTCCGATTGGAGCTGTATTGATGACAAATAAAGTTGCAAGTTCAATGCGACCAGGAAGCCATGGATCAACATTTGGAGGCAACCCAAATGCATGCGCAGTTGGAATTGAGGTAATGAAACAGATATTTAAAAGTGGGTTTTTAAATAACGTTAAAAAAAACTCAAAATATTTTATGCAAGGATTACAAAAATTGAAAAATGACTACCCCAAAATTATTAAGGAAATTAGAGGAAAAGGATTACTAATAGGAATACAACTTAACTTTGATCAAGCAAAATTTATACAATCTCTTGAGGAAAATAAATTTTTAACGATTAGGGCTGCTGAAAATGTTGTTAGAATATTGCCACCTTTAACGGTAAATAAAACAGAAATCAATTTAGCCATAAAAATTTTAAAAAAAGTCTGCAATGAGTATAAAAACTTATGAAAAATTTTATCAACTTAAAAGACATTCCAGCCAAAGATCTTAGAAAAATTTTACATGAAACAAAAAAAAGAAAATACAAAAGACGTAATCTAAACACACTTGAAATTGATAAAGATAATCCACTAAAGGGAAAACTTTTGATTCAAATGTATGAAAAAGAGAGTTCAAGAAC
>MDTD01031369.1_pt1 | contig 10272 bp, 10 predicted proteins | sample 811221 | NCBI WGS metagenome assembly MDTD01 (sample SAMN05326646, study PRJNA326480) | marine metagenome | isolation source: seawater | place: Pacific Ocean: South West | collected 2011
AATACCTACATCAAACATTCTATCTGGAAATTTTTTTTCAAATAAGTTAAGACCCGTACCTGAGGGCATCGCACCAGTGATACCCACTATTTTTGTGTCTTTTTCGGCATGTTTTATAAGTGTTTCTGCAAAAACTTTTGTGTATGAAGGTTTTGATGATTTAGATTTGTCTTGCTCACCAGTGACTATATTAAATTTAGATACTCCATGATATTTATCTCCTGACTTTTCAGCAGGTTTATATCCTTTGCCTTTTTGGGTCACAGTGTGGATTAGAATGGGTCCATTGTGCTTTGAATTTTTGACATTATCCAATATTTCAACCAAATAATTAACATCATGCCCGTCTACAGGTCCAATATAATAAAAACCTAGTTCACTAAAAAGTGTACCTCCTTGCACTATACCCCTCAATATATCTTCTGCTTTACCAGCTTTTTGACTAAATCTTTTTGAAAAAGCTGAAGTAATAAGTTTAATTGTTTCTCGAAAACTAAAATATAATTTTCCTGACAAAAGCTTTGCTAAATACTTACTCATTGCTCCAACTGGTTTTGCAATTGACATGTCATTGTCGTTTAAAATAACTATTAATTTAGATTTAAGCGCACCTGCATTATTCATTGCCTCATATGCCATTCCAGCACTCATTGCCCCATCACCTATAACAGCAATAACATTATTTTTATTATTAGATAGTCTTTTTGCTACTGAAATACCTAATGTTGAAGAAATTGACGTAGAACTATGCGCAGCACCAAAAGGATCGTACTCGCTTTCAGTTCTTTTTGTAAAGCCTGACAAGCCTCCTCCTTTTCTTAAGGTCCTTATTTCGTTTTTTCTTCCAGTTATAATTTTATGCGGGTAACATTGGTGACTTACGTCCCAAACTAATTTATCTTTTGGAGTGTCAAAGACATAATGTAACGCAACTGTGAGCTCCACAACGCCTAGACCTGCTCCTAAATGACCTCCTGTTTCAGAAACAACATCAATTAGTTCCTGTCTTAATTCTTCTGAAAATTGTTTTAGCTGATTTTTTTTAAGTTTTCTTAAATCAGATGGAAAGTTAATATTATCTAATAATTTCGTCATTAAAAATTTCTTTTAGTAATAAACTTAATTACATTTATTAGATCTGAGGACCTTTTTCCATGTTTTTTTAAGTTTCTTAATATCTTTTTTTCTAAATCCTCAGCATATTTAATAGATTTTTTATATCCAAGTAGACTAATCAGTGTTTTTTTTCCCTTTTTTTGATCTTTGTTAGTAAGTTTACCTGTAATTTTTTTTGATCCCTTAAAATCTAAAAAATCATCTGTGAGCTGAAATAAAAGACCTATGTCTTCACCGATAAAACCTAAAGCCTTTTTTTCCTCTCTTTTTAAATTTGCGATAATACCTATAGAATGACAGCAAAAATTAAATAGCTTGCCAGTTTTCTTTTTTTGCATTTCAATTATTTCTTTGAGATTTTTCTTTTTATTTTCAAATTTTAAATCTAACTCTTGCCCGCCTGCAATTCCCGAGTGCCCTGCAGAATTGGCAAGTAATTTAACAAGTTCGTTTTTTTTATTATTTTTCAATTTAAATCTTTTTTCCATTAAAAGCTCAAACGCTAAAGTAAGTAATGAGTTTCCAGCTAGGATCGCAGATGCCTCTCCATACTTTATATGTGTAGAGGGTTTACCCCTTCTAATTTTATCATCATCCATGCATGGAAGATCGTCATGTATTAATGAATAGGAGTGAATACATTCTACCGCAGCGCATAAATATGTTAAGTGTTTTTTTTTTAATCCAAATATGTGCCCAGTAGCCAATATTACATTTGACCTAATCTTTTTCCCGCCTGAGAGTAAACCATACATCATTGGTTTTATGAGCAATGTTTTTTTTTGACTTTTCAAATAACTTTTTAAAAAGTTGTCAATTATCTTACCGTTTTGAATTAATTTTTTACTTAACATTTTTTCTGGTTTTTTCAGAAATTTTTTTTACCTTTTTCTTAAATAGATAATCTATATACTTATTAAGCTTGATCAAACGTTCGTATTCATTTATGTGGTCTTCAAGATTGGTGTTCGGTTGCTCTAATTTCCCTAAAATCTCATTTATTTCCTCTCTAGCTTCTTTTAGAGATTTACTTTTGATATCACCTGGAATATTTTCGATCTTCATTAGTCTTATAATATTTAATTTATGAAGAATATCTATTCAAATATACGTATATTTAACAATAAGAGCTTATTAAAAACTCTTAAGTTTTTGGGAGAAAATCATGTGGTAGCTCTTCCTACTGAAACAGTTTATGGGTTAGCTGGAAATGCTTATTCAGATCAGGCGATTAAAAAAATTTATAAACTAAAGGGAAGACCAAAAAAAAATCCACTGATAATTCACTTTGATAGTTTTAGAGATGCTGAAAACCATGTACATCTAAATAAAAATTTTTTTAAATTATATAAAGAATTTTGCCCAGGCCCAATTACTTTTATAGTCAAAAGAAAAAAAAATTCTAAAATAAGTAATTTGGCTACATCGAACTTAAAAACTATAGCAATAAGATTTCCAAATAATTTAAAAATTAAAAAAATTTTGAAAAAAATTAAATTTCCGTTAGCAATGCCGAGTGCGAATAAATCAAAAAGTATAAGTCCTGTAACTGCTAACGATGTTTATGATGAATTCCACGATAAGATCAAATTGATTATTGATGGCGGAAATTGTAAAATAGGAATTGAGTCAACAGTTGTAGATATAACTAAAGGTATTAAAATTCTTCGTCCAGGAATAATTTCGGAAAATGAAATAAGTAAAATTTTGAAGAAAAAAGTATATTTTAAAAAGATACACAAAAAAATTTCTTCACCGGGATTATTAAAGTTACATTACTCTCCTGGAATACCAGTAAAACTTAATAAAAATAATGCGGGTAAAAATGTCGCTTTTATTACTCTAGGAAAAAAATATAATGAAAATTTTAATACTTTTAATTTAAGTAAAAAGTCAAACCTAAAAGAGGCTGCTAAAAATTTGTATAAAATGTTCAGAATAATTAAAAACAAAAGATTTAAAAAAATACACGTAGTCAAAATACCTAATAAGGGTATTGGTGTAGCTATCAACGACAGACTTAAACATGCGGCTAATAAAAGATGAAGATTGAAGTAAAAAATATTTCAAAAAAATTTAATAATTTTTTTGCTGTTAAAAATCTAAGTTTTACAATAGATGAAAATAAAACACTGGGTTTATTAGGTCCAAATGGTTGTGGAAAAACAACTTCTATCGGTATGCTTTTAGGGTTAATCACGCCTACATCGGGAAATATATTTGTTGATGGAATAGATATTAATAATGAGGATATTACAAAAACATTAAGTTTTATGAACTTTGCGTCCCCTTATATTGAATTGCCAAAAAAACTTACTGTCAAACAAAATTTAGAAATTTATGGAAGGTTGTATGGAATAAAAAACCTTAATGAGAGAATAACAGAAATTTCAAGTGATTTAAATTTAGACACCTTCATTGATAAAAAAAATGGCGAATTATCTTCTGGTCAAAAAAATAGGGTCTCTTTAGCTAAATCACTTATAAATAAACCAAAAGTATTATTTTTAGATGAACCAACTGCTAGTTTAGATCCTGATATTGGTGATTTTGTAAGAAACTATTTAGACCATTACAAAAAAAAAAATAATATAACGATATTATTAGCTTCACATAACATGGTAGAGGTAGAAAAACTTTGCGATACTGTAATTATGATGAAAAATGGTTCAATTGTCGACAAAGGAACTTGTGAAAGTTTAATCGAGAAACATGGAAGAGCAAACCTTGAGGAAACTTTTTTGAAAATTGCTAGGGAGAAAAATGGATTGGAATAAGATTTACGGATTGAGTTTAAGGCATATTTATTTAATAAAAAGCTCATTTCCACGTATACTCGATTTGATATATTGGCCAACAATTCAAATTTTTTTATGGGGATTCATATCAAAGTTTTTTACGCTTAACTCAACTTATTACAATGATACAGTTGGAATAATTTTAACGGCTGCAATTCTTTACGATTTTTTATTTAGATCAAGTATTAGTTATAACATGATGTTTTTGGAGGAGATCTGGAGTAGAAATTTTACTAATTTATTTATTGCACCAATAAAAATAAAAGAAATTATTACTGCATTAACTATTACTGCCATCTTTAGAACATTAATAGGTATGGTGCCGGCAGCCTTAATAGCCATACCTTTATTTGGCGTGTCAATTTTTAAACTCGGTTTTCCATTAATCCTATTATTAATAAGCCTTTATATTTTTGGAGTTACTCTTGGTTTGATAGTAACTTCAGGTTTAATAAGATTTGGGCCCTCTTTTGAAAATATTGCATGGGCTAGTTTGTTTTTTTTAGCCCCTTTGGGTTGCATTTACTATCCAATAGACATATTGCCTAATTGGTTACAATTAATTGCTAAAGTTCTACCCTTAGTTCACATTTTTGAGGAAATGAGAAATATTTTATTAAATAACATGATAAATTACACTCAACTTTTTATAGCATTAGCAATATCTTTGGCTTATTTTATAATTGGAGTATTAATCTTTTATATGTCGTATTATGGAGCTAAGGTTAGAGGAACTTTAATTAATATGGGAGAATAAATGCATAAGAAAATTTCAAAAATAAAAAAAAATGAAGGCCCTCCTCAGGTAATAAAAAATATTTTTAACAAACAAGAAATTGAAAGTTTTCTAAAACTTTATAAGGAATTACCAACCACAGTTCATAATAAAAAACAGAATGTAATAAAAAAAAGATGGCTTTTTGATTATGGAAAAGAAATGCAAAATTTGTTTTACAAAAAAGTAAGTGACATTATCGGTGACTTTAAAATGGACAATTTGAAATCTGAGGATGACAAAGATATTTATGGTCTCTTTCAAGAAAGTTATAATCCTATAGGCTTGCATATTGATGGTGGTTTTAACTTTGAGGATCACATTTATAAACAAACCTTAATACCTTTAACTCCAGTTGGCAGCACAGTAATATTTAAAAATAGGTACTACGGCAAATCTACCAATTTCACTATCGATGAAAAAGAACTGGGAAAAAAGGATCTTAAATATGGTCAAAACATAAGATCTAACGACCACATTGGAATGTTTGGCAACAAAAGTTTTGACAAAGAAATTCACAAGAAATTTTTAACTCATGAAAAAATTGAAAATCTTGTAGGTCTAGAAGTAGAATTAATATACAATTGGGAAGTTGGTTCATTGCTAATTTTCGACAGAACTCATTTACACTGTTCTTCATCAGTTATTGATGGAAAAAAAATTGGATTAACAACTTTTACAAAAAAATAAAATGGCAATTTATGACTGCTTCCAATACTTTAACGAAGACCATATCCTGGATTTAAGGTTCAATATTTTAGATAAATATGTTGACTATTTTGTAATATCTGAGTCTACAAAAACTCATCAAGGACTAAGTAAAAAATTAAATTTTAAATCAGGTAATTTTCCAAAATTTAAGCATAAAATTAAATATATTATTGCAGATTATAAAATAGAAAAAAACTTTACTAATCATGTCGGAGGTGAGTCTGAAATAGAGAAGCATCAAAGAAACGAAATTTATAAAGGATTAACCGACGCTCATGATAACGATCTAATTATACTTTCTGACTCAGATGAGATTCCAGATTTAAAAAAAATCAACAAGATAAAAAAAAATACAAAATATACTGCGTTTTCTCAAAAAATGTTTATGTACAAGTTAAATTTACAAAATTTAAACGAAACAAATTGGATCGGCTCTAAACTGGTTTTGAAAAAAAATATTTCATCAATGCAGAATTTAAGAGATTTAAAATTCAAAAAATACCCTTTTTGGAGAGTTGATAAATATAATTTACAAATCATTAACGGTGGTTGGCACTTTTCTTTTTTGCAATCACCAGTGTCAATAGCTGAAAAAATTAAGTCTTATTCCCACGGCGAATATAATACCAAGAAATTAACCGATGTAAAAAGTATAGAGTATAAAATAAAAAATAATTTGGATATATTTGATAGAGGCTATGATTTAAAAAAAGTATTAATTGATGGGAGTTTTCCTGAATATATATCTAATAATAAAGATAAGCTTGCAAATTGGATTATTTAAATTTGGTGCGCCCGGAAGGATTTGAACCCTCAACCTTCTGATCCGAAGTCAGACGCTCTATCCAGTTGAGCTACGAACGCAATTATTATAATTTTAATTTAAATGGAAAATAAAACAATGAAATTTTTGACAGAGAGCAAAGATACAGGGAAAAGACTAGATATATTGCTTTCAAATTATATAAAAGAATTAACTAGATCAAATATCAAGAAAGTAATAAAAAACAATAACGTCAAAATTAATGGCAAAATCGTAAATTATCCATCTCAGAAGGTTTTGGGTAATCAAAGAATTACGATTTCTCTAATTCAAAAGGACAACGTAACAATAAAGCCTCAAAAAATTAAATTAGATATAATTTTTGAGGATAATGATATCATTGTTATAAATAAACCAGCTGGCATGGTAGTTCATCCTGGTGCCGGTAACTCGAAAGATACTTTAGTAAATGCTTTAATTTATAAATATAAAAAAAATTTATCAGATATTAATGGTGCAGTACGACCTGGAATAGTACATAGATTGGATAAACATACTAGTGGACTGCTTGTGATTGCAAAAAATAATTTGGCACATTCTAATCTTGGAAACCAGTTTAATAAACATACTATAGAGAGAAAATATATTATGTTAATTTGGGGTGTAATTAGACCACTTGAAGGAAAAATCATTACAAAAATATCTAGAAGTAAAAAAAATAGACAATTAATGGAAGTAAATGATTTGAAAGGAAAGAAAGCAATTACAAATTATAAAACAATAAAAGTTTTTAATATTGAGGATATACCAAGAATAAGTTTGATTGAGTGCACATTAGAAACTGGTAGAACACATCAAATAAGAGTACACATGAAGTATAAAGGTGTTTATCTTATAGGAGACGCACAATATGGCAAAAAAAATTTAAAGTTTAGAAAAATTAATAAGGAATTTAAAAAAATTATAGAAACGTTAAGTGGGCAAGCACTACACGCAAAATTTTTAGGCTTTGTCCATCCAAGAAATAAGAAAAATCTAATTTTTAAAAAAGAACCACCTAAAAAATTTAAAAAATTACTTAATTTCCTTGAAAAACTTAGCAGTTGAAAAGTTATATTTTAAGATATATTTAACGCATTATGAGTAATGAAAAAAATATAAAAAACTTACCCTCTCCCTCCGTGGGGGGCCTGTCTCTTTATCTTGCACAGATAAAAAAGTTTCCAATGCTAGATGCGGAAGAAGAGTACATGCTTGCAAAAAACTGGCGTGAAAACGGTAATATTAAATCTGCTCACAAGCTTGTTACAAGTCATTTACGACTAGTTGCAAAAATTGCTATGGGGTACAGAGGTTATGGTTTGCCTATTAATGAATTAATCTCCGAAGGTAATATTGGACTTATGCAAGCCGTAAAAAAATTTGATCCTGATAAGGGTTTTAGACTTGCCACATATGCTATGTGGTGGATAAAAGCAGCGATACAAGAGTATGTTTTAAGATCATGGAGCCTTGTCAAAATGGGAACAACAACTGCCCAAAAAAAACTTTTCTTTAATTTGAAAAAGATTAAAAGTCAAATCGCACCGGGTCAAGACGGTGATTTAAAAGATAGTCAAGTGAATGAAATATCTAAAAGGCTAGATGTTGACAAGTCAGAAGTTGTTAATATGAATCGCAGGATGATGGGGCAAGAAAAATCATTGAACGATCCTATTAAAAGCGAAGACTCAAATACTGAGTGGCAAGATTGGTTGGTTGATGAAAATATGGATCAAGAGCTGCTTGTTTCTCAAAAGCAAGAATATGAGGATAAAAAAGATCTTTTAAATAACGCAATAAAGATTTTAAATCCTAGAGAAAAATCAATTATTGAATATAGAAGATTATCTGAAAATCCAAAAACTCTAGATGAGCTAAGTAAAAAATATAAGATAAGCAGAGAAAGAATTCGCCAAATAGAAACTAAAGCTTTTGAAAAACTTCAAAAAAATATGATAAACGCCTCAAAATCTAAAAATCTCTTACCAAAAAACTAAAAAGGGTTCTCTATCAAAATTGTGTCCTCTCTCTCTGGGCTCGTAGATATACTCGATATTTTAGTTTCTATAAATTTTTCAAGTTCCTCAATGTAAATTTTTGCATTTTTTGGAAGATTACTAAATTTTTTAATACCCTTTGTAGAAGTTTTCCAACCCTTAAAAACTTTATAAATTGGTTTTACTTTTAATTGATCCTCCACAGCAGCTGGCAAATAATCGATCTTTTTGCCATTAATTTCATAACCTATACAAATTTTAATTTCATCCAGCTCATCTAGTACATCAAGTTTTGTTAGTGCAATACCATTAATCCCTGATATTTTTATTGTTTGTCTAACTAAAACACCATCAAACCAACCGCATCGCCTTTTTCTGCTTGTCACTGTACCAAATTCTTTTCCTCTAGTTCCTAAAAGTTCACCAATTTTGTCTTTTAACTCTGTAGGAAATGGGCCCTCCCCAACTCTTGTTGTATATGCTTTTGTAATCCCTAAAACGTAATTTATTTTGTTTAAGCCACATCCAGAACCGGTTGCTGCAGAAGATGCTACTGTATTAGATGAGGTAACATACGGGTAGGTTCCGTGATCTACATCTAACAGAATTCCTTGTGCCCCCTCAAATAAAATCTTTTTTTTCATTTTATTAAACTCGTCTATTTTTTTCCAAACTGGCTGGGAAAATTTTAAAATTTCTGGAGCTATTTGTAATAGATCTTTTTTTAATTTTTCTTTTAAAAAAATTTTTTTTCCTAATCCTTTTCTGATTGCATTGTGATGTGTTAGCACTGTTTCTAATCTACTATCAAGATTATTTTCTGAAACCAAATCCATTACTCTAATTGATCTTCGACCAATTTTATCCTCGTATGCTGGACCAATGCCTCTTCTTGTTGTCCCAATTTTAGATTTTCCTGCTGCATCCTCTCTGATCTCATCCATTTCCTTATGAAATGGTAAAATTAAGTTTGCAGACTCAGACAAAATTAAATTTTTTTCACTTACATCTACTCCTTTTTCTTTAATTTCTTTAATCTCAGCAAGTAAAGCCCAAGGGTCGACAACAACTCCATTGCCAATCACAGATATTTTGTTTTTTCTAACGATTCCTGATGGTAATAATCTTAATTTATAAGTAACCCCATTAATGACTAATGTATGTCCTGCATTATGCCCGCCTTGAAATCTTACAACAACATCAGCTTGACTTGAGAGCCAATCTACGATTTTTCCTTTTCCCTCATCACCCCATTGTGAACCGACTACTACTACGTTTTTCATTATATAAATTTTCTATTCATTTTTATTGAGTTCAAATGATTTATAGGACCTGCTCCTTTTCCAAAATTTGGGTTACTATATATCGCTTGGTTTACATATTTTATTGCTAAGGCACAAGATTTCTCTAGAGGTTTTCCACACGATAAAAATGTTGCAATTGCACTTGATAAAGTACAGCCTGTTCCATGAGTGTGTTTAGTTTTAATTTTTATGTTTTTAAAAATTTTAAATCCAATTTTAGTCTTTAAAACGTCCTCAATAATTTTTCCATTTTTGTGCCCCCCTTTAACCAAAACATTTTTTGCGCCCAGACTAAATAAAATATTTGCAGCATTTTTCATATCTTTTTTATTTTTTATTTGTATTCCAGACAAAACTTCAGCTTCTGGGATGTTTGGAGTTATCAAATATGCTTTTTTTACTAATTTATTTTTTAAAACTTTAATTGCTTTATTATTAATTAGTTTTGTTCCATTTTTTGCAACCATAACTGGATCTAGAATTATTTTAATTTTCTTAATTTTATTTAAAGATTTTAGAACCGCTTTAATCACATTTTCAGAGTGGAGCATTCCAATTTTAATTGCATCAGGCTTAATATCTTTAATGGTAAAAGTTATCTGTTTTTCTATATGTGCTGGTTTAATTGGGGCAATAGAGCTAACACCTGTTGAGTTTTGAGATGTGACAGCTGTAATAGCGCTCATTGCGTAACTTCCTAGTGAAGTTATAGTTTTAATGTCTGCTTGAATTCCAGCTCCTCCTGAAGAGTCCGATCCTGCTATTA
>MDTD01107092.1_pt1 | contig 10272 bp, 8 predicted proteins | sample 811221 | NCBI WGS metagenome assembly MDTD01 (sample SAMN05326646, study PRJNA326480) | marine metagenome | isolation source: seawater | place: Pacific Ocean: South West | collected 2011
GATTATGAGTCAGCATTAAATCCTGATGAATTTCATGATTTTGTTAATAAAGTAAAATCCTCATATTCTGCTTATGGTGGAGATAATGATCCAGAAGTGTTAAGTAATTCTGAAGAAAATTACAGAAATTTTGCAAGGAAGGATATTGTTGCTTCAGTTGATATTAAAAAAAATACTATTATAGCAAAACACCACACTGAGCTTAAAAGATCAGGGAATAAAAAAGCGATTAAAATATTAAATGATGTAATCGGTAAAAAGTTGACTGTATCATTAAAAAAAGATCAAGCATTTACAAAAAACATACTTAAATAAATGGAAAGAAAATTAATTGCTGCAATAGCCTGTAGAAATAAAGGATCAAGACTTTATGGAAAACCTCTTCAAAATCTTGATGTAGAAAAAGGAATCAGAATAATAGATCATATAATTGATCATTTAAAGAAAACAAATATTATTGATAATATAGTACTTGGAATTGCTGAGGGAATAGAAAATGAAATTTATAAACAGATTGCTATCGAAAACAACATAGATTATATAACAGGCGATGAGATAGATGTTCTTAAAAGATTAATTCTTTGTGGTGAACATAAAAATGCCACTGATATATTTAGAATTACCTCTGAATCTCCTTTTATGTATTATCAGTCCATTGATGATTTGTGGAATCTTTATAAAAAAGAGAAATTAGATGCAATTTTTCAAGATGATATCATTGATGGTTGTGGTTATGAAATTATTTCATTGAATGCATTAAAGAAATCACATGATAATGGGGAGGAAAGGCATAGATCTGAGCTATGTACTTTATATATAAGAGAAAACGTAAAAAGTTTTAAAGTAAAAAAAATTAAAGCTCAAAGTAAGTTCAACAGAAAAGATCTAAGGTTGACTGTAGATAATCCTGAAGATCTAGTATTATGTAGGGAGCTTTATAAGCAATTTAAGCATCAATCCCCATCATTCAATTTAGAAGATTTAATTGATTATATGGATACAAATCCACATCTTATAGATCTAACTTTAAAATATACAGATGATGGTTATAAGACTATGTATCTTTAAATTTTAATTTAAAATGACTAATAAAAAAACAGGACAAAAACTATATTTAAAAGCCAAAAAAATGATTCCTGGTGGTAATATGTTCTTATCCAAAAGACCAGAAATGCATCTGCCTGATAATTGGCCATCATACTTTTCTAAAGCTAAGGGATGTAATGTCTGGGATCTAGATAATATTAAATATACTGACGCAAGTATAATGGGAATTGGAACTAATACACTAGGTTATGGACATAAAGAAATTGATGATTTTGTAATTAAAAAAATTAAGCTTGGTAATTTATCTACATTAAACTGTCCAGAGGAGGTTGCCTTAGCTGAAAAACTAATAGAAATTAATCCATGGGCAGATATGGTTAGATTTGCTAGATCAGGAGGTGAAGCTAATGCAATTGCAATTAGAATAGCTAGAGCTGCATCTGGAAAAGATAACGTAGCAATTTGTGGTTATCATGGATGGCATGATTGGTATTTGTCAGTCAATCACAATATAAAAGGAGATGATTTATCTTCCCATCTACTTCCTGGATTAAAGCCATCAGGAGTGCCAAAAAATCTTCAAGACACAGTCTTTCCATTTTCTTATAACGACTACAATGAACTTGAAAAATTAGTGAAAAATAAAAATATCGGCATAATTAAGATGGAAGTTGAAAGAAATTTTAAGCCTAAAGATGATTTTCTAAAAAAAGTAAGAGACTTAGCTACCAAGAACAATATTGTTTTAATCTTTGATGAATGTACTTCTGGTTTTAGAGAAACATTTGGTGGTATTTTTAAAAAATATAATGTTGAACCTGATATGGCAATGTTTGGTAAAACTTTAGGGAATGGTTTTGCTATTACTGCTGTAGTTGGTAGACAAAATATCATGGAGGCAGCTCAAAATACTTTCATAAGTAGCACCTTTTGGTCTGAGAGATCTGGTCCCTCAGCTGCACTTAAGACTCTTGAAATTATGGAAAGAGAAAAATCATGGCTAACAATTACTAAACTTGGTAAGAAAATGAGAGAGGGATGGAAGAGAATAGCAGAAAAACAAAATGTTGAAATTGAACTATTTGGGATACCTGCATTAAGCTCATTTATGTTTACCCACAATGACAAACTTAAATACAAAACATTTTTAACCCAGGAATTTTTAAAGCAAGGTTTCCTTGCTTCAACAAATTTCTATCCTTCTACAGCTCATTCAGAAAAAATAATTGATGAATACTTATATGTATTTGAAAAAACTTTTTTTACAATTAGTAAGTCAATTAAAAATAATATACCCATCGATTTAATGCTAGATGGACCTGTAGTTCATGGAGGATTTAAAAGATTAAACTAAATGTCAAATCAAATAAATTTTAATGGAAAAACTATTGGAGATAATTCTCCAATATACTTTATAGCTGATATAGGAGCGAATCATGATGCTAGCTTGGAGCGAGCCTATAAGTTGATTGAGCTTGCAAAAAATTCTGGAGCAGATGCAGCTAAGTTTCAAAATTTTCAAGCACCTAAAATAGTTAGCAGACTAGGGTTTGATAGCTTAACCAATTCATCACATCAATCTAATTGGAAAAAGTCAGTGTATGAAATCTATGAAGATGCAAGTATCTCAATGGACTGGACACATAAGTTGAAGGAAAAATGTAATGAGGTTGGAATAGATTATTTTACAAGTCCTTATGATATTGAATCTGTTGATCATGTAGATCAATTTGTTGAACTTTATAAAATTGGTTCTGGTGATATAACCTGGATTGATTTTATTAATTATATAGCTAAGAAAAATAAACCTATACTAATTGCAACAGGCGCATCAAGCCTTGATGATGTTGATAGAGCGGTCAATTCAATACTACAACATAATAACCAATTATGTTTGATGCAGTGTAATACAAATTACACAACAGATAAAAATAAGCATCAGTTTGTAAATTTAAACGTACTTAATACATTTAAACAAAGATATCCTAATGTAGTCCTAGGATTATCTGACCACACTTTAGACTACACTACAGTTTTGGGAGCAATTACTTTAGGAGCAAGAGTAATTGAAAAACATTTTACAGATGACAATAATAGAGAAGGTCCGGATCATAAGTTTGCAATCAATCCAGCAAATTGGAAAGAGATGGTAATAAAATCTAAAATTATTGATGAGTCTCTAGGTGACGGCATAAAAAGAATAGAAAAAAATGAGGAAAATTCTATAATTGTCCAAAGAAGAGGTTTACGTGCAATTAATGACTTAAAAAAAGGGAGTATTATTAAAGACTCAGATTTGGTTTCTTTAAGACCAATTCCATCTGATGGAATACCACCATATAAAAAAAATGATATTCTTGGCCTTAAATTGATTAAAGATATTAAACAAGATGACTATTTAACTTTTAAACATTTTGAAAATGATTAAGGGAGAACTAACTACTTTGAGAGCTGTAGAGTACAATGATCTAGATAAATTGAAATTATGGAGAAATAATCCTGACTTTAGAAAAAATTTTAGAGAGCATAAAGAACTTAATTCAGTTAATCAAAACCTATGGTTTGAAAAAATATCAGATAGTAAAAATGATTACATGTTCTCAATTATTGAAAACAATACAAACAAATTAATTGGAGCATGTGGACTTTTATATATTGACTGGATAATTAGATCTGCAGATGTTTCGATTTACATTGGTAAAGACGATTTATATATTGATAATGATCTAGCTTTTGATACATCAAAAAGTCTTTTTAAATATGGCTTTGAGACACTCCATCTTGAAAAATTATGGATGGAATTATATGAGTTTGATAAAGCAAAAATTGATTTTTTTACTAAAAAATTTAACTTTAAAGTTGATGGAAAATTAAGAAATAATTGTTTCTATGAAGGGCAATTTTATGACTCCTACATAGTCTCACTTTTGAAAACTGAGTTTAAAATATAGCATTAAATATATCAAAATGGACTTTATAATAACCTACAACGAAGAGAATGTTCAAAACAAGTTTCCAGTAGTTTTTGAAGATAAAAAACTAACTATTGAAACCAATAGTTTGATTGATATCTGGACAAATACTGATGGTACTACATATTTAATAATAGGAAACATTATTGGAAAAAGATCTAGTAAAAAATTAAACACAGGAGTTTATGATTATAAAGAATTAGAGAGTCAAAAAAATGTAAACTTATATGAGGGAAGATTTGTAGTTATTGAAATTAACAATAAGATTTCAATATGGAATGATAATATTGGAAGGTATGACGTTTACTGGATTAATGATGAGTTAAACAATAAATTTTGTATTTGTTCAAGTCTGGAATTTATTTCAAAAGACATGGATAAAGGAGATATTGATCAACTTGCATTATCACAAATGTTATCAATTTATGGAAGCAGGCCTTTAAAAAAACAAACGCTCTCAAATAAAATAAAGAGACTTGGAGTAAATGAAAAATTAATAGTTTTAGATGGTAAATTTGATATTACAAAATTAGATTTTCAACCTTTAAGTGTTTTTTCTAAAGATAATTTATCGAAGTTAGATGAATACTCCGATGCTTTTATTGAGGCTATAAGATCTAGAGCTTCTGAAACACAAAACATAGTTTTTTTATCCTCAGGATGGGACTCTACATCAATCCTTGCAGTATTAGTACATCTATTCGGTCCTTCAAATATAGACTGTGTTATTGGGAAAATGCATTATACAGACAGAAGTGGTATAATTAATTCATTTGAACTTGAAAGAGCAAAAAAGATTGCTGAGTATTATAAAGTTAGACTTCATATTGTAGATTTAGATTACAGAAATGATGCAAGTAAAATTACAGCTGAGGTTAAACCAATATTAAAAAAACATTGTTTTGGAAATATTACTGGATTTAATCATTATTTGATTACTAAGGGTGCAAAAAAGATTGCAAAAAAAGATGCTTCAGTTTTTGTTGGAGAAATAAGTGATGGTGCCCACAACTTTGGTTTTAGTCAATATTTTTCGATCTTCCATCCAGAGTCTCATTCATTTAGAGAGTATAGTGATAAGATGGCTACTTACCTTTTTGGACCTACATTCCTAAAACAACTTATTAATGAAAAACATAAGGAAGATCCAGTCTGGAAGATTTTTCAACTTTATTCAAAAGATATAATTTTTGATAAAGTTAAAAAAGGTCATGAGAATGTGTCTTTTCAACTTCTAAGTACATTTTTTCTTAGCGGAGGAAGAATTCCACTATATTCAAAATTGAACTCAAAAATATTGACTGAGTTCGGATCTAAAAAATTTATGGAACATGGAGAACAAACATATCTAGATAGCTTTAAAGGAAAAATTAATTATGATAATTTGTACTCTATTTATTTACATTTATATAACTCTTTTCATTGGCAAGGCGGAACAGTTGCAACCTTAGAATATATTTGTGATGAATTTGAATTAAATTGTCATCTTCCCTTCCTTGATTCACAAGTAATTAAGATACTTTCTGAAATGCCTGAAAGCTGGGGAAGAGGTCTTGATATCAATAATACAAAGTATCCTTTAAAATGGATGTTAAAAAATAAAGTTGACTACCCCTTTGAATTACAAGAAGGACCTCATTCATATACATATGATATCGACCCAAATTTTTCTCATTCCTCTGAACTAGTTAATGCTTCATCATTTAGGGAACTATATTCTGAAGCTTTAATGAAACCTGATTTTATTGAAAAATTTGACTCTAAAATCTTTAATGTTAAATACATTAAATCAATAATTCAAAAATATAATTTAGGAGATCAAATGGAGGGCGATGATATCATCAATATTTTGAACTTAGGTAAAATAGCTATACTGGGCCTAATTTAATATGCTATTTATAAATAGACTTGACTTTTTCTCATTTTTAGAAATACTTAAATTTAGAGAAAAGACATTATATGTTTTCTCTAAAGATGGCATATTCTTCTCCGTAATCAATTTTTTATTAAAAATTCTAGGATATAATGTAATAATTGAATCTTTTTTTTATGGAGATATTTTTTCTAACACAGGAGAAGTTTTATACATGAAAACTAGAAGAAAAGCAACGGAAATGGCATTTAATTATTCAGAAGAAGTCTATGACATACTTAAAGAAACAAGCCATGAAAAAATAAAAGAAGATGAATTGATATTAAAATCTTTTATCTCAAAGAGAGTAGTTATTGAATTTGAATATTATTTAAGAAGGGTAGACTATATAACAAGTCTCCAAAACTACAGTGATGATTTTTGTCTATTAATAAATGAGCCTAAATTCATTGATAGTTATTTTTTAAATTCAAAAACAAAATTAGATATCAAATTTTATAAATATAATTTGTTTTCAATATTAAAACAGGAGATAAAACTGTTTTCAATTTTGATCTTTTCATGTGTCAAATATTTGTTTCTTTCAAGTAAAATAAGTGATCATGAAACGACAATAGGTATTGCAACAGAACCAATAAGTTTAAAAACCTTTGAAAGACATTATCCTCATTGGGTCAGTAAGAAAAATTTTAAAAATTTTATTATAATAAATGACACTAATCAAAAGGTTAATGTTTCAGCAACTTTTTTAAAAAAAAATAATATTAAGATATTAGGTAAATTATCATTAATGTATTTACCGTTAATAAAAGCACAGGCATATACTTTCAATAAATCAAGGAAAATCCCAAGACATCTTATAATTCAAATAAAAAAACTACAGATGCTATCAAATGGATATCTTAAGATATTGAAAAAATATAGATGTAATAAATTTATATTTTCAGAACCTCAAGATTATTCGTCAGATGCTATATTACTTTGTAAAAAATCTCATAACATTATTACTTACTGTATTCAATATTCAAATATTGGATATAAAACTCCACTAATGATATCTCCAGTTGATAATTATCTGAGTTTTTCAAAAAATTATAAGGAGGTGCTTAGATGGAAAAATATTTCACCAAAAAATTTTTTGAATTGTGGTTATACATATATTGATAAGAAACAAGACCCTGAAATGACTTTGATCAAGAATAATTTATCAAAAATTGGAGTAAAAAAAATTATATCTTTTTTTGATGAATCAATTCAGTATGACAAATGGGGGTTAATATCCTTTAATTATGTTAAGTCTGAATATGAAAATTTAGCCAATTTTATCTTATCAAAAGATGACTATGCTGTTATTATTAAACCTCAATTTATGATTAATTCTTTAAATATTTTTGAATCAAAAATTATAGATAAAGCCTTAAAAACTAAAAGGTTTATAGAAATTAAGAAAGGTGATCACAGAAACCTAATCACACCACAACAAGTAGGCTCGATTTCTGATATTTCAATTTCAAATTTAATTGGTGGAACAGCAGGAATTGAGGCAGCGATGTCAGGCTCATCTGTATTTTTTATAAATCCCCTTAATTATACACCTAACAATTATGATATTATAGATAAATATGGATTAATATATCAAAATTTAAAAGAGGTTTTACTAGATATTGATAATGTAAATATTAAAAAATCTTCTAATGAATTAATCAGAAATTTAATATCTAATGATTATAAAATTTCTAAAGTTTTAGAGAATTAAAATGTACTCTAGTAAAAGAAACTTTTCTTACTACATGATAAATAATGTCATTTTGGGTATTTTACCTTTTATCTCATTATCAATTTTTTCAAGAATATTGACACCTCAGGACTATGGATTATACGCACTGTATTTAATTGTTGGTACAGCATTTTCTTCTATAACAAACTTTGGGCTTCCAGTAGCCCATGAAATATTATATTTTGAGCAAAAGAATTATCAAGAAAAGAAAGCTCTGACTTTTTCTTCAATCACACTTATTGTATTTATATCAATATTACTTTTTCCAATAGTAAACTTTTTAGATGATCAAATATTAAGATTGATTATAATTAATAATTATTCAATACATTTTCTCTACTTATCATGTCTCTCCAGTCTAGTTTTTTCTTTGAACTTCTATTTCTTCAATCATTATAGAAATGATAAAGATGGAAAAAGCTATATGATATATAGAAGTTTGTATAGTATAATAACTCTATTTATTTCAGTCTACCTAATTTTTATACATGAATATAGTTTTGAAGCTTTTTTTATTTCAACTTTATTATGTTCATCATCATTTCTGATATTTTTTTTTATAAAATTTAATCTAAGGTTTTCACATATTAAATGGAATTTAATAAAAAGTTTAATTAAAATTGCGACTCCTCTTTTACCTAAAGTTATATTTGGGCTAATACGAACTAATTATGATAGACTTTTAATAAATAATATTACTACTCAATCAATGGTTGGTGTATATGATTTAGGACTAAAGGTATCAAATCAATGTACTATAATTATTCAATCACTTTACAATACATATGTCCCAGGATTCTATGATCAGTTAAATAAAAAGGAAACAGGTTACAAAACCAATGTTCCAAAATATATTATGAAATCTTTTGGTATTTATTTTTTTGTGCTTTTGTCTGTTGCTTTTTTTTCTTATGAAATATTTCATATTACAACACCAAAGGAGTTTCATAAAGCAATAAATATATCATCAATAATATCATTAACATTGGCATTTAATTTTTTTGAATATGTTCCACTATTATTATTTCTTAAGAAAACAAGACTTGTCACTACTCTTTACATTTCTACCTCTTCAATAATTTTTTTATTGGGGGTATTATTTGGTCTTAAATATGGTATCTATGGATTTTTGTTGTCTAATCTTATTTTGAGTATTTTGAGCTGCATAATCTGGTTTAAAGTCTACCAAAAGAATCTTAAGCTTAACTGGCCTATAAAACCAATTATTGTAATATATTTTTACCTTCTAATATCTGTGTCTGTAATTATACTTATGAGAGTTATTGAGGTAGAATACATAATTAGAATAATTATAAAACTATTATTATTATTAAGTTCAGTTTTAATTACTTTACATTTAAAAGTATTTATTAAAAACGACTTTAAATTTCTATCTGATAGAATAAAATATTATATAATTTCTAAAAAATAAAGATGAATTTATTTTTAAAAATATTTAGTGAAATTGTAATCTGGATCGAACATTTTATTTCTTTGATACCAGGTAGCTTAGGAATCTATCTAAGATCAATGTGGTACAAAAACAGATGGAAGAAAAAACAAAAAATAAGTATAAATAAATATTGTGAATTTATTAATCCAGAAAATATCTTATTTGAAGGAAGGGCATATATAGGTAATAATTCATTATTATCTGCCGAAGATGGTGAAATAATAATTGGTAATAATTTCTCATGTAACACAAATCTTCACTTAAATGCATCTATCGAGGGCAAAATAATAATTGGGGATGATGTGCTAATTGGACCAAATTGTGTAATTAGATCATCTGATCATATTCATGCTGATTTAAATATTCCAATAAAAAAACAAGGACATACATCAGAAGAAATATTAATAGGTGATAATGTCTGGATAGGGGCTAATACAACAATTCTGAAAGGAGTTAAAATAGGTAATGGAGCAATTATAGCAGCTGGAGCAGTAGTAAATAAGAACGTTGATTCTCTATCTATTGTTGGAGGTGTTCCAATAAAACATATTAAGTACAGAAAATGAACAAAACACTTATAAGTAATTTAAAATGTTGCCCTGTATGTGATAGTGAAAATATCTTCTTTCATAGTAATTATAGAAATAAAAATCATGCCTTTGATAACTTAGAAAAATTTATTTGTAAAGACTGTAATCTGGTTTTTAGTCTTCCAATGCCATCTCAAGATAAATTAGATGCCTACAACATGGGATATCATCAGAACGCTCATGGTGGTCATGAGCGTAATCCAAAACTGGAGGCATTCTTTAGAGGAATTGCAAAAACACGACTAAATACACTAGTTACTAAAACAGGCATTAAAAGTTCAAGTAGTTATACTATTTTAGAAATTGGTCCAGGACCTGGTGTTTTTGCTAAAGAATGGAAGAAACAATTTCCTAACTCAAAATATTATGCAATTGAGACAGACACATCATTACATGGTGTTCTCTCAAAAATGGGAGTTTATCTTTTAAATAACAATAAACTTTCTGAATTCAACTCCTTTTTTGATTTTGTTATTATTTCTCATGTTCTAGAGCATGTTGTTGACCCTAAATCTTTTCTTGAACCATATATTAAAACTCTAAAAGAAAATAGTATTTTA
>MDTD01120496.1_pt1 | contig 10272 bp, 9 predicted proteins | sample 811221 | NCBI WGS metagenome assembly MDTD01 (sample SAMN05326646, study PRJNA326480) | marine metagenome | isolation source: seawater | place: Pacific Ocean: South West | collected 2011
GAAGCAAAGCAACTGCTTCCTCTGCTACCACGCAGAACAAGATACTCTCCCGCTGCTATGATCGCTTTCTACGATAAAATCCTCAAACAGATCGAGAGACAACAAGGTGATGTTTTCACAAAGCGTGTGAAATTGAACAAATTCCAAAAGTTGACACTAGCAGCTGCAGTCTATCTTAGACACCGATTTATTCCGGGTTGGCTAAATCCTGTCTGGACTGGATTTTCCAAACTAGGTCTCCTACCTGACGTTTGATTGGGGGGTATTAGGCATGGAAATGCCATCTAAGCGATACATTGCGTTGATGGTTTTTGGTGGTTTTCTACTTGCATTACTGGAACCCATTATTCTCTTGCTAATGGGCAATGACTTGGGAGGAGCGTTCTGGCCGATGGCAAAGCGCTCTCTCGACTGGACGTATTTTCTGAGAGATAATCGAACAATAGTTTTTGCATTTTTTATCCTTGCAGTTCCTCTTTCTTATTTGAGGTCAAAAAGCGCAGGTAATCTAGAGAAATCGATTTTTGTAGTATTCACAGGATTCGTCACTGGATTACTGGGGATTTTTTTCCTATTGAATTGGGCCTATTACAGAGATGCATTTCTTTTGCTACCCACAACCTATGGATTCTTACTGCTTTGTAGTGCTCTAATTATTCGTGGCATACCTGACAATCCATTCAGTACTGGAGAAGGTAGAGTAGAGAAAATCTCTCACATTGTTGTGGTAATTCTAGCAGTTTGGTTGATTTCACCGGGATTATCATCCATGGCAGGATTAGCACCGTCCCCTCCTAAACTTCAGATTGAAGATGGTCGATATCAAGTGTCGATTAACGGTTACGAATACCCAATGCCAGAAGAGGTTTCGAACATCCAAGGAGATTATGAAGAGGACGTTGTGTTTTCAGTTTACATAGCAATCCCTAAGGATTATGATGAGATTATGCCACTAGCAATTTTGCTGCATGGATTCGCTAATCCTTTCTTTGAATCTTACACTGATTGGGCCGAAGAATTGGCATCTAGAGGAGTAGCAGTTGCTTACATCCAGTACCCATCAGATGTAATGCCACCTGGCTATGATACGTTTGAGTTACACGAAGAGGATGGAATGTCAAACCACCCATATCACGTTCCTAGGGCAATCGCAATTAATGCCGCTCTCGAATTTATGGTAACACTACTTCCGGACAATGTTGACCAAGACTACCTAATGGTTGCAGGACACAGTCTCGGTGCAGGATATTCCTTCCTTGCTTTAGAATGGGCTCTAGAGAATAAATGGGGAAGTGAAGCATTATTCGTCAGTCTTGAAGCACCTTATGCAAGACCGGTACAGGAACATCTTCAATTCAATGCAACAAGATTACCTGAGAATTTCCTAGGCCACATTGCGATAAGTGAAGACGATATGAGCGTCAATGAATGCTTTGGAGTTCACCACCAGAATATACTAGGCGATGGTGCTTTGTTGATTGAGGTCCCAAGCGACAGACACGGTTTCCCTAGATTGGTTGCAAGCCATTACTTACAAGCGACAGAAGCACATGACGATTTAGCGGATTGGGGATTCTACAGACGTGCAGTAAGCCAAGCTAACTGGTTGGTTTCTAGTGCACTAAATGATACGGTTAGCGAATCAGAATGGAGAACTGAGTTAATTGATTCCGAAAACTTACGATACATGGGCAAATGGTCCGACGGTAAAGCAGTCGAACCTTTGCGAGTATGGGATGATGCAATGAACAGTGACAGATTTGGTCATTGCGCTGACTGGAGTGGACCGTGATCAAGCGTTTCGGGTGAATGCTTGTATTCCGGTGATGTATCTTCCCAAAATTAAGTTGTGAATATCGTGAGTTCCTTCGTAGGTTTTCACTGATTCTAGGTTTGCCATGTGGCGCATGACTGGATATTCGTCTAATATTCCGTTTGCACCGTGAATATCTCTAGCAACTCTTGCAATCTCTAGAGCAATGTCTACATTGTTCATCTTTGCTAGGCTAATCTGTTCATTGAACCATGTTCCATCATCCTTCTTTCTTCCTAGGTGATAAGCAAGTAGTTGTCCCTTTGTTATCTCTCTGAGCATCCATGCTAGTTTGTTTTGTACCAACTGGTAGGAGGCAATTGGGTGGTCGAATTGAATTCTAGATAGTGCGTAGGTCTTTGCGGAATGGAAACATGCCATCGCAGAACCAAGTGCGCCCCAAGAGATCCCGAATCTTGCATTGTTTAGGCAAGAGAAAGGACCTCTAAGACCCTTAACTCCTGGTAGGATTCTATCCTTAGGAATTTTACAATCTTGGAATACGAGTTCGCTCGTAACGCTTGCTTTCAATGAGTGCTTTCCTTTCATTTCCGGAGCACTAAACCCTTCGTCACCTTTCTCTACAATGAACCCACGAATCACTCCGTCCAACTTTGCCCATACGATTGCCACATCTGCGATTGTACCGTTAGTAATCCACATCTTTGCTCCGTTGAGCAGGTAGTGGTCACCCATGTCCTCAGCTTTGGTGATCATATCTCCTGGGTTTGAACCGTAATCAGGCTCGGTAAGTCCGAAGCACCCAATCCATTCGCCAGATGTCATCTTCGGCAGGTAGTGCTGCTTCTGTTCTTCGCTACCGAAATCCCAGATTGGATACATAGCTAGTGAACCTTGTACGCTGGCAAATGAACGCAGACCAGAGTCTCCTCTCTCCAATTCTTGGCAGATTAATCCATATGCTACGTAAGAAAGTCCAGGGCAGTCATAGCCTTTGAGTGGAGCACCTAAAACTCCCATCTCTCCAAGAGCAACACGCCATTCGTCAGGGAAAACTCCCTCTTCACAAGCGTGCTCGATTTTTGGAAGAACTTCTTCATCTACCCAATCCCTTACCATGTCACGAATCATTATCTCTTCTTCAGTCAACAATGACTCGATATCATAGAAGTCTAGACCCTCGAATGGCTCCATGATTGTATGCGGTACAAAGAGACACATGAAGGTTGGGTAATTATTTCTTACCCGATTTATTACGCTTGAACAAGTTTGCATATTTTTTCTGCAGCCAAGGACTATTCCAATAGATTAGACCAATGAATACTCCGGGGACACATAGAGCAACTAAAATCACCAAGACATACGGGACATCTCCATCGTCTATTTCATTAGCAGGCTCAAAGGAAACTATCCTACCTTGGCTGGTTACCAAGAAACCAGAATATTCTGAGTTTTCCCACGCGAACGCAAAACTGTCTCCCCCAAGGAGAACATCCTCCTCTGATGCGTTATCGTTTGAAAACATCAAAAATGCATCTTCTGTATACTGATTCCACCTTGCCATTCCAAGCGGTGCGAGCGAGATTATGGTGGAGGAATCTGCAGCTGTGTTGTCGCCAATTAGATCACCATCCAGTTGCCCAAGTATGATTATTGGTCCTAGTGTTGATTGAGTAGAGTCAATGATATCAATCTCTATTGGAGCTGTTTTCATTCCGCTTGCAAACCCGGTGCAGGAATTCATAGTAGGGTCCTCACATCCAATTCCGACCCATGTATGGAATCTTGAATTAGAAATCCAAGTAACTGTATCTGCTTGGTCGATTACTGCAATTCCATCGTTAAGTGTGCCAAGAACACAGATATTCTTGTTCTTCAAACAATCAATATCTGTTATCCTTGATGATGCTTCATCATTTAGCAGAGTGAATGTGTCTGCATAGTATTTCCAAATCTGTCCATCATCTGTGCCCAAATATGCGACAGAAGACCCTGCGGTAAAATGGACCGCATTGATGTTTTTACCAGCCATTGAAGATGAACCCTCTGCTTCTCCCAAAGCATAGTTCGACGAGTTGTATCTGAGGACTGTGCCGCCACTTCCAACCAATAGAGCGCTTTTTCCTCCGGGGTGCCAGCCGGCAGCCTTGAGTGAATTTGTTGTTTCATTTTCCAGTCTTACATCTGTAGATTCGTCATCAGCATTTTCAGCAGACAATAGGTGAGCGTAGCCGTCTTCTCCGTAAATCAGAACCTGTTTTCCGTCTGGGGAAATTTCTCCACCGTTAATTCCCAAGTCGAAATTGGTCAACTTTCTCTCGATGTTGATGTCAACAGTTCTCTCCGGCTCCGTAGCAGATGCGGCTAAGGGCAAAAGTACCAACACCGTCAGGAAAAGAGCCAACCTGCGCATGTGCTGGGGAAAGCGTATTGCCCAAAAAGGGGTCGCTTGGCATATCTATGGAAAGGTAGTCCTTATTTCCTAAATTGATTTGGCAGACACATGGAGAGATTCGAAGTCAAGCGTGGCGTAATCAAGTCGATGGGTGGCAATGCAGGTTTAGCAAAGTTAGCAACTCAACATTTTAACGATGTTGAAGTAAATGCAGATGGTGTGTTTACCGCTTCATTTGCAATTCTTACCAGCGTTACAGCAGAATACACCGATGATGGAAAACTACAGGTCGATGTAGAGCAAATGAAAGGCGACGACCTCTCTAGCTTTCTTTCCCAAGATGGGGGAAGAGAGAAGGCAATGCAATCTCGCCAAAGATGGTCGATGTTCCTAGACGAAGCGACTGGATATTCAGCAAAGCAGCGTGGAGATAAAGCAAAGGAGCAAGCTAAGAAATTCTCAAAGGCTCGCTCTGCGATCAAGATGGCACACAAGTCTATCGAAATGTCCTCTACAGTAACCCAAGAAACCATCGACAAGGCCCATGAAATGATTGCAGAGTTAGAGAAGATGATGGAAGAAGGAACTGCGCCTTCCGAAGGAAGAGTCAAGAAACTCAACGACCTTCTTTGAGGTGGTAGTCTGCTTACTAGAGAGAGTCTTATCGAGAGATGTTCTAGAGTGGCAGAACTTGATGATTCATCTCTAGAGCGTCTGAAATTAATGATTGGATTTGTCGATGAATCTGTGGGGATAGACCACCTAGTAAACTGCTTAGCAGATGGAACATCCGCAGGTGGAGATGGCGTTATCCGTTGTTATGTCGGATTTGAACCATCTGGAAAAGCTCACATCGGCTGGAAAGTGATTTCTCTTCAAATGAAAAGAATGCTTGACTCCGGAGCAAATGTCTTGATTTTCCTAGCGGATTGGCATGCCTGGGTAAACGACAAGTTCTCGGGTGTGATGGAAGATATCCAAACCACTGCAACTTACATGGAAGAGACTTTCAGAGCGCTTCTTGGAAATCCTCCCGAGGGAGAAGGCCCAGGTGAACTGAGATTTTTGTGGGCGTCTAGCATAATGGATTCAGGAGATTATTGGGCTAGAGTTTTGAGATGTTCGAAAAATATGAGTCTGTCAAGGGTTCGTAGAACTTTTTCCATAATGGGTAGATCCGAAGATTCATCTGATGGCGACCTTTCAAGATTCTATTACCCAGCTTTACAGGCTGCTGATATTTTCGAGATGAACATCGACGTTGCGATTGGCGGTATGGACCAAAGAAAGGCACACATGTACATGAGAGACGTAGCCGACAGGTGGGGATGGTACAAGGCAACATGCCTGCATACCCCGATTATTTCCGGGCTAAAGTCGTCAGGAGCAAGAATGGAATCTTTCGACCACAAAATGAGCAAATCAGACCCTAGTGGTGCCATTCTTTTACATGATGATGAGAAGAAACTCGCAAAGAAAATGCGTAAGGCATTCTTAGACCCTGAACAACATAATTCTCCGGTCTATGAATTGATTGAACACATCATTTTACCAGAATTTGGAGAAGTCGTTGTAACTCCAAAACCAGAATTTGGGGAACCGAGTACTTGGAGTGACCTCGAATCATTCAGGGACGCCGTTGCTGATGGAACACTACACCCATTCGATGCAAAAATGGGTGTTGCTGCGGGCCTGTCTCGTGGTTTGGCAGTAGTTTCGGATTACTTCGAAGCAAATCCGGACACTCTTGAGCGCGTGAATCAACTAACCAAGTGAATAGACAAGGTTCATCAACGGGTTTTTTGTGGAGCCGAACAACCCCAACGGGGGTTGAGTGATTGTTATGCCGAATATCGTGGTTCTAGTAAAGCGCGTCCCAGATACCAATGCGAGAATTGTTGTCAGTGGAGACAGAGTCGACTTGTCAGCCGTAAAGTGGGTAATCAGCCCATATGATGAATTCGCAATTGAGACTGCGTTACAACACAAAGAGGCCGCTGGCGGAACTGTGACTGCTCTTACTCTAGGCCCTTCAGATGCAGACAAAGTGCTCAAGGATGCTAAGGCAATTGGTGTAGATGAAATCGTAAGATTATGGGATGATTCCTGGTCTGAACTTGATTCAAATGCAATTCAATCCGCACTTGCTCAAGCCGTAACAGGCCTAGGAGCAGAAGTGGTATACTGCGGCAAGACCGCTGCAGACACCGGAGCAGGTTCCACAGGACCAGGCGTCGCAGAGAGATTAGGTTGGGCAAGTGTTTCTAACATCACCAACGCATCATTTGACGGTGGAATAACCGTAACTTCGCCTGTAGAGGGAGGATCTGCAAGAGTTTCTGTTTCTGGAAATGCAGTTATTTCCTGTGACAAGGGGAACATGAAGGTTCGAAAGCCAAACGTCAAGGGCATAATGATGGCAAAGAGAGCACAGGTAAACGTAGTTAGTGCAGATGCGCCAGTATCTACAGTATCCATTGTCTCACAAACTCCTCCGCCAGCAAAGCCTGCAGGAAAGAAATTCGAAGGCGCCTCTTCTGCTGAAGAAGTCGCTAGACTACTAAGGGATGAGGCAAACGTAATTTGAGGTGAATAAAATGTCAGAGAGTGTAATTATCGCAGAAGTAAACAAAGGCACAGTAGCAGCGGTTACCGCTGAATTAGTCAGCGCAGCGTTGGCTCTAGGAACAACACCTACAGTCGTAGTACCATGCACCGATGCATCGGTTGCAGATGGCGCTGGATTCGAAGGTGTCAGCAAGATAATCGCAGTCAAGGGCGACTGCTTCACAAACTACGATGCAGCATCCTGGGCAGCAGCTATCGACGCTGCTGCACCAACAGGAATCGTAATCGCTGCAGCAACTCCACAATCAAAAGACGTTGCAGCGAGAGTTGCTGCTAGAAGAGGAATCTCAATCGTTCAAGACGTTGTTGCGATTGATGGAATGAACCTAACCAGCCCAATCTATTCCGGAAAAGCAATGCAAACCGTTGCACTATCAGGGGACGCTGCAATTTCGGTTAGAGCCAACGTCTTCCCTGCGGCCGCTTCAACTGCTGCAGATGTTTCAGTTGTTGACCAATCAGGAGACGTGGCGACCGCAGTGCAAGAAATAATCGCTCGTGCTTCCGCTAGGCTGGATGTATCTGAAGCAAATATCATCATCTCCGGTGGAAGAGGAATGGGTAGTCCAGACAATTTCTCACACTTAGAGAAGATCGCTGATACTCTAGGCGCAGCAGTCGGTGCATCTAGAGCAGCAGTAGACACTTGGGATGAGATTCCTCACTCCATGCAGGTAGGACAAACTGGAAAGACGGTCAATCCTAACTTGTACATCGCAGTCGGAATTTCAGGCGCCATTCAACACCTTGCAGGTATGCGCTCTTCGAAGTATATCGTTGCTGTAAACAAGGATGCAGATGCTCCTATCTTCTCTCACGCTGACTACGGAATCGTAGCAACTTGGGAAGAAGCACTACCAGTGTTGGAATCCGCATTCTCATCAATGATGGCTTGATTACAACCAGGCGCCTCTGCCCCTGTATCCGTCGTTCAGGAACGGATTGGTTTGCTTTTCATGTCCAATTGTTGTTAATGGACCATGGCCAGGATGAACGATTGTTTCCCCATCTAAAGGCCAGAGTCTTTCCCTAATCATTCTGAGCAAGAGGTCCAAATCTCCTCCTGAATTTGGTAAGTCTGTCCTGCCAATTGAACCTTGGAAAAGTGTGTCTCCTGCGAATAGATGGTCTGGACCATCATTTACGATTAGCCTCAAACAACATCCTCCAAGAGTGTGACCTGGAGTATGTAAGATCTCAAACTCCATTCCACCAAATGTGTGGACATCACCATGCTCCCACGTATTTTCTGCAACCGCCGGCTCGGGTAATGAGAATCCCCAGCGGCGACCGGATTGTTGAGCTAAACTTTGTAGAAAAAAATCGTCTTTGTGCAACCACCAATCAAGAGAATAGTGTTCTTTGAGGTAAGGTATGTGACCACTGTGGTCAAAATGAGCATGAGTGTTAATCAATGCTACAACCTTTCTCTCACCGAGATAACTTCCAATCTCATGGTCTGGCTCACCTAATCCTGAATCTATCCATTCGATGATGCGACTAGAATCGCCACCGCCATCGATAATTACTGTCTCGCCAGTTTCAGGATTGGTTACAACACTACACCTTTGCTGTAATGCAGTGACAAAGAAATGAGCGATATTTGGAGAGTCTACCATCTCACTCAATCCTCACATCTATAGAGTCTGAAGACCAGCGACCATCCCTGTCTTTAATCCTGAGTTCGAGTCGATGATTACCTCGATTCAACTTCACACGAACCGCAGGCGTGTTTGCGATTTCTTTTCCTGTATCATCAACCCAAGACCATGTTTCTATTCGTTCTTGTGGGTCTTCCGTATTTCTGCCATCAAGTGTGACAATAGCAGTTCCATCTTCGTCGGCTTTGAGGGACTGGTCGCCACCAGCGTCTGGCTTTGGAGCAATAATTTCCTCCGCATCAAGAGATAATGCAAGCATCAAATCTTCTTCTTCTGAGAATATCTCTTTAACTTCTATTTCATCATTTAATGCATCTAACAAGTTGCCTGCATCACTCAGTTGGCCGGGTTCAATTCCAGCCAATTCCTCGATAGATTCCGTATTTCCATAGAGTTCGTCTGCGTCGATTTCGATCGCAGGTGCCTCTCCCCAATCATCAATTGCAGTGGATTCCTCAACAAGTGATGTTGGTTCAGATGTTGAATCGATTAGAACTACCGGTTCTGCATCGGTGTAATCGTTTTGGTCACTTCCAGCGATTAATACAGCTGTACCATCACCGTTAGAGGATAAATGTTCAACCATTCCTTGTGTTTCAACAGACCAAATAATTCCATCTGGTTTCACCATGTGGAGGTGAAACCAAGACCCAACAAGTGCATTTTCGCCCATGTCGATAATTGTGTGTGCGGGGTGGCTTAACTCTGCAACAACAACTTCGTTATGCATTATACCACCCATATCTAACCCCATCCATGGACCTTCAATTGCAATTACTCTTCGCTTGACGTCAAACCGATTCTCCAACTGTCCTTCTCTCCAATATTCAACTTCCAGAGCTTCTTCATCCCCTGGAACCAATCCGTGACCTTCCCTTGCAACAACTAGGAGGTTGCCATTCCAACCAATTGCTGTGATTCTCTCTCCAACATCTCCTCGCATTGGCCTTTCCCAGAGTTTAATGCCATCTTGTGAGTAGGTGCTAACATTGCCGGATTCGGTTGCTATTGCAATTCTATGTCCGACCTTTGCAAAAAGAACTGATGTCTCGTTAATTCTATTCTGTTCTCCTTTTGAATCCACAATATGAGCTCGACCTAAGCCATCGATACAAACAGCGTAGTCGCCTTTGCCCGATATTGATTCAACCCCTGTTTCATGTGTTGATGATGATATTTCCTTCCCATCCCTGAATATTTGGAGGGATTCTGTCGTTCCAACCAATAAATCACCGTATGGGAACTCATACATACAATTAATTTGAGAAATTGAGATTTCATCATCGCCTATGACTAGCCTGCCGTCCACCTGCCCGTATGCAAGGTTAATTCCGCTAGAAACGCAGGTGATTCTAGCTGTCGCTGGAAACTTACTCAAAACCGGTACAGTTAGCGCCATGAATTAGCCAGTTAAGCCATCATTCAAGATACCCATGTATCCAAGTTCGGCATGCAGAAGAAATTAATCGGGTCACGGATATGTTTTGAGAGATTTTCTTTCTCTAAATCAGTCCATGCGCACAGCGGTTCCAAAGTAGAAAGGGGTACTGTTTTTACCTCAGATTCATCTCTTTCAATCAGAGATTCTCCTTCTGCAACCGACAAACCTACTACGCCCCAAGGGTGACGTCTTCGCATTTTGCCGTTTAAATCCCTGACGTTTGAATTTCTCCCGAGATATGGGTCCCAACTTTTTAGGAGTTCAACAAACTCTGTTTCTGATTCCTTTGTTGGGATTAATCTTGAACCTCTACGCATTACTAAGAATGAAGACAACATAGAATCTTCATCTTTGACCTTACAAAGAACATCTC
>MDTD01165451.1_pt1 | contig 10272 bp, 8 predicted proteins | sample 811221 | NCBI WGS metagenome assembly MDTD01 (sample SAMN05326646, study PRJNA326480) | marine metagenome | isolation source: seawater | place: Pacific Ocean: South West | collected 2011
AAAGGTTGGAGTAGTCTAGAGATATTTCCAAACCTTCCTTTTATGCACCAAATGGGATTAACATTTATAATCACATCAGTAATAATGATTGTTATCTCTTTTTTTGATAATGGTAAGGAGCAAGATATAAAAGGAATTGAATTATCCAAACAACTCTTCCGAACATCTCCTATTTTTAATGTAGCATCATTAGTTATAATAATTCTGCTTGTTATTGTTTATGCAATATTTTGGTAAAAATTCAGATATTTTTTGGACATATGAAATTTCGATAGGTATCATTTTATTATTTTTCTAATGTTAAATTTGATTCATGAGCTTATTTTTAAAATATCAATTCTGAAAGTAAAAAAAACCTAGACATCAAAATGAAAAAGCTTGTAAAAACATCTACAATCCTAATTGCTTTAACATTTATTTTATCCTGTGAAGAAAATGTATATAAACAGAAAATCATTTCCGACTCAGCGATAGACAGGCTAATAAAAAATATGTCTGTAGAGCAAAAAGTAGGACAAATGACTCAAATCAACATAGATCTAATATCAAAAGGAGAAGTATACAAGCTAGACGTTCCTCATCAAATTGACTCTGTAAAGCTAGACATCGCTCTCAATAGGTATTTTGTTGGATCAATTTTAAACGCAGCTGGATATCCGTTTTCAAGAGAACATTGGAAAGACATTATTACAACCGTTCAAACGAAGGCAATATCAGAAAGTAGTAATATCCCTGTAATTTACGGTATAGATGCCATCCACGGAGCCAATTATACAATAGGTTCAACATTATTTCCGCAACAAATTGCATTGGCTGCCACTTGGAATCCTAAACTTGTAGAAAAAGTAGCATCAATTACTGCCTACGATGTATCAGCATCTGGAATACCTTGGAACTTTTCTCCTGTTTTAGATTTAGGTCGTCAACCATTGTGGGGACGTTATTATGAAACATTTGGAGAAGATGTTCACCTAGCAAAAACTATGGGTAAAGCTTTTATAAAAGGATATCAGGGAGATAATCTAAAACATCCCCAAAAAGTAGCTGCATGCCTAAAACACTATGTGGGCTATAGTTTTCCGCTTTCTGGGAAAGACAGAACACCTGCCTGGATACCCGATAGAATGCTTAAAGAATACTTTTTACCAACATTCAAAACAGCAATTGATGAAGGGGCATTAAGTATAATGGTAAATTCAGGAGAAGTAAACGGTATACCTGTGCATGCGAGCTACGAACTACTAACCAAAGTTTTAAGAGACGAATTAGGATTTGAGGGAATCATACTAACCGACTGGGAAGACATCATTAAGCTGTATAAAGATCATCGTATAGCAGACAATATGAAAGAAGCCGTCTTAATCGCCATAAATGCAGGAGTTGATATGAGTATGACGCCTAACAACTATTCCTTTAACGATGCATTAATAGAGTTAGTTAAAGAAGGTTCGATAAAAGAGTCAAGACTTGACGAATCCGTAAGAAGAATTTTAATTGCAAAAGAAAAATTAGGTTTATTTGAGGCGCCTTACCCTAATTTTGACAACTTCCCAAAGTTTGGTTCTAAAGAACATGCTGTTCAAAGCTTACAGGCAGCCAAAGAAGCTATTACACTAGTTAAAAATGAAAATATACTACCTCTCAGTACCTCAGCAAAAATATTGGTTACAGGTCCAGGGGCAAATTCATTAAACTACATCAATGGAGGCTGGACACACACCTGGCAAGGTGATGAAACCAAATATAACACACCAGGGAAAAACACCATACAAGAAGCACTCAAACTTCTATCTCCTAATGTAAAATATATGGAAGGAAGTGGGCTAGACACAAACATAAATACTTCAGAAACCCTAAAAGAGGCCGAAAATCATGATGTAATAGTTGTATGTTTAGCAGAAGACCCTGCAGCGGAGGGACCCGCAGACATAAATTTACTCGACTTTCCAAAAGCACAAGAAAACCTGGTAAAAGAATTGCACAAAAGTGGAAAACCGATAGTTGTTGTTTCTACAACAGCTCGCCCACGTTTAATGAGAGAAATAGAGCCTTTCATGAATGCCATACTCTTAGCTTATTTACCAGGAGATGAGGGTGGAACTGCAATTGCGGAAACTATTTTCGGACTAAACAATCCATCAGGAAAACTACCTTTTACCTATCCCAAATATCAGGGATTAAATATTAGTTATGACCATAAACATACAGAAAAAGTCAATAGATTTTTAGGTCAAACCTCATCATTAAATGAATATGATGCGCATTTTAAAGGGTTAGTATATCAATGGGAATTTGGATATGGATTAAGTTATTCAAATTTTGAGTATTCGGAACTTAGGCTAAATAAAAAGTCCTACACTCAATACGATACCCTTAAAATTGAAGTTACTGTAACAAACGACTCAAAAATAGAAGGAAGTGAGGTCGTACAAGTTTTTTGTTCAGACCTTGTTGCAAGCGTAACCCCCAGTGTAAAAAGATTAAGAGGCTTTGAAAAAATCAAACTTAAACCTAATGAAAGTAAACGTGCTACATTGAACATACCGGTGAAAGAACTAGCTTTTGTTGGTGTGGATAACAAATGGATAGTTGAATCAGGAAAATTCAAACTCAGCATTTCAAATTTACAATCTGAATTTTCGGTTGTGGGAAAGTAATTTTAATAAAGACTTTTTTTACGGAAATAACTTAATTTGAAAAAACATCAACATATAAAACAATAACTCAATGATTGCAGGAAGTGAGTAACAAGACAAATCAAAAAGCTTCCTTTTACAATATGTAATTATAAAAACGTATTCAGATAAAAATCAAGCTAAATAATAATCAATTAAAAATGATATCCTATTTTTATATAAATCGCACTTGGTATGAAATTATCCGCTTTAAAGACCATTCTTCAAGAACTTGATAATATTGAATTTATATTGCCTAATGGAGATAAAGTTCCAGAGCATTTTCACGTCACCGAAATAGGTAAAATAGAAAAAAAATTCGTGGATTGCGGGGGAACTTTACGAAATGAGACTATTATTAACTTCCAACTCTGGACAGCTAATGATTACGACCACCGACTAAGTGCTCAAAAGTTAAAGTCAATAGTAGAATTATCCGAAAAAGAACTTTTGCTTGATGATTTAGAAATCGAGGTAGAATATCAGTCAGACACCATTGGAAAATATGATTTGGACCATAGTGATGGTAAATTTATTTTAAGAAACACTACAACAGAATGCTTAGGGGGAGATAGTTGCCTAATTCCTAATGAAAAAACTCATATTAATATTGCAAATATTGGTAATTCCCAAAGCAGTTGCAGTCCTGAATCGGGTTGTTGTTAAAAGTGTTACTCAATCAAACCAATTTCTCTCAATCGTTTCATTAAAAACTCATCGGCTGTTACATCCTCATATTTTTTAGGATTATTTTCAGAAATACATGTATCTAGACATCTTAAATTCATCTCCGGATTAGCATGCATAAAAAAGGGAACAGAATAGCGAGATGTTTTCATTTTCTCCAATGGTGGATTAACTACCCTATGTAGAGTAGACTTTAATTTACCATTTGTGTAACGCTCCAACATATCTCCAACGTTAACGACTAAACAATCTTTAACAGCTGTTACAGGAATCCATTTTCCATCTCTTCGTTTAATTTCTAAACCCTCAGCACTAGCACCCATTAATAAAGTAATCAGGTTTATATCACCATGAGCGGCAGCTCTTACAGCACCTTCCTCTAAACTAATTTCATCTTGAATAGGGAAATAATGCAATGGTCTTAAAATACTTATTCCTCGATTTACTTTTTCTTGAAAATGATTTTCTTCCAAATCCAAAAACAAGGCTATTGCGCTTAAAATACTTTTGCCAATCTGCTCCAAATATGAATAAGTATTTAATGTTTGTATTTGAAAATCTGGCACCTCCGAAGGAAATATATTAGCCTGATAATGAGGCGAATCACTCCCCTTAATTTCTTTTCCTATGTGATAAAACTCCTTTAAATCACCAACATTTCTTCCAGCTGCATGCTCCATTCGTTTTCCTGTATAACCACGCTGTCCACCAGTACGGTGGCCATTGTACTTAAATTTTATATCTTCAGGTAAATCGTAAAATTCTTTGATAGAATTATATAATTTCTTCTGGTCTTTTGTAGAATATCCATGATTATTAATAGCAACAAAGCCAATAGATTCAAAAGCAAATCCCAAATCTTTCACAAATTGCTCTTTTAAATATTCATTTCGCCCGATAAAATGACTCAAATCAAGCATTGGAATTTTATTAATTAATTCAACATTCATCTTAATAAAATTTGAAAATTAAACTAACTTAGATATCATTTTATTGTAATATTTTTAAACTGTATGAAGTTTTTAACAAAATTATGTTTTGTTGCATTAATCCTGACCTTTTCCTCAACGAGCGCTCAGGTTCTCATTAGAAAAAAAAATAATCAAAAAAGTAAAGAAATTGATTTTGGGAGCAAAATTTATTACAAACTATATTCAGACTCTGTATTAGAAATTGAACTTACCAAAGAAGTTGGTGTTTTATTAACTACTTCAGATTCTAGCTTTGTTTTATCCGACGGTATTGAAATTCCAGTCAAAGACATACAATACTTAGAAATTGAGAATAAAAAAAATAAAAAATGGAGAGGGATTATGAGTCCTTTTTTAATTGCTGGAATTGGGTCTTTAAGTAAGGGAGTAACTATGGCCATTGCAGAAGGAAACGAAAGCCAAAATAAAAAACTAATACCTTTATATACCGGAATTGGTTTAGGTGCATCCATCTTTTCAAGTTTACCATTTTGGATAAAGAATAAATCATTTGACTTCACAACAGGAGAATACGAAATTTTAATACCTTAAAAAATGAAACATAGTTTAAGCGATACCAAAGAATTAATAAAAGATCGAAGAACAATTAAGCCCGAAGATTTTAAACCCAGAAAAGTACTTGATGATCAAATAAAAGAAATTTTAAATAGTGCAAGGTGGGCTCCTACTCATGGAAAAACCGAACCCTGGCACTTCATTATTTTTCAAGAAGGAGCTTTAAAAGAATTAGGAAAATTTATGGCCAAAACTTACGAAAATTCTGTTTCAGAAGAGGATTTTATCCAAAAAAAATACGACAAACTATTAAACAGACCCACCCTATCTTCAGTAGTTGTCGCAATATGTATGAAGCGACAAGAAACAGAAAGAATACCTGAAATTGAAGAAATTGAAGCCGTCGCTTGCTCTGTTCAAAATATCCACCTAACTGCTACAGCTTATGGATTAGGCGGTTATTGGAGCTCTGGACAAGTTGCTTATTCAGATGCAATGAAATCTTATTTAAATCTAGGAGAAAAAGATCGATGTTTAGGTTTATTTTATATAGGATATCCAGATATAGATTGGCCAAGAGGTAGAAGAAAAACACTTGAACATAAAACAGAATGGCGAAAATAGTTGCCTTAATTTTTTTTTCTTTCCCTACTTTAATACTGTCTAGCACATTTAATAGTGATTCAATTTTAAAATTAATCCCTAAAAACTTTACGGGACAAGTAGTTATTAAACAAAATGAAAAATTTGTTTTTAAGGAAAATTTTGGGTTGAAAGAGAGAGTTTTTAAAACTTCAATTAATGACTCTACAGTTTTTAACATTGGTCAAGTATCTCACACAATAATATCATATATATTTGAAGACTTACAAAATAATGGGAAAATAAAATCTAGCGCTAAAGTCGTTGACTACATCAACCAATTTCCTTATAAAAACATTCAAATAAAACATCTACTCGAACATCAATCTGGTATCCCTCACTTCTATGTAAAACTGTACCATCGGAAAGTATATAATAATTGGAATTTAAAGCTCTCAGAAAGACAAAAAAGATTTAAAAATGAAGATATACTCAATATTTTAACAAAAGAAAAACCAACACTAAAATTTACTCCGGGAGATTCAACAGCTTACTCAGACATAAATTACCTTATTCTGACAACGTTGATTGAAAAAATAACAAAAACCTCATTTGAAAAATATGTAAAAGAAATATTTTTAAAAAAACTTCATTTACAACCAATCCTATCAGCAGAAAAGGATACAATATTTAACAAAGCATATGGTTACAGATTGCTCTCAGATTCCTCATTTCAATTGTGTGAAAACTTAAAAACAAGAAACCTTCCTTTTAATGATGGTACATATGGTAATCAACATATTTACCTATCAGGATCAGAACTTGCTACTTGGGGATATTTTTTACTTAAAAAAATAAAAATTGACAAAATAAATAATAAAAAAAATAAAGAAACAATGGGAGGTTTTAAATTTGACAAAGAAATGCAAATGGTTACAAAAAAAGGTGTATTTGGAGGAGTCAGCTCAAGATTACATATGTTTCCGAAAAATCAAATCGTAATCGTAATTAATTGTTCAGTTTTAAATTTAAATCAAAACGGTGATAAGCTAGCTCCACTTATGCGATATTTAACAAAATTTAATTAGTATTTTCAACACGGGATAACAATCGATTATCGATATTTCTTCTGGTAACGATCTTTCTGAGCTAAAGGTTCGTTAAAAGAATATAAGAGCATCACGTGTGAGTCAATAAATGCATCTTTATAAAAAGGATTTCCGTTTTGACTGACTCCATCGATATAATCTGTATGAGTTAAATGGACTGTAGCTTCCCATACTACTCTTAAATTCCCGATCAACCACATTCCAAATCCAATACCTAAAGGAACATTGACTCCTGAAGTTTGAAAACCATATTCTAAAGGACTCGGATTATAAGCATCCCATGATATTTCGGTAGATGGTTTAAATTCAAAATAATTGGCGCCCAAGAGGATATAATTAATGTACTGATTATCTAAACTTAATACATTTCTTATTTTGAAGTTTAAACCAATTTCGGTTAAAGGCGATTTAAAACTTATACCCCTGGCAACCGTAACGGCATTATTTTTTACATCTAAATCAGAGGCGTTAAGAGACGAATTTGCATAATGCGCCAAAACACCAAAATTATCATTAAAGTGATACCCAACTCCTCCTTTAAAACTAAAATTCAAAACCTTTGCTGAGGGAAATATTCTTGAATTTAAATCACCCTGATAATGAGCGGAACCAATACCTCCAAAAACATAGAAGTTTTCTAACTGAGCAAAAGATACAATTGAAAATAAACAAGCAAAAAATGTGTAAATTTTATTCATTTCTCTTTAATCAACAAAAAAAACTATCCAGCGGTTAACATAAAAATTAAAAAGCAACTTACATTTAGAAACAAAAAAAATATACATTTCTGAATTAAACTAATAATGAGACAATAAAACGAAACGTTATTTAAACTATTAAAAATGTTTTTGCATAAAAAAAAGAACTTTTTAAAAATTTTAACGTTAATTTAAAGGCGTTTTAACCGCTTTACGCTCAAAAAAAAAAATAGTTGCTTATTCTTTTTTATTAACTGAGCATCTAAAACCTAAAATATGGAGATCACAAGAACATTTGACATTCTTCCTTATGCTTTGAAGAACCATCCTTTCGAAGACTGTTTAGCTTCAAAAGAAGATGGAAAATGGAAAAAATACTCTACCCAGGAGTTTAGTGATAAAGTTAATCAGATGAGTAATGCTCTGATTGAAATTGGCCTGAAACCAGGAGATAAAATTGCATCAATTAATAACAACCGACCAGAATGGAACATATTGAATTACGCAGTTTCTCAAGTAGGAGCTATCCTATGCCCAATGTACCCAACTATTTCAGCAAGCGACTACATTTACATATTCAACCATTCTGAGGTTCGTTATGTATTCGTAAGCGATGAAGAAATCCTTGGAAAAGTTTTGAAAGCGAAAGAAGAATCTCCTAGCATAAAAGATGTTTTCACGTTTGATAAAATTGAAAATGCAAAACATTGGACTGAAGTACTTGAAATTGGTAAAGGGCAACACCAAGAAGAACTGAAAAAAAGAATAAACAATATAAAGGAGACCGATTTAGCTACAATAATATACACATCAGGCACCACTGGGGAACCAAAAGGAGTAATGTTAAGTCATCGAAACCTTATCTCAAATGTAATAGCAGCAAAACCTCTACTACCAACAGATGTAGGTGATAAAGCCCTCAGCTTTTTACCTGTATGTCATGTTTTTGAACGAACCGTTTTAAACTTGTACTTATTAGGAGGAATAAAAATATATTATGCTGAAAGCCTAGAAACCATAGGAGACAATATAAAGGAAGTAAAACCACATGTTTTTACAGCTGTACCACGTTTAATTGAGAAGGTATATGACAAAATTATAGCAGGAGGAGCTCAAAAATCAGCTTTTTTACAAAAGGTTTTCTTTTGGGCTGTCAAAAAAGCAAATGCTTACGAAATAGAATCAAGCGGAGGAATCGGAACGGCTATCGCAAATAAACTGGTTTATTCTAAAATTCGAGAAGGTCTAGGTGGGAATGTAAAAGTAATCGTTTCAGGATCAGCGGCACTTCAAGCTCGTCTTCAAAGGTTTTTTTGGGGAGTCGGTTTACCTATTCTTGAAGGCTATGGATTAACAGAAACATCTCCGATTGTATCAGTAAACACTCTTCTCAAAAAAGGGACAAAGTTTGGAACTGTTGGAAAAGTAATTGAAAAAGTAGAAGTTAAAATTGCTGATGATGGAGAAATACTAACCAAAGGTCCAAACGTAATGCTAGGATACTATAAAGCACCTGAACTAACCAGTGAAGTAATGACTGATGAATGGTTTCATACCGGAGATATTGGGAAATTTGAAGATGGCTTTCTTAAAATAACAGATCGTAAAAAACAAATATTCAAAACATCCGGGGGAAAGTATGTAGCTCCTGGACCTATCGAAAATACAATGAAAGCATCGCAATTCATTGAACAGGTAATGGTAATTGGAGAGGGCGAAAAACACGCCTCAGCCTTAATAGTTCCAGCATTCGAACACATTAAAACCTGGGCAAAAGACAAAGGATTAAAATGCACATCAAACGACGAGATATGTTCAAATCAAGAAGTAATAAGTGCAATATCTGAAGATGTAGAGCGATATAATCAACAGTTTGGGCAAACTGAACAAATTAAGAAATTCGAATTAGTGAATTGTGAATGGTCAGTTGAAGGAGGGGAACTTACTCCTACCATGAAACCAAAGCGAAAGCCCATACTTTCTAAATATAACCATTTAGTAAAAAAGATATACAGCGAAGAATAAGTCAATATTTTCTATCTGTTTTATGAAACTTTTAATGAACAAAATTGGTAAAACCATACATTTACCGACGCAATCATTATACGTATCACATGAGGAAAATAAATAAAATTGCAGTACTTGGGTCGGGTGTAATGGGCTCTCGTATTGCATGTCACTTTGCAAATATAGGTGTAGAAGTTCTTCTTCTAGATATAGTCCCTAAGGAAATCTCAAAAAAGGAAGAGTCTAAAGGTCTTAGTATTGAGAGTAAGCATGTCAGAAATAGAATAGTAAATGAAGCACTAGCTGCTGCAATAAAATCAAACCCCTCACCCCTTTATAATAAATCAGAGGCCCAAAAAATTGAAACTGGAAACTTTAAAGATGATCTTTACAAAATTTCAGATTGCGATTGGACAATAGAAGTAGTAATTGAAAACCTTGATATCAAAAAAAAGATTTTTGACGAGGTTGAAAAACACAGAAAAACAGGAACACTAATCACCTCAAACACTTCTGGAATCCCAATAAATATGATGTTGGAAGGAAGAAGTGAAGATTTTCAAAAAAACTTTTGCGGAACACATTTTTTTAATCCACCACGATATTTAAAACTACTTGAAATCATACCATCGCCAAAAACAGATCAAAGCATTATTGAATTCCTGTTGAATTATGGAGATAAATATTTAGGTAAAACCACAGTACTCTGTAAAGACACCCCCGCCTTCATAGCGAATCGAATAGGTGTTTATGGGATAATGAACCTCTTCCACAAAGTTAAAGAGTTAGGGATGACGGTTGGTGAAGTCGACAAGCTTACCGGGCCTATTTTAGGGAGACCTAAATCTGCAACATTCCGCACCTGTGATGTTGTTGGGTTGGATACTTTAATAAAGGTAGCTAAAGGAGTTCAGAAAAATTGCCCTAAAGACGAAGCAAACTCCGAGTTCACCATTCCGGAATACATTTCCAAAATGGAAGAAAACAATTGGCTCGGATCTAAATCAGGACAAGGTTTCTACAAAAA
>MDTD01030270.1_pt1 | contig 10271 bp, 8 predicted proteins | sample 811221 | NCBI WGS metagenome assembly MDTD01 (sample SAMN05326646, study PRJNA326480) | marine metagenome | isolation source: seawater | place: Pacific Ocean: South West | collected 2011
AATAGCCTCAGATAGGTCATAACCCCAAAAATCGTATAAATCAGAACCTTTTGGATTCTTCAGTCTTGAACTCATTTCCAAGCGATACGGTTGGATCAGATCAAGAGGACGAAGTATTCCATAAAGGCCTGAGAGAATTCTCAAATGGTCTTGAGCATAAATGAGGTCATCCTCAGTCAAACTCTTTGCATCTAAGCCCATATAGGTATCGCCACTGAACGCTAAAACTGCTTGTTTCGAATTAGATAGATTAAAGGGTGTGGAATAGGCTCTAAAGCGTTGATAATTAAGATCAGCCAATTTATCACTAATCTTCATGAGATTTGCTAGCTCTCTCTTACTCAGCTTTTTTGCTTGGTCAACAAGAATAGCCGAACGATTAAGAAAGTCCGCTTGGGTGTGGGTAATAGAATCTTCCAACTCAGAAAAATCAAGTTTTTTAGCTGGTGATACGATAGCAAGCATTGTTTACTCCATCGACGTAAATATAGAATTTACTACTTTAACAAACTGATAAGAATAAGGCTAGAATATGATTATCGTTTATGGTTTAAAAAACTGCGATACCTGCAGAAAAACAAAAAAATGGCTTGATAAAGAGAGGATCAATTACCTCTTCAAAGACTTCAGGAACGAGACTCCAAATAAAGAGAGAATTAAAAGTTGGGTTCTATCTCTGGGCATGAATGAAATTCTAAATAAACGGGGAATGACATGGCGCAATTTGAAAATACACGAAAAAAAAAATGTTTCTGAGAATGATTCTCTGGCTTTATTGACTAAATACCCTACTTTAATTAAACGACCTATATTTGAAATAAATGGAAATATAAAAGTCGGCTTCACTTATGAAGTCAAAAAAGCTCTGAAGGACAATAAAATTGATCACAAAAATTAATAAAACCAGAGAAGAATGGAAAAAAATCTTAACTCCTGAAGAGTACCAAGTATGTCGAAAGAAAGGTACCGAGAGACCCTTCTCAGGCGAGTATAATGCTACAAATTTGCCAGGCATCTATGTTTGTAAGTGTTGCGGTGAAGAACTCTTCAAGTCAGACCACAAGTTTGAGTCCGGTTGTGGTTGGCCAAGCTTTAGCGATACTATGCCTAACGAGTCAGTCGAAAAACACGAAGACTATAGCCACGGAATGGTGCGAACAGAAGTAACTTGTTCTAAATGCGACTCACATTTAGGACATGTATTTAATGACGGACCAAAACCCACAGGTCTTCGTTATTGCATTAATTCATTGTCAATTAGGTTGAAGCAAAAAACTAATTCCTAATTCCATAACTCGGTGAAAAAGGTAAATTTATCTTCCATAATTTCCTGAGTGCATTCGCATTATTAATTACAACCAATTGAGCGTTAGGTTTATCTGAACTGGGCACCAAGTCTTTAATGCGTATACTCGTTGCATCAAACTTTATGTTACGATGCAAAGCAAAACCATAGCCGAAGTGCATTCCTTCAAATTCTGCTTTATTAAAAACAAGACATCTAGCCTTGCAATTATCCTCAAGCCTGAAAAGCCCTAAGTCCAACCTTGCAGGCTCTTCGGCACCAATTTTTGGAGCACTGTGAGCATGAACAGAACGATATGCATTCCTCTCTTCCGGTGATGAGGTGTAGAGGTAAGTTCCGGGATCTGCGATCCAATCCTCCCCACCAATATGCAACTCTATAGCCAACTGGTCATTATGAGCGTGGCCACCATTACCATTCTGGCCTACTGGACCACAACGAACAGACAAAAAAAACCCTGACGAACGCCATATATATAGCCCAAAGTCTGGATATGCATAGGTTTTCAAATCTGCAAAAAAGCTCGTATCATTAAGTTCAATTTTAATGTCACTTACTACATTCAGACTCTCACTAATTTTGCCTTTTACTATTTTACCCTCAGCCTGGAGCACCCCTCTCAAACTAAGGTAGCTAGTTGTCCTATATCCACCAGCTAGCGAGCCAACTAAACGAGACTCAAACACACCAGCCTCACCTGCAAATGCAGAGAGGTCTGACCGATCAAAAAAGCTATTTATTGCCCCAACTGTGCATCTATGATCAAGGTCTTTAGAATTGTTGAATTTAAAAAAACGCCCACTATCGTTATCACCAATTTGAACAATACATCCATTCGGTTTGGTAATATGCATAATGAACTCTGCCATCAGTTCAAGACGTTCAAAATACCAAGTGGGAAAAGCCTTAGCTTTACCTCTTCCAAGTACCAGTGCTGTTGCATAAACAACCATCTCAACAGATAATCGATGATAGCTAGTTGAAGCCTCAAAATTTGCACCGTCACTACTAAATTGAAGGTTAACCTCTCTGACCAACTCCTTTATTGCAAAACTGAACCACTCCTCTGTTTGCTCACTGGTTGGTAAATAAATAGAAACGAACAACAGTCCACAAATATTTGCCAGGTAGTGATTACCCCGGAAATCATCTCTCCAATCTAAATTGGACATTATGTGCTTGCCATGTGCTGTGATTAAAGCACCAAACTCACCAAGAAAATACCCATCAAATTTGCATCCCCGAGAAACCAATAAGTCATAAGCAATAAGAATATTTGCAACGCGAATAGCCACATCCATACTACTAAACCAATTAACACCATAACCTGGTGGGTTGGCAGCAGAAAAATCTAGAACTTGATTTTGGAACTCACGGTATCCTCTCTGCAAGTCACCAAAAGCCAACCTTGGTAGATGTTGCATCCTTGCCAATTCCCAAGGCACCTTAATGTCAACGCCCGGCTTGTGACCATAACGCAGAGTTTTTGATTGTGATTTTTCACGCCAACGGAAACCTGATTTAAAGTCCAATTGCCAATCGATTGGCAAGTAACTCGCATCAATCCTCGACCTGATCTCTTGTGCACGATATCTATTACCGGGTGTAATATTAGATATATCTGGCAAACACGAAACCTGTGTCCAACCTGATCCCAAAAGATTAAATTTGTGGTCAAATATTTTTGCGTCTGTGACATTCTCTTTAATTTTCAACCCATCAAGATAATTCTTGCACTTTTCAAACCTCTTGGGTTCATAAGACAAGCGATGACGATCTAATAATTGAAAATAATATGCCTTTAAAATGCGTTTTGAGTGAATGATTACAATAGCAAGTGCTGTCCCAAGTGGGTGAGAAAATACTCTATGTAAAATATATTTAACATCCATAATTTTACCTGACAGCAGCACTCTTAATTGTATCAAGTGTCTCTTTGGCTGTTTTTGACCAAGAGAACAATTTAGCTCGTTCAACTGATTTTTTGCTTAAAGAGTTTCTCAATTTTTCATCTTTGAGGAGTTTATCTAGAATATCTGCTATTTCAGTTGTATTTCTGGGATTAAAATATAATGCTGCATTTCCAATAACCTCTGGCATTGCAGCAGTATTTGACGATGCGATTGGTGCTCCAGAAGCCATTGCCTCAAGCAAAGGGTTGCCGAAAGACTCAACCAAAGATGGGAAAATAAAAAAGCGACACTGTTTGTATAAAATAGATAATTCACTCTGATTAATGTAACCGAGAAACACCACATTATTTTCCATGGCTCTTTCCATAATAATTCTTTGGAGTTGTTCAAAATAGCCCTGATCAATATTTCTACCTGCAATTTTAAGGAGCACGTTGGGATATTTTTTTCGGACTCTATCTAAAGCTAATAACAAAGTCTCAATGTTTTTTTGAACATAAAGATCTGAAACCACAAGTATAAAATCATCACGCATTTGCTCTTTCTTTGGTGGTTTGTAAATATTGCTAACACCATGATGAATAACTAGGGATTTCGACCTAAACAACAAAGACAAAATTTTACCATTTGAGTTTAAGACAAAACTTGATACAGCAATTATTTTCTTTGAGAAAATCATTGAAAAAAAAGTTGCAAAAAAAACAAGCACCCAATAAATAATTTTTGAAAATCTTTTTTCCAAAAAGCCCACAGATAATGTATTACGCAATAATATAATGTGACCAGGAGAAAAAAAAGGACCATAATTTGCTGGTGAAAAAGTTACACTAATTGATAAATGACGGGCAAGTCGAGGAACAAGTATTTGTTCATAAAATGGCAAACAGAAAAAACCAGATCGAAATTTCAAGATATGAACAACTACACCTTCCGGAACAAAATTTAAGATGTCAGACTGACTTTCATGAATACACAGGTGTGTTTCGATAGATTTTTCAGCTGCAAAAAAAGGCAGAATATTTTGCAGATAAGTCACTCCACCGCCAGATTTGGCGTGTAATGCATTGATTAATACCTTTAATTGGTTTTTCAACTTATAATTCCCAAACTATTATCACTAATGTTAAGTATAAAAGGAAATCAAATATTTTGTTGGCAAAATTGCATAACACGAACCAATTTATTATGAAGACCAAAGAAAATTTAAAAAAATTCCACAGCACTTATAAATCATGTGTGGCATAGCAGGAATTCTCGATAGCACAGCCAAACGCCTTCCTCAAAAAGGTGAACTGTCAGCCATGCAACGAACTATGCGGCATAGGGGACCGGATGGAGATGGCCAATGGTTTTCTCCTGAGGGCAATGTTGGGCTTGCACATCTTCGTCTTGCTATTGTTGATTTATCCAATCAAGCCCGTCAGCCCATGACTGACGGACTAGATAAGGCGTGCGTCACCTATAACGGTGAAATATACAATCATTATAACCTAAGAAGAGAACTAGAGATGGCTGGTAGATACTTTGCTACTGATCACTCTGACACGGAAGTCCTTGTTCATGGATATCTCGAATGGGGGATTGACGGGTTGCTCCAACGATTAGATGGTATGTTTAGCTTTGCAATATGGGACTGCGAACAGAAGAAACTTATCCTTGCTCGTGACCGCGTTGGTATCAAACCACTATATTTTACAAATGCAGAGGGACGCTTTTCTTTTGCCTCTGAAATTAAAGCAATATTGACTGATCCCAGCATCAAAAGAGACATCGACTTGCAAGCCCTAAATCATTTTTTAAGTTTCATGGTAGCACCTGCTCCTTTAACCATGTTTAAAGGTATTTTTAAATTACCGGCAGCCCATCTAATGGAAGTATCTGCAGAGGGAAAAATGTCTTTCAGACGTTACTGGGATTCCATTAAAGGTAAAAGCATGAGCCACACCAAAAATGAAAATCTGTCAGATGCTGAACAAGAGGCTTTTTTTACATCAAACATTCGCAATAATCTCGAACAAGCAGTGAAGAAACGCATGATGTCTGATGTACCGTTCGGAGTCTTTCTTTCCGGTGGAATTGACTCATCAGCAAACGTGGCCCTGATGAGTCAAATGACAGATCGACCCGTGGAGACCTTCACAGTGGGATTCAAGGATTACGAACATTTAAATGAACTCGAGTACGCACACAAAATAGTAGAGAGGTTCAAAACTAATCACCACGAAATTTTAATTGATGAGACCGATATGATGGATTGTTTAGACCAATTGGTTTATTCTCAAGATGAGCCAATCGCTGACTGGGTATGCATTCCTCTATATTTTATCTCAAAACTTGCAAAAGATAATGGTATCAAAGTTGTTCAGGTTGGCGAGGGATCTGATGAGCAGTTTTGCGGTTATGCAAGTTACATGACTTACTTGAAATTACATCAGAAATTTTGGGTAAAATACATGAGAGTACCAGCATTCATACGCGGCATGATCGGTGCTGGGGCAGAATTACTTTCGTCCCTTTCGCCACGTTTTGATAAAATTACAGAAGTACTTTCACGAGCGGGCAAAAACCAAGAGCTTTTTTGGTCAGGCGCAAATGCTTTTTGGAACGTCCACAAGAAAAGGGTTCTCGATGTTAATTTAGTTAAAACTAACCTTGATGAATTAGAATGCGCTGGACTGGATGTTTCACATCTTAACAGTTCAGACAGCGGATCAATCATCTCTTCTTATGCTGATGATTTTGACAAAACAAACAATGAAAATGATCAACTTGCGCGTATGGCCTACACAGAATTCCGTTTGCGTTTACCAGAACTCTTACTGATGCGTGTAGATAAAATAGGAATGTCTGCCTCAATTGAAGCACGTGTACCATTTCTTGATCATAAATTAGTTGAATTCACAATGGGCATCCCAATGAAATGGAAAATAAAGGATGGTGAAACAAAATACTTGTTAAAGAAGGCAATGAAAGATTTGCTGCCAGATGAAGTTTTATATCGCAAAAAAATGGGTTTTTCAGCTCCAATGGCAGAATGGCTTCGTGGGGAATTTGGTAAACGAGCTGAAGCGAGTGTACTATCTTCACCGTTACTAAAACGAGGCATCCTAAATCATCAATTCATATCAAAACAATTTCGTGATCATATTGAAGGAAGACAGGATAACGCACTTCACTTGTGGACACTTTTTAATTTAACTAATTGGTATGACAGGTGGATTGCTCAGTCCTAAGCCCTTAAAATTTTTCCGTCAGGGTCATTAATGTCCCTTGTTGCATTACGCGTATCTATGATCAGACGACTTTTTCGGACCAACTCGTGATAATTTATCTCATCATGATCAGTTATTATAAGAACCGCATCATGATCAAACAAAGTAACAGCACTCAACTCAATCGAACGCCTACCTGCCAGCTTCATATGATTGCGAGTAGCGGGTATTTCATCAACATGAGGGTCATGATACTCAGTAGTTGCCCCCTTACTTTCCAATAATTCAATAATTACAAAAGCAGGACTTTCGCGCACATCATCAATATTTTTTTTATAGGCGATACCCAAAACTAGAATGGAAGCTCCAACCAAATCTTTGTTAAAGCGGTTTTTTAGTGCTTTTTCTAACGACTTTACAATATTTACAGGCATTGACGTATTAATTTTCCCTGCCAATTCAATAAAGCGAGTGTCTTGACCGAATTGTTTAGCCCTCCAGGTCAAATAGAACGGGTCAATCGGGATACAGTGACCTCCTAGACCGGGACCAGGATAAAAAGGCATATAACCGAAAGGTTTTGTTTTTGCTGCCTCGATAACCTCCCATACATCAATGCCCATTTTGTCGTATATTACTTTTAACTCGTTAACTAGGGCAATATTTACTGACCTAAAAATATTTTCTGTCAACTTTACAGCCTCAGCTGTGTCCGTTGAAGAAACTGGTATAATTTCATCAACAATTTGTTCATACAACGTCTTAACTAGTTCAAGTGCCTGCCCATCATCCGCGCCAACGACCTTTGGAATAATTTTTGTCTCATAATAGAAATTACCTGGATCCTCACGCTCGGGAGAATAGGCAAGAAAAAAATCTTTGCCCGATTTAAAACCAGAAGCTTCCAAAGCAGGTCGAAGAACTTCTGCCGTGGTGCCCGGATAAGTTGTCGACTCCAGCACTATCAATTGGTTTGGGTTCAAATATTTTGAGATCATTTTTGTGGTTGATATTACATAGCTAAGGTCCGGTTTATTTTTCAAACCTAATGGGGTAGGAACGCAAATCAATATTGCGCTCATGTCAGCAAGTTGTGAAAATTGACTGCTAATTTTCAATGCCCCGCTATCCAACACATCTTTTATTTTAGTGCTCGAAATATGTTTAAGGTAAGAACGTCCTTCTGACAGTGCTATAATTTTTTCTTCATCTATATCAAAACCTTTAGTGGAAAAACCACATCGTGCGCTCGCTATAGCCAACGGCAAACCAACATAACCGAGACCAATAACACCAATTCTTGCTCTTTTGCGTTTAAAGCTATCCCGTAAGTTTAAGAAGCCGGTATCGTCCATAAATTGGGCTCCAAGAAAAAGATCAAATCTGTATTACAAAAGGGCAACCAAAAAGCCACAAATAGTTAATAGTTTTTGACTTATAAAAATTACTATTGTTATGAATCAAGTACTCAGTTTTATACATGTAAAAGTCAATTTAGTTTTGTAGATTGTTTAGCAAACTGCAAAACTAAAAACTGCACGGCTTTAAGTCAAAAAATTAAAGCCCATTAAAACAAATCCATCAACAAATGAATTTTGCATGAAACTCAATATGATCCTGCATGAAAGTGTTTACAAAATAATAGCTATGATCATAGTCAGAATGACGCCGTAAAGTTAGAGGAAAGCCGGTTTCTTCGCACACCCGCTCTAGCAATTCAGGTTTGAGTTCCAGCTCTAAAAACTCATCAGCTAAACCTTGATCAACAAGAATTGACTTGTACTCACTTTTATCCAAAGATCTTATCAAACATGTTGCATCATGCTTCTCCCATTCAGCTCTGTCACTGCCGAGATAAGCACTAAATGCCTTAACACCCCACGGACAACTAGATGGCGAACATATTGGTGCGAATGCAGAGACGCTTCTGTAGATCTCTGGATATTTAAGTCCCAAGGTAAGAGCTCCATGCCCGCCCATAGAATGACCAAAAATACCCTGCCTGCTATCATCAAAATCAATAATTCGTCCAATACAAGTTTGCAATTCTTTAGTGATGTATTCTTCCATCTTGTAGTTCTCGGCCCAAATACCATGTGTCGCATTGATGTAAAATCCAGCGCCTGTGCCAAAATCCCAGTCATCATCTTCACCCTCCAAGCCAATTCCACGGGGACTTGTATCAGGTGAAATGAGTATAATTCCATGTTTTGAAGCAAATTTTACTGCCCCGCCTTTCATGAAAAAAGTTTCTTCATTGCAAGTTAGTCCCGCAAGGTAAGTCAATACTGGACAAAGCTCACCTTTCTCAGCTTTCGGCGGAAGATAGATACCAAATTTCATTTCACAACCAAGCGCCTCAGACAAATGTTTGTAAAAAACCATGCGACCACTATGGCAAGAATGCGTTTTGATGATCCTCATTTAGCACCTCAGTATTCAACAACTGCACGAATTGACTTTCCGTCGTGCATGAGTGAGAATCCATCATTTATTTCATTGAGTGAGAGCTTGTGAGTAATCAAGCTATCTATGTCAATCTTACCTTGCATATACCAATCAACTATTTTAGGAACATCAGTTCTACCCCGTGCACCACCGAATGCTGTTCCCCTCCAAACTCTACCAGTGACCAATTGAAATGGACGGGTTGAAATCTCCTGTCCTGCACCAGCAACTCCAATGATCACACTCTCTCCCCAGCCCTTGTGACAGCATTCAAGAGATTGACGCATGGTACTCGTATTCCCAATACATTCGAAACTATAATCAACACCACCATCCGTAATCTCAGAAATTGCCTCAACTACATTATCAACTTCCTTAGAGTTTATAAAATTTGTCATACCAAATTTCTCAGCTAATTCAATTTTTGCTGGATTAATGTCCACCCCTATTATGATATCTGCACCAATCATTCGGGCACCTTGGATAACGTTTAATCCAATACCACCAAGACCAAACACAGCAACTGAGGAACCGGGTCTAACCTTGGCCGTGTTTATCACAGCCCCGACCCCGGTTGTTACTCCACAACCAATGTAACATACTTTATCAAAAGGGGCGTCCTTACGAATTTTTGCTACCGCAATCTCTGGCATGACAGAGTAATTTGCGAAAGTTGAAGTTCCCATGTAATGGAAAATTGGTTCCCCATTCAAGGAAAAGCGACTAGTACCATCCGGCATAAGGCCTTTACCTTGCGTCTCACGGATAGCCTGACATAAATTTGTGCGACCGGATAGACAGAATTTGCATTGACGGCACTCCGGTGTATAGAGAGGTATTACGTGATCATTTTTTGAGACAGATGTCACTCCTGGGCCGACATCAACAACAACACCAGCACCCTCATGACCAAGTATACTCGGAAATATGCCTTCAGGGTCATCGCCCGACAAAGTGAAAGAGTCTGTGTGACAAATTCCAGTAGCTTTGATTTCAACTAAAACTTCGCCTTCTTTAGGTCCATCAAGTTGAACTGTTTCAATGCTAAGAGGATCACCAGCTTTAAAAGCTACAGCTGCTTTTACGTCCATGGGAATCTCCGAAAAAAAAGTTGTATTTGCATTCTAACAAACGAAAGACGTTTAATTATATCAACAAAGTTCATTCCTAAACACATAAAAATTGGGTCGTTTTTTTGATTAGTGCAAAATCAGTGAAAAATAATAAAAATAACTTCACATCAAAAAAATATTCTTAATGAAACTGTCAAATTCTTGAACTTTTAAACAAAATTATTTTTAAAAATTTAAAATTTTTAGTGTCACTTTAATGCCGAATTTTTTCCAAAATTCTTGCAAAAAAATTTCGATTTTTCATTATATCTCATAATTA
>MDTD01165792.1_pt1 | contig 10271 bp, 7 predicted proteins | sample 811221 | NCBI WGS metagenome assembly MDTD01 (sample SAMN05326646, study PRJNA326480) | marine metagenome | isolation source: seawater | place: Pacific Ocean: South West | collected 2011
AAGTCCTATACGACATGTAGGTGCATGTAGGTGCGCTAAGTACATTCATAATGCGGATGAAAATTTTCGAGATTTTAAGATTTGTATTATTTATTAAACTATTTAAAGAGTGCAAAGGAGATGCCTAATGAGTAAAACCAAAAAAAATCTAACTTATTTAAAAACAATAATAAAAGAAGAGTTAAAAAAAGTGTTGAAAGAGAGAACGTCCGGGTCTCCTACAAAGGATTTTTCCAATTCTGGAGGTAACGTTGAAGACTTTAGCCCGGCTGGATCCAGTGTTGATGGTTTCGCAGAGCAGAACGGTTATAAGTTCATCGCCACATCGCGGGGCAAGGGTATAACAGGCGGATCCAAGGTGGTTTGGATATGGAGAAAAGACGAAGACGACATGAACCAGCGGCATTTTATAAAACTTGAGGCTGAATCCATCAATTTAGATAGAATCTAGGAACAAGCAAATCCGGGTGGCGTGGATTAAATAAACTATCAGCGCGCATACCAGGGAGAATTAGTATGCAAATAACAATCAACAATCAACCATTGGATGTAAAGCTGGCTAAGACCCCTGAGCAGCAAGCCCGCGGGCTAATGAATATTTCCAGCCTCCCCGATAATGAAGGCCTTTTGTTTTGTTATCCCAAAGAAAAAAAATTATCTTTTTGGATGAAATCCACGCCAATTCCCCTTAGTATTGCTTTTATAGACAAAAATAAGCGTATTACACAAATAGAAGAATTAAAACCTTATGATGAAACGGGTGTAAAAACAATTCGGCCGACCAAGTGGGCGTTAGAAGTTAATAGCGGATGGTTTGACAATCATAATATTAAAGTCGGAGACACAGTTAATATTCCTTTGACTCGCGATATAAAAATTCGCGTTATAAAGTTGCCTCGTGAAGCAAATCAACTAGCAAAAACCTTAGAAGATAAGCTAGTTGATATGACTGTTAGCGCATTAAAAACCAAACTAAGCGTAGATCAACTAAAAAACCTCAACATTGATGTAGAAGTAGAATAACTGCCTAATAAAAAATACGCGGAAAAAAATCGCCGGAATCGCGGTGGTGTGGATTAAACAGCATAAACACTGAAAATAAACTATTTAAAATGTTAACATATATTTTGCTAAACCCAGGAGGCAGCACAGTGTCATTAAAAACTAAAAAAAATACTCAAAACATCGAAAAAATTATTCTTGAAGAAATTTCAAAAGTTCTTCTTATGGAAACGCCCCAGAAAGTCGCCGCGGAGAAAACCGCGAAAGCCGCAATGGGCGCCCTTGATGATCTTGTCAAACTCGCCTCGGGTGGGGCGAGAAATCAGGCAGTAAGTAACGGCATAAAAAATGCTGTTAAAACAGCGCTTACAAAGGGTTTTGCAGCTGGCAACGGCAAGTTTGCTGCGGCCATTGCAAAAAACCAAGTTAAAAACCTAGGTCAGGTTGTTGCATTTGTTGTAAAAGCGCCCGCGGATACGATATCCCAAGAAGCGCTTAAGATTACGTTAAAAGGGACAGCCAGCAAGCAAGGCTTAATGTCCGGCCTGGCCGATGATATCATCGACGACGCGGCTGTGGTGTTGTTTAATATGCCAAGAGCGGGTGCTAATGGTGTCAAAAATGAGATCGTCAAGAAGGCGCTAGTGGCCAAACCCGGGGCACAAGGAGGGCAGAACGCTAATAGAGTTAAAGTTAGGGATCTATTGAATGTACCAAAGAACACACCATTGCCTCCACTACCATCTGCTGTGGTTTCTCCTAAATCAACACAGTTGGCTGTTGTTAAGCCTGCTCAAATCGCGGTTCCCACCGGGAAACCCGGCGCAATGACTATTGGAGTTAACAAAATAACTACTAAGCCTACTAGTGATTTAGCTTTGCCTAAAATTAATTATCCTTTATTTCGAGCATGGTTTCAAAATGCAGCAAAGGGGCGCCCTCTTGCATTACCCGGGCCAACGGCAGGCGGACCTATACCTATTCCAGGACCGATCTGGCAATTAAAGATTCCGCCTGTATGGAAAGAATGGGATAATGTTGTGATTAGTCCAAAACTTTGGCCTAATTGGAGCACAGTTGCTAGTGTAGCAACTGTGGGTGGCGGAGCTGTTGTATATCTTCTTATGGATGCAGACGAAGATGCCATGGCGCAAAAGCCTGATGGTGATGGAAAAAATTTGGCGATGAAACCAAGCCAATTGCCAGATGAAGATCAGCAAAAAGTTTTCGGCCTGGCATTTTCAATTCGCGAGGCGATTGTTAATAAATCTCTTATTGCAATAAATATGTTAATCAAACATTTAGAAAAAGCTTCTAAAAAGGTTCCTGCTCTCAAGCCTTTGATCGCATTTCTAAAAACCGCTCGCGATACAATTTGGAAAAAAACCGGAGGAAAAACCGGAGGAAAAACCGGCTCAAAATCAGCTGGGCAAGGCGGAGGTGACTGGAGAGTCCCTGAAACAAAACAATTTGAAAGAGTAGCCAAAAGATTAACTGGTCAAAAAAATACAAAATTAGCAGTTCAAGAAATTCAAGAGTTGTTGGTAAATTCTGGGTACAGTGTTAAAGATGAAGGACACAGTGGGTATGGGTTTGATGATAACGTTGAATTAGTTAAAGAAGGAATCACAGATAAAAATAATTTTCTTCAAATTACCAGAGCCTGGCAAAACCATTTACTTCTTTCTGAAAGAAGAATAACAAAAAAAGAGTTTGAAAAGAATGGAATAGATGGTAAAGCTGGAAAGTTAACTATTGCAGCTGTAAAAAGATTTCAAAAAGATATGGTTAACGCTGGATATAACCTTGGAAAGTTTGGACCAAACAAAGATGGCGTTGACGGTATTGTAGGCAAACTTACTTTCAGAACATTAAAGAAGTATGAAGCAGGAAAAGCGAAAATACCAAAAACAGCACAGAAATCTAGAGAAGTAAAGCCTCCAGAGTTTATACCGCCAGTTAAAGATGCTAAGAAAAATCCGGCCATAGAAAGAAAATATGCAGCAACTGCTCTTGTCAGGTGGGCTGATGCGTTTTTTGACAGCTCCAGAGGCAGTGACGAAGTTGCTCCGATGAGAGATTTTATTCGTCAATCTAGAGATGTTGCTAATGACATTAAATTAGAAAATAGTCCTTTTTTCTATTCTGCTTTGTTGAAAAAAGATAAGGATAAGTTAAAAGTATTGTTGGGAGATCAATTTAACGATATGCCTCCTCTTGGAAGAGTTCCTAAGGCTTTTTATCGCCAAGGCAAGCGATTCAATAAGGCAGTTGAAGAATATTATAGTCAAATCGGATTAAGCCCGGAAGCTGAAAAAGAAGATCAAGATTCGGAAGGACCCCGAATCCGTATGGAGGAGATGACGGATCAAATTAGAATGGATGAATCAAAATCCAACGCGGATAAAACTGCAAAGTTGTTTTTAACTAGCTTTAATAAAAGAACATTGCAAGAGATGTCTACAGGAAACAAAGTTAAGCGAAGACACGCTATTAACTATGTAGTAGGTCAGTACCCAATAACTGAAGATGTAGCTGACTTGTACGAAGCTATGGACGGCCCGGGTACTGATGTGAAAAAAATAAAAAGAATTTTAAAAAATTATGTAAATGTAGACACAAAATCAGCTCAAGGTCTAGTGAAAAGTCACTTTATTAAAGGTGGCCTATTTTATTTTAAAGCGCATGCTTTATTGTTCTACTATCAGGGATATTTAATATACAGAAAAGAGTCAAGAAAAGAAAATTTAATTGATTGGTTGAAAGACGATGGTGAGGACGGTCTCGCAAAGCAACTTGAAAGAAAGATAAAATATGAAGCTCGTTTCGCGGGAGAGCTAAACGGGTTGTTAGCCAACGAGGAGGAGTTTGAAGGATTAAGAGATTTGATCACGCGGAAAGCGAATGAAGAACAGGACGCCCTCGATGATCTTTCGAATCTCGGAGCGCGCGCGAAAGACATCGATCGCCTGAAAAGAGCTGGTGATGATATCACCGGCGACGAGAAAGAGACGAAAAAACAATACCGCGCGGGTGCTAAGGATTCGCGCCCGGTGTTGGTGGTCGCGAGAGAGATGGATATTCGCAAAATCGCGAAAAGAAAATGGGCACAGTACAACAAATAAAGGAAAATAAGTAAAAATGTGTATAATTTGCATAGAAATGGATAAAAATAAGCTTTCACCTTGGGAAGCAAAAAGAAATTTAAAAGAAATCACACAAGAAATTGATCAAGACCACCTTATCGAGGTGGAAAATAAAATTTCTGATGCGATTTTTGAAGAAATAAACCTAAATTATGGTGACACCCTGGATGAAGAAGTTGATTTTTCATCTTTTTGCTCCCTATACTCGGTATGCAATGTAAAAAATGACTAATTTTTTCAAAAAAATAAGATTTTTTATAATATTTTTGATAATTTTTCCAAATTTATCTCTCGCGGAAGACTTAAGCGGCAAAACAAAGACAAAATTTTATAATTTTGACGATCTTTTAATAAATGGAGAGTATAAAAAGCCTCAAATTTTATATACAGACTCAAAACAGAAAGTAAGATTCGAAAAATTGCTAAAACTAAAAAAAGATTTTCTTTTTCAACTAAAAAAAACAATTAAAGACCCTTCATTAAGATAAAATACTATTTATTTTGTCAAGAAATGATTTTTTTACTCAAATAGGAACAAAAAACTTATGAAAAAACAAAAAAATATTTTTGAAAAGTATTTTCAACAAAATCAAAAACTTTTAAATAAAATAAACAGTAAGAATATTGCTAATATTATAGAAGAAGAGTTAGACAATTATATTACAGAACAAGACACCACCCAAACTACTGGAGAAGGCGGTGACTCGGACATGCTGAGTAGTGAAGAGCGCTTCGCCGCAGCAAAAAAATTAAAAAGCTCCATGGTATCGTGTTCTAAAAGAAACAGATTAATACCATTATCGCGAAGGGACGATGGCTACCGGTGGGCCTTTAATTACAACGTTACAGAACAGGCTCTGAAACTTGGTTTTCTTTCTAAACACTCAAGAAACCTTCTTAGATATATTGATTGCCTTGAAAAAAAAACAAATCCGATTCTTAACCCTCTATCGGCGGACCAAGCCAAAGAATTGATGGATGATGTTGGCCTTCTTTACCCAATTGAACCTAATTCTGATTGGGCTGCAACGTTCGGCAGCGCAAAACAACTTGTTAAACAAGCTACTGCTCTAGACAAACAGAGCATTCGGGACCGAGCGAGTGATAGGGATATGCAACGCGCTCTTAAACGAATAAAAAGAAGAAAATCTATCTCTGAAGGGGACAGGGCCCTTTTATATAAATGTCTATTTTATGTAGAAAAAATGAGAAGTTTGCTTGAACCGTCCGCCCGGGGCGCGTCGGACGAATACTTAAGAAAAGCTGCAGCTCGAAACTTTAATTCTCTTATAAAACAAATTTATGCAGACGGAACATTTGAAAGTGATACCTTCTCACCAGATACACTTAAAAGTCAAAATCCTGCTCTTCTTAAGGCAATTAATATTGCAAAGGGAAAAAATCTTCGTAAGTCAAATCTTCTGTTTGATGGACACAAACTTCACTGGAGAGTGGGAAATGAAATTATTTTTTCTTTTAATGCTAGCAGTGGCCATTATGAAGATGATGTTTTGGGTGATGATGAGCTGCCGCATGGAAGAAGAGCTATAAAAGCACTAATGGCAATTGAATCTAAATATCGCGATGGCTGGCAAGGATACAGTTCTGAAGAGTTAAAAGTTAGAGCAGTTATGATAGCTATGGGTGCAGATCCAGACAATCCTGCTAAGGCACCACTGAGTGATGGTGGGGAAGAATTATATGAACCAGAAAGAATAAGACAAGATGTACAAGAAGTTATTGATACTTGGGGAAAAATGAAAAAATTATTAGAACAATATAAAAGTATTAAAGATAATCAGCGCTTGTACGATGATGGCGGCTTGACGTTCGATGATTTAAGAAAAGTAAGAACAATAAAAAGAAAATATCGTATTCTTAGCAATAGGATACGAAATCTTGTACAAACATATGTTGAAATTCACGATAATCCACAATATGAAACCTCGCCTGAAGATCGCCTCGCTACAGCCGGTGAGGGTGGAATGGGGCCCATACCAGAAGGTAGGTATAATATATCACATAGACTACAAGATATATCGAACTTGTCTGGGCTCAGTTTTGTAGACATGTTAGGCACACATGCCTGGAGAATGGGCCCCGCGGGAATCAAGAACTCTGCAGCAGCCAAGGAGGCAACAGAATTTCTTAATAAATATAAACCTGACTTTGAATCTATAGGTGACCAAGCGTGGGGTAGATATAGAGTAAGAATAACAAATGTCACAACAGCTAAAAGTGTATTACAAAAACACCCAGAAGCTTATAAGAGGTCAGGTTTCTTTATACATGGCGGCAGTTATAGAGGATCCTCCGGCTGTATAGATCTGGGTGATGAGATGGACAGTTTTGCAATGTTATGGACCCTTGTTGGTATGGAAAAGGTTATGGGTAAAAATGTCAAGGTTCCGGAAAATAGATTCGACGCCGGAGGCTGGATAAGTGCGAAATGGAGCATTCCTTTAACTGTCAAATATACAGAAAAAGAAAGGAAAAAGTTGCTAGCTAAGAATCCAATAGCTAAAAAAGATCCAAGTAGCATTTTCGATAGTTTACCGGCTGGTGCAACGAAAGATTATCTTAAGACAGTTATGGCCGGCGGAGATTAACACTGTTAATTATGTTTTATGTTCAAAAAAGTTTTTATTAATGATAAAATACTATTTAAATATGTAAATTACATTTAATATTTTTGGACACGGCCAATATGAACAAAATCAACAACATTCTACTTTTAGACCCTACAGAAAATAATCAAGAAATAATACAGGAGCGGGGTGGCGCTGGTCTCATAAATAGGATAATCCAACTCCTTCGAGGTAAACCAACTCCAAAGCCAAAGCCACGACTACGCCCGACGGGATCCACCAGACGAAGTTTACCCAAAGTTAATTGGAGGAAAGCAGGAAATAAACTTAAAGATAAATTAACTCAATCACAAGTAAAAGACAAAATAAAAAAATTACCAAAAAATGTGAAAAATTGGATATTAAAAAACAAAATCAAGTCGGGACTTATGACATGGACCTTAATCGGAGAATATATTAATGATTTTGAAACTCTGGCTGAAGTAACAGATAAAATAGATCAATATAAAGAAAATCAAATGAGGTGGCTAGCTGCTCAGATGTATGATGATCATCTAGACTTTGCCGTACACAAAATAAAGTCAAGTGATGCCGATATTGAATTATATAAAAAATTCTTTACTCTTTACGACAAAATGTGCTATCAAGCAGGACTAGAAGGAACAGAGTGGACAACAAATTTTCCTTTTCAACATCCTGGTACATATTGTGTGAACGAACAAGTATCCTATCTTATGAAGGGGTTTGTAGAATCTTATAGAAGTGATTTTATAGAAGAATTTTTTAATGAAAAGGATGCAGAAGCTCAAAAAAAAATAGTTGAAAAATATTATCAAGATTTTTCTGATACCATTTCAAAAAATGCTGAAGATAAGTCTATTGTAGCGCCAAGTGCCGTATCAAAAAGAATTTTAAATATTTTGTTTTCCCTAAAGGCGACTGGTTCGTCTCAACTTGAAAATCCATTTGGACTTGGGTTTCAAGGAAGCGAAGAGCAGATGAATTATTTAAAAGAACAACAGCTTAATGTTGAAACTTCCAATTACCCCTGTTTTATAGATGCTTTCCCGGCAATGCTAGATTTTCCTAGTAAATTATTAAAAGATCCAGAGTTATTTTTAGAATTAGCTAAAATGACAAAGCAATATGGCCCTACAAAAGCCCTAGAATCTTTTAAGTCTAATTATTTTGTTGAATATATAATAAAAAATGATAAAAGGCAAAAAAAATGGATTGGCTTTACATTAAACGCCACTCTTGATCCTAATGCAACTCATCCATTAGATTATTGGACTGGAGTGGGAGCAACATTACCAGAACCAAAAAAAGAATCCTCCTTTGCACAAAGCCTTCTGGCAGAATTTATTATAACTTTTGGAAGAGATGTAGCAATAATGGAGATTATAACTAGTTTTGCTAAAGAGCCCCAGAAAGCAAGAACAAGAGTATTCTCAGGTATAGGTATCTTTGGGGTAGAAATGTTTATGTGGTGGGACCCTCTTGGATGGACCACTATCCAAGATGAAATAGAAGAAGAATTAGAAAAAACTAATAAAATTTTAATTGAAATGAGTTCTTTAGTTTCTGTTATGATATCTAATGTTGAAGTGAGTGATTCCGATAGTGAAGAATATTGGAAAAACATGCAAAAAAGTTCTTTGAAAAAATTAATATCCTTGCAAAGTGATTTATCTAAAAGCCAAGAAAGAATGTTAAGGTACGTACACAACAAAGTTTATCAAAAAGTTCAAGACAACCCAACCAGTGATTATACCTCTGTTCACGCAAAGGCTCATTACATGTCTGAATTACAAATACTTTTAGAAGATATGATTAAAAATTCTCAAAATTTAAATTTAATCTCAGAAGATTTAGACGTTTCTGACCAACAACAACTTGAAGAGGCAGCTGCAGGTATTGCCATTGTTACTAATTGGCACAAGAACCAATTAAAAGGATTTAAAGAAGAGGATACAAAAAAGATTGATTCCTACAATTATAAATTGTCTAAAAAACTTCTTTTCAAAACAAGTCTAGATAAACTAGAGCAATTAAGAGAAAATAAAAAATTACTAAAAGAAGAGAGCGAAAAACTTCATGAAAAATATTGCAAATATTTTAAAAGTATCTTTGGAATTGATCCGAGGGAAAGTGAAGAAAAACTTTCTCAATCTAGAGCCATAAGAGATAGGGTTATAGAAAAAGCAGAAAATAGTGGAAAAAAAATAAAATCTATCTTAAATTCTGAAAACTCATTTAATATGGCTGACTATGCTGGATATTTTCTTGATTGGTGGTCAACAAAGTATAATGTTGGTCCTGATAGAAACAAGGAAAAATATCATGTTTATGATGCACAATGGGCACAGACCGGATATGGATTAAAAACTAATGATGTAACACCTTTATATTCTGAGAGTGTTTTCTTGAAAAATGAGTTTAAAAGTGCAGACATTCAAGCTATAGCTGCAATTGGGTTGTCTTATTATAAGACAAATACTTCTTTCTATTACTTTAAGACTATGAATGATGATGTTATCTCCCCCTACGGAGAAACAGGAAGCTTATTTGAAAAACTTAAAAAAAGATCAGAGGTAAATAATTCAGGAGGTTCACAAATATCATATGATGATGGAATTCACATTGGAAGATTAAAGGACTTGTTTAGTTTGGACAATGTTAATGCTGCCTCGGATATTTCAAAAATAAAACAAAAGTGGAAAAGTTACATTAAATGGCTTCGTCCAAAGGTTACGCGGACGGAATTCGGTTCGGAGAAAATTAAAGAGTATAGTATAGCCATGAGTTTTGCGCATTTAGCTTATATCAAAGAAAGGTCAACCGGTCCGGTGCTTTACAGGTTAATACAAAAAGATGAAGAAATATCAAAAGTTATGGAAAATTTTGCTTCCAAGTTGATTACAGAAAGTTCTGTACCTGGTAGCCCTGAACATATAAAAGTTGTTTCCATGATTAGAAAAGCGGCCGCAATAAAATTGGCCTTGTTTGAAGCCGCTATGAGTTTAGAATAAGTTTGGAGATAATTGAGTATATGAAAAAAATAAGAATTTTAGAATTTGATGATCCTTTTGCTAGAGGTACACCGGGGCTTAAACCAGTTGTCGTAAGCAGAAATCGACCAGGAGCGTCTGACGCACCGACCGGGCCAAGCTTGAGAGACAGAATATCTGGGCCTCCAAATGCAGACCCTCAGAATTTGGGACCAGTGGATCCTGAAACGGGGGAAAAAATTGAAGACGATCGGCCTATTCCATCTCCTCAAGCTGTTGCAAATATGTTTGATGTTAACCCAAATGACTATGAAGCCGATATGGTCAATTGTTTGGACGATTTCAGTGCAAATTGGCATTGGTATTTTGCTTATGGTGCTTTTTATTGTTGGGCACTATACCCTGCCGTAAGAAATATAATAACTCTAGCTAGGGCAACTGGAGGCGCAGTTGGTTCTCCTATAAAAACTGCACAGAACATAGTTGATGGTTCCAAAGAAGCACTTGAGAAGGTTAAAAATATA
>MDTD01149708.1_pt1 | contig 10270 bp, 10 predicted proteins | sample 811221 | NCBI WGS metagenome assembly MDTD01 (sample SAMN05326646, study PRJNA326480) | marine metagenome | isolation source: seawater | place: Pacific Ocean: South West | collected 2011
CTCAAGGAGTTCCCTTTAAGCAGCCGACTGCCCAGAGGCTTAGCACCTCTGGACATCTGATATTTATCTGTGGTCATTACGAGGGTGTAGATCACCGGATAATCGACCATCTGGTTGACGAAGAAATCAGCATCGGAGACTACATTCTGACCAACGGGGCGCTGGCTAGCGCCGTTCTCTGCGACGCAATCATCCGCCTGCTTCCGGGAGCCCTTGGTGACGACCGGTCTCCCGCGGAGGAGTCCTTCTCTGACGCAACCCTTCTGGAGTCGCCGGCCTACACCAAGCCTGTGGATTTCATGGGCATGAAGGTCCCTGACGTTCTTGTGTCCGGAAACCATGCTGCCATCGACAAATGGAAAAAAGAGCAAGCTCTGGAGCGTACCCGCCAGAATCGTCCTGACCTGATTGATCGCTCCAGAGAAGAACCGTGAGTCCACGGCAACCGTTCAGGCTTTCCGGATAGTTTAACTCTGGTCACAAGTGATCCGCCACCACTACAATACAGCATGCAAAGCATGACCGGATTCGGGCGGGGGGCGCACGCTACTGAGCACATTGCTGTTCGCGTGGAGGCATCCTCGGTCAATCGCAAGCAGGGAGAGGTTCACCTCTTCATGCCGCGCAACCTCGCAGAGCTTGAGCCCCGCCTCCGAAAGCACGTCCTTGGGCGGATCACCCGCGGAAGAGTAAACATCAATGTATCTATTGAACACCCAGGCGGACTCGGAGAAAGTGTCAGGATTGACGCAGATAAAGCACGTGCCCTGCAATCTGCTTTCAGGGAATTATCTGAGAGCCTTGGCGAGAGGCTCTCTCCTCAAGCAGCAGACTACCTTCGTGTTCCTGACATTTTCGTCTTCAGCGACGGCTCCCACGTCGAGGAAACGCTTGAGGCTTTGCTACCAGCCCTTGATGAAGCATTGGAAAATCTGATCGAAATGCGGACCGAGGAAGGAGCTGACCTCCGGACTGAGCTCGCACGAATCCTCAAGACTCTCGAGGACCTGACCAATGAAATCGAGGATCACGCTCCTTCCGTTGTCGTCGGCCACCGGGAAAGCCTGCTCTCCCGCCTAGGAGAGGCAGGCCTTGAAATTGACCTCGGTGACGAGCGAATCCTCAAGGAAATCGCCCTCTTTGCTGATCGCTGTGAAATTACGGAAGAGTTGACGAGGCTGAAGTCTCATTTCCGGAAGTTTCATTCTTATTTAGAGGGATCAGGAGTGGTGGGCCGTTCAATGGACTTTCTTTGTCAGGAAATCAACCGGGAGCTGAATACCATTGGGTCGAAGGCAAACGATGCCGTGTTGGCTCAAGCAGTTATAAACGCCAAAACCGAACTCGAAAAGATCAGGGAGCAGGTTCAGAATATCGAATGAATCCACCTTGGTAATGGAGTGTCTCCAGCTATCGGAGCCACGCAGAGCCTAGGCTTCAGCTACCATCCGGAATTATCTGCTCGCCTCCCAGCCGACTGCCCCTCGCTGAGAAAGACGTTTCCCTTAACCCGTGTTTCATCCTTCGTTACGATGCAGCTTACCAGCCCCAGCCACCACCCTCCTCTGGACGTAGACTTTGTGCCTGCAGCACTCTGGCACAGAACCTACGATGGTCTTGTCGAAAACGATCCCAGAAGCAGCGACCTATACCTGGCGCTAACGCGTAAGGATGGCACTACCTTCCGACACCACCTGCGCATACTTCCTCACGAAGGAAGAAACAGAGCTCTCAACAACAGGTATGTTGAACGCACCATAAAGTTTCTCTTCTGGATGAAAGGTGGAAGCCGTCTCCTCGTAGCGGGAGAGGAATCTATCGTCAGCCTGCTCGCAAGACTCTACTCAGAGGATGGTGCCCGTTCTTTCGATCGCGAGATCGTCGGACAGGGAATATTTGGCGAACCAATCACGGTCGCAGCCTGCTCCCGGGAAGAACTTCCGCCTCCCTCGGAGGAGAATGTGACATTAGGAAGGAACCTGAATGGTTGCCGCATTGGATTTGATCTCGGTGGATCTGACCGAAAAGCCGCAGCCGTTATAGACGGAAAGGTGGTGTTCTCGGAGGAGATCCCGTGGGACCCTTATTTCCAATCGGACCCTGAATACCATCTGAACGGAATTCGAGATACCCTCCAGAGAGCTGCCGCACATCTGCCCCGAGTAGACGCTATTGGCGGATCTGCGGCCGGAGACTACATCAACAACGAAGTCCGAATCGCGTCCCTTTTCCGAGGGATTACCGATCAGGGCATTTTTGAACGTGATGTCCGCCCTATCTTCTTAAAACTGCAGAAGGAGTGGGGAGACATCCCCTTTGTCGTGATCAACGACGGTGAAGTAACCGCTCTTGCTGGGTCCATGAGCATGGGTGCCAATGCCGTATTGGGCATTTCCATGGGCACCTCACTCGCGGCCGGATACTGTACGCCCGGGGGACGTATCACCCCTTGGATTAACGAACTCGCCTTTGCACCTGTAGATTATCGGGACGAAGCACCCCGGGACGAATGGTCCGGAGATACCGGATGCGGTGTGCAATATTTTTCGCAGCAGGCAGTCGCCCGTCTGGCTCCTGCGGCCGGCTTCAACTTTGGTGACATGCCCTTCCCGGAGCAACTTCTGGAAGTCCAGAAAGCGATGGAAAAAGGTCACGAAGGAGCTCGGAAAATTTATCAGTCGATCGGCATCTATTTAGGTTATACGATCGCGCATTATGCCAATTTCTATCAGATCGAGAATCTCCTCATTCTTGGAAGGGTTACTTCCGGGCATGGTGGAGAGCTCATCCTTGATAAAGCTTCTGAGGTTCTCCGGGACGAATTCCCGCACCTGACAGAGCAAATCACAATGACGACTCCAGATGAACAGATGAAGCGACATGGTCAGGCCGTCGCCGCTGCGAGCCTTCCCGCCTGCCCGACAGTATGATCTAACTCCCTTATGAATTTTTCGAACTCTACCGCTACCACTTTCATTCCCTCCGATGAGTCTGAGCGCTCTGCGCTTTCCCGTATCACTCATCTCGGAATTGGCGCCCATCAAGATGATCTGGAGTTCATGGCTTTTCATGGAATCGAAGCCTGCTATCGACAAACCGATAAATGGTTTGGCGGAGTCACCTGCACAAATGGCGCTGGAAGTGCGAGGAGCGGGCTCTATAAGGATTATTCCGACGAGGAGATGTGTCAGATTCGACGTCGCGAGCAGGATCATGCAGCCGTCGTCGGCGATTATGCCGCCATGGTTCAACTCGATTACCCCAGTCACGTCATCAAGGACCCTTCTAACGGAGCGCCTGTCGAGGATCTCCTGTCCGTCCTGAAGGCTACGACTCCGGATCTGGTTTATACGCATAATCCAGCTGATAAGCACTCCACCCATGTGGCGGTTGCTGCCAATGTTCTGAAGGCGCTCCGGGCGCTGCCTTCCGAGGAGCGGCCCAAGAAGGTTCTAGGATGTGAAGTTTGGCGAGGACTTGATTGGATGCTGGATTCGGACAAAACCACGCTCGATGTAAGCAGGCGCCCTAACCTTGCAACCGCCATCGGAGGTATCTTCGACTCTCAGATTGCCGGAGGAAAGCGATACGACCTCGCAGTGGACGGACGCCGAATAGCGAATGCCACCTTTTATGACTCTCATTCGGTCGATGATGCCGAAAAGCTCTGGTTTGCCATGGACCTGACTCCTCTCGTCGAGGACCCGAGCCTTGATCCTCTGGAATTTACAATATCTTTTATTCAACGATTCGAAGAGGACGTCCGTGGAGCATTAGGAAAATATTTTTGAGGATTCCCTTCCTCAATTCTGCCAAGAGTCGGCTAAGCACGAATTAAAACTGTCCAACTCCTACCCCAATCGGGTTTTGTAAGGACTTTGCATCCGGAATGGCACTTTGACTCTTCTCTAATTTTCCCCATTCTATTGCCTTCCCCTCCACCTTCTCTTCTGGTCGATGCGACTTCCTTGTTTTTCTCACCCCGGCAGCCTCTTCGCCATCCTGGTGTCTTATTTGCTGTTTACTGGAATCCTCGCAGGATCCGGGTTGGAGAATGGAGAAGTACGGGCAAATGGACAGTTTCTCTCCGGCGGAGCATCACTTGGCAGGGAGGAGGTCCTGTCCTTGGAAGTCGAATCTCCAGCATCTGATCAATTACCTCCGCCTCCCACCGCAGCACCGGCTCTTGCGAGAATCAGCGGCTCCATGCTTTCAGTAAGCCACCTGGCAACCGCTGCATCAAACAGCGACTTTGGACAGTTTAACTCCGCAGCACAGACTCTGGTCGAATATGTTGATAACATCGTGGTGAGCGCCGAGGGAATCGCTCCGGGAACCGAGCTTATCCTGACCGTGGCCTGGAATGTATCCGGACAGTCCGTTTTCAGTGCCCCGGACCGTATTCGTACTAGAAGCAGACTCCTCCTTGATGCTGCCGGCATAGATCTGGATCCTGACCCAGCCGCTCCGGAGCCACCTCGACAGGTATGGTCCCGGGATTTCTCAAATTACGAGAAAACGACAGAGGGAGAATTCGGTCAGGTCCAATTTGATTTTCTCGTGCAGGCAGGAGTCCCCAGCTCCGGAAATATTCGAATGCGCAGTGCCGCCGGAGTAATCGTCGGCGGCTCGGGGTCTACCTTCACAGGATCCTATAATTGTCAGGCAACGGGTGCACTCACCGCTGAAGTCATCGGAGCGACTGACCTCAGAACCAAAAGCGGCGAGACGCTCTATCGGTGGACGACCAACTCGCACTCTGGCATCGCCTATGGATCCCGTGATGACAATCCACCTCAGAGCCCCACGCTCACGATTGGCCCGTCGGAGGTCGGAGAGGAATTTTCCTCGCTATCGTGGGACTCCAAAGAGAATCACTTCTATCTGATCGAATCTGCTGCGAGTAATGGCCTCTGGACCCTTGTGTCCGAAGTGCCCGGAACTGGTCAACCCCTCCGAATCAACCTGCTGAATGAGGGCCGAACTACAGAATATCGCATCCGGGAAATTTTCGGATCCCAGTCAAGGGACCACGTTGTAAGACCCCCGGTCTTGCATGTTCTGAGGAATAACGGTGACGGCCTGAGCATTCGCCTCGCGTGGAACACCCACCCTCAGGAGATATACCAGCTTAACGAAATTCTCCCCGACGGAAGTGAATCACCCGCTTTTGCAGTATCCGGCGACGGGGCTGCGACTTGGTTCGACTTTGCCCCCGAAAACCTGCGCCAAGTGTTCCAGGTCAGAGCTATTAAAAATTAGGAACCACCCCGGAATTCCGAAAGCCTGTTCTCAGGCAAGATCCCGGGCAGCCTCCTTGGCAAAATAACTCAGGATCACATCAGCACCGGCTCTCTTGATTCCCAGCAGGCTCTCCAGAATCACGGCCTTTTCATCGAGCCATCCTGCGGCACTTGCTGACTTGATCATCAGGTATTCACCACTGACTTGGTAGGCGGCGAGAGGAAGGGGAGTTTCCTTCCGCAGGGCCGCAATAACATCGAGGTAAGGGCCCGCAGGCTTGACCATGATCATGTCCGCTCCTTCCTCTTCATCCAGCCGAAGCTCACGAATAGCCTCTCTGATATTGGCAGGGTCCATCTGGTAGCTTTTCTTGTCTCCGTCTTTGGGGGCAGAATCGAGAGCCCCTCGGAATGGCCCGTAATAAGACGACGCGTATTTAGCCGTATAGCTCAGGATGGAGACCCCTTCGTGGCCAGCATGGTCCAGCGCTGACCGAATTGCCCCCACTCGCCCGTCCATCATATCGCTGGGTCCAACCATGTCCGCCCCTGCCTCGGCATGACAGAGCGCCTGACGACATAGTACCTCAACCGTCTCGTCGTTCAGCACCTCCCCTACCTCATCTTCTCCCCGGACCACCAATCCATCCTGCCCATCAGAATTATAGGGATCCAGAGCGACATCTGTAATGACAACAAGGGACGGGAGAGCGGCTTTGAGAGCCCTGACCGCCCTTGGGACCAGTCCTTCTGGATTTACAGATTCCTCCGCTTCCGGGGTTTTGAGCGCGCTGTCAATCGCAGGGAACAGGATGACACATGGAATCCCCAGAGCGTGAGCCTCGCCCGCTTCCTCAACAAGACCCTCCAACGACCAGCGCGTGCACCCAGGCATTGAGGGAATACTCTCATTATCTTCCCGATCGTGTAGGAAGAGAGGGTAAACGAAATCAGATGGTGAGAGAACAGTCTCTCTGGCCATTGCACGGACAGCTGATGACTTACGGTTTCGCCTCGGGCGCTGATAGAGATTCATGACTATATTCTACAGAGGTTTCAATTCGTATCCACCCTGTCCGTCTTTGACGGACCACCCGAGACTCCGGATTTCCTCACGCAGGATGTCTGCCCCCTCCCAATCCTTGTTTTCACGAGCGAGCTGACGCTTTACCGCTACCGCAACCACTTCGGGCGGCGCCGCTGGAACTTCTAAAGCCGGCAGTCGCAGCCCAAGAGCAGCGAGTATGGCGTGAAATCCAAGCCAGTTTACTCCCTGGTCACCCTCGGTCTCTGCAATTCGGAGCCCTTTGAAAAGCTGTCCGAGTCCCTCCGGAGTATTTAGATCATCATTCAGGGCAGCCAATGCCGGATTAAACACCCCAAGGTCCTCAAGCCCGCAAAGGTCTTTGTAACATGGCACATTCTCGCCTTCCTTTCCGGCAGCCTTTGCGAGGAGGGCCTGCCCCTTGGTTAATTTAGACAAGGCCTCGCGAGCCGCATGCAGTCCGTCAAAGGTAAAATTAAGCTGCTTCCGATGATGAGCCCCTATCAGGGCGTAACGCACTTCCATCGGAGTCGCCCCCGGATCCTTCTCCAGATCGACCAGCGTATATAAGTTGTTGAGGGATTTGGACATCTTCTCACCATCGACCATGAGGAATCGGGGATGAAACCATGTCCTCGCAAAATCCCCACCGCACGCACACCGGGACTGCGCGATTTCATTCTCGTGATGTGGAAACTTGAGATCCTCTCCCCCGCTGTGAAGGTCAAAGCTTTGACCGAGATATTTATAACTCATTGCGGAGCACTCCAAATGCCACCCGGGCCGACCCTCTCCCCAGGGGCTTTCCCAGTAGTTTTCTCCATCCTCAGGGCGGCGGCTCTTCCAGAGTACAAAATCAGAAACACTATCCTTTTCATACTCATCTGCGTTTGCCCTTTCTCCCTGCGTCTTTCCCAGTTCCAGATCCTGTTGATCCAGCCGGGCAAGTTTTCCGTAGTCCTCAAAAGAGGCAATCCGGAAGTAGACTGAGCCGTCCTCTGATCGGTAGGCATTTCCATTTTCCACCAGAGTCTCAATCATCGAGATCTGCTCAGGTATATGCTCAACCGCGCTGGGTTCAATATGAGGAGCAAGACAATTGAGAGCCTTGCAGTCCTCGTGGAATCGGCTTGTCCATTTTTCGGTAAAATCCGCCAGAGACATTCCCGCTTCCTGTGAATCACGAATCGTCTTGTCGTCAACGTCCGTAATATTACGGACGTGCTTCGTTCTCGTTCCTCCAACTTCCAAGACCCGCCGCAGGACATCATTCAGGACGAAGGTTCTGAAATTACCTATATGTGCCGGACCGTAAACGGTCGGGCCACAGCAGTAAAAACCAAAGACCTTGCCATCGGCTGGCTCCAATACGCGCATCTCGCGCGTCATGGTATCGAACAAACGCACGCCGTGCTCTAACGGGACCACCCCCTCTCCGCAAGCCTCCGCTTAATCCAGCAGCTCAGTTCAAGGGTAATATCAGGAGAGGAAACACCTGAAAGCATGGAAGCACGCAGCTTATTCGAGAATCTCGGCTGATTCCTAATGCGAAGAAACGACCCCTTGCAGTGACCCTTTCTCTTGCTACACATTCAGGTGTGGCCACGCCCGAAAAAGCTCCGTTCACCCCCGAACAGAAACGGGCCCTTCTCATCGGCGGAGGGCTGATTCTAGCGGCTGCTTTCGTTCTCTTGCTTGTCTGGCTGGGAATGTTTCTCCCAGGATTTGCCGGTGAGGTGTTCCGCAAGCTGGCCGGGTTTCTCTGGACTCCTCTCATTCTTGATTTCTCCCTTTTTATTCTAGGAGTTATCCTCGTGCTCTCCCTCAATTGGTATATTCGAGTCAAAAAAGGAGATGAATGTGTTTACCTCGAGCAAGTGGTAGACCCTCCAGCCGGGCTCCCCGAAAGAGCCCGCTCCGCCATCTTTAACGAGGAACCTGAACCCCAAGGCCTTGGTCCAAGGCTAGCCGCCATTGAAGGAGCTCTCGCACTCAATGATCTTTCTGAGGCCACCAGCCTTCTTTTTGAACTCCCTGAAAGCCACCTTGAGGATCCTGAGGTCCTTGCGTTGAGGATTGCACTTGCACGGCGCAAGGAGCACACCGCGAAAGCAGATCAGCTCCTCCAAAAACTCATGGCTCAGGCTCCTGAGCACCCTCTTTGCAAGAATGAGGAGAACCCGGGACTCCCCCAGCAAGGTTGAGGCGTTCCCCACACCGACGGCAGTAGCGCGCATCAAGGAGATGCCCGTGCACCCCGCATGACGGGCAGGCATCTGTTGTCTCATCCTGCCTGTTCATCGCTGCGTTGACAGTTTCTCCGATAACGATGCCTGTCGGAACCGCCATAATAGAATATCCAATTAAGACACAGAGCGCGGACAGAAACTTTCCCTCCACCGTAAGAGGGGCAAGATCCCCGTATCCCAAGGTCGTGACTGTTACTATCGCCCAGTAAATACTGACTGGAATATTCGTAAACTTACTCTCCGGTTGGCCTGACTCGAGGAGATAAGCGAGTGTCCCCATGATGGTGGCCAGAATCACCATGGCAAAAAAGAAGACTGTAATTTTAGCACGACTCGCCAGCAAGCCACGCATGATTATACTGGCTCCCCGCATATGCCCGACCATCTTGAGAACCCGGAACATTCTCAGCAGGCGGAGAATGCGAATTACCAGCAGGGACTGGCTTCCTACGAAAAACATGCCGAGAAAGGTCGGAATCCACGACAAGAAGTCGATAATCCCAAAAAAGCTGAAGATATAGCGAGCCGGGCGACGCACTACCCAGATTCTCACGAAGTATTCAGCCATAAAAAGCAGGGTGAATCCCCACTCCGCAACCTTGAGAGTTCCCCCCCAGCGCATCGCGAAAGAGTCGATGCTATCCAGCATGACCGCTACAACACTCAGGCCGATTGCCCACAGCAGCAACACATCAAAAGCCTTCCCCGACTTCGTCTCTGCCTCGAAAATGATCGTCCAGACACGCTCTCGTATTCCATTGCGCTCGGACTGTGAAAAGTCATCAGCCATCAGATTTCACGACTGCTAATTTTTGCTTTCGGAAAACCCGCTCCATCGGGTCCCCCGACACTGTCAGGAAGAGAACGGTGAACACGCATGTTCAGCCACCCCTCGCTTCTCTCATTCATCGCGCCCCAGAAGATTTCTCGTCTGCTCCACCGAGCGACGATTGTATTCGTCGTCACTGATGATTGGAGGCTCCGGAAAAACCTCGCGCCTGAAGTCAGTGCGACTATCACTGGGCTTGTCTACCAGCGCTTCCGCACCCTCTCGAGCTCCCGCAGTGGCGAAAGATCCAGTTTTCATTCTCTGTTTGTCGAACCGTGACTTCCTCGCAAGATGAGCAGGGCTGGTAATCTGAACGCCAGGTTTCTCTTGAAAGCGGCTTTGATGGCCGTCCCTCCGGTAACCCTCCATCTGCATTTTGCGCGACTTCTTCCACTCCACGGATTCATAATGACCCGCGCTGTAGGCAGATTTCCCAACGCCTCCACCAAAGGAGACATTCCTCTTTGAGTCATATTGACTTCGAACAGCACCAGTAAAGTTGCCCCGTTTGTCTCTTTTCAACGTACGAGAATCAAAGGCAAAGCGCTCCTCAAGAGCCTTGTAGCCCTCGGATTCGCCCAATGCGATAACCTGCTTATCCCTGTTGCGTGGCTTAACGGTATTCGATCCACTGTCCGCACCGGAACCGCCGATACTCGAGCAAGAACTGAACGCGACGAGACCTGCTGGGAGGCACCCGCACCAAAGAAGACGAGAAAAAAAATTCAACGCACGAGCGTGAAGGGCCTGAAAACCCTTGTCAATGGCGCAGGCAAGACCGTTTGACCTTTCCGAATCGGGAATTTGATCTCCGGACCTCGAATTCATATACTAGCGTCGTGAAAACCTCCCTTTTCAATCAAACCCCGGAAGAACTCTCCGAGGTTCTCAATGATTTGGGAGA
>MDTD01047350.1_pt1 | contig 10268 bp, 13 predicted proteins | sample 811221 | NCBI WGS metagenome assembly MDTD01 (sample SAMN05326646, study PRJNA326480) | marine metagenome | isolation source: seawater | place: Pacific Ocean: South West | collected 2011
ATCAGTTGAAGGTGTTGAGGCAAAAGTTGCAAAAAAGATATATAACTTTTTTCATGAATAAGAAAATATATGCTTAAAAAAATTCCTAATATTTTAACTGTTGGTCGAATTTTAATTGTCCCTTTTTTTGTATTGGCGTTTTATTTGCCAGGATTTTATGGAGACTTAACTGCTTTGATATTATTTATTGTGGCATCCTTCACTGATTTTTTGGATGGAATGCTAGCTAGACTTCTTGGTGAGGAGTCAAAGCTTGGTGAATTATTAGATCCCATTGCTGATAAAATTATAGTAGCTACAGCTTTGATTCTTTTGGTCATGGATGGAACAATTAGAAACTATGAAGTTATTGCAGCAATCATAATTCTTACAAGAGAAATTTTAATTTCTGGATTAAGAGAATTTCTAGCTAAAGGAAAAATAAAACTTCCAGTATCTAATTTAGCAAAACTAAAAACAGTATTACAAATGGTGTCTATAGCGCTGCTATTATCTGGAGATACAGGAAATAAAATAATTAATTTTCAGGATTATAATGCTCAAACGATTGGTATAATACTTTTATGGTTATCTGCTGCTTTAACTCTTTTTACAGCTTATGATTATATGCGAAAAGGAATTGACCACGCAATGTCTGAGGATAGTAAAGATTAAGCAGCTTTCTTTTTTCTTACTAATTTCTGATAACTCTCATTTAAATCAATTATAGTTTCGCAAACTTTATATTGATTTTCTGCAATACATGATACTGGGGTAACCTCTGCTGCTGTTCCAGTTAAAAAACATCCTTCAAAGTTTGGTAATTCGTTTGGACTTATTTTTCTTTCATGAACTTTAATATTTTTTGACTTGGCTAGTCCAATCACAGTCCTTCTTGTAATACCATCTAAAAAAGAATCAGGGATCGGAGTATGTACCTCTCCGTTTTTATCTTTAAAAAAAATATTTGCACCAGTTGCTTCTGCAATATTACCTTCGTGGTCAAGCATTAAAGAGTCAGTGTAACCTTGTTTTTCTGCTTCATGTTTGGACAAAGTACATATCATATAAAGACCTGAGGCTTTTGTATCCCAGGGTATTGTATTAGGAGCCGGCCTTCTCCAATTTGAAATATTTAATCTTATCCCTTCAACTTTTAATTTTGGATCAAAATATGAACCCCATTCCCAAGTTGCTATGGCTACATGAATTTTAGTTTGCTGAGCTGATATTGCCATCATTTCACTTCCTCTCCATGCCACAGGCCTTACATATCCATTTTCAACTTTTTGAGTTGTAATTATTTTATTAGATGCATGATTTATTTCTTCTTCACTAAAGGGAATTTCAAAACCCATTCTTCTAGCCGAATAAAAAAATCTTGAAGTATGTTCTTCTAATTTAAAAATAGAGCCATCATAAACCCGCTCACCTTCAAAAACACAGCTCGCGTAATGTAATCCATGGCTGAGTACATGTAATTTTACGTCTGACCAGTCCACAAGATCACCATTGTACCATATTTTACCAGATCTTTTATCGTAAGGTATCATTTATGAAAAATTATTACTGAAAAATTATCTTTGTATCTATAATATGTCAATATAACTTACCAATAAATGAAAGAACTTCTCTATTTAAAAGATGAACAGTTAAAAGACTTAATTGAAAAATTGTTTGTGGGATATAGAGAAATATTTTCAGATTCTAAAAAAATTTTAGACAAATATTCTATTGGATTGGCTCATAATAAAGTAATTCATCTATTATCTATGTATGAGGGTATCTCAATTTCTGAGCTTCTTAAAAGACTTAAAGTCACAAAACAAAGTCTGAATAGAGTGCTTAAGGATTTAATAAAACTTGAAATTATTGAATTTAGAAAAAATGATCAAGATACAAGGATAAAACACATATTTTTAAATGACAAAGGAAAAAAAATATTTGATGAAATTTTTCAAACACAAAAAAAAAGGATTTATAATGCTTTGCTTGATTCAAAGTCTGAAGAGGTATTGAATTTTGATATAGTTTTAAAAAAAATTATAAATGGATAATTTTTTAGCACATATACTAGTAGTGGATGATGATGAAGGAATTAGATCATTAGTAAAAAAATATTTAAATGAAAATGATTATTTAATAACAACTGCAAACAGTGCTGAAAAGGCATTTGAAAAAGTAAAAATTATTAAATTTGACCTAATAATCTTAGATATAATGATGCCAGGTAAAAGTGGTTTGGAATTTATTGAGGAAAATAAAAATAATTTAGATACTCCAATAATATTATTAACAGCAAAAGGTCAGGCTGATGAAAGAATTGAAGGACTAGAAATAGGTGCAGATGATTATTTACCAAAACCTTTTGAGCCTAAGGAATTACTTTTAAGGATAAAAAATATATTAATTAAAACAAAAAAAGATGATTTAAAAAGAGTAATTCAATTTGAAAATGTCAAAATTGATCTTAATAAAAAATTAATATTTAAAAATGATATTGAATTTAAAATAAACACTACTGAAAAAATTATATTAGAAAAAATGATTAATAACCCAGGAAAAACATTCAAAAGAACAGAAATAGGAAAACTTATTCATTTAGATAAAGAGAGATCTATAGATGTAATCATTACAAGGTTAAGAAAAAAAATTGAATTAGATCCAAAAAATCCAAAATTTCTTCAAACTATAAGGGGCACTGGTTATGTTTTATGGATTGAGTAAATTTATAAAAAATCTATTACCTAAGAGATTATTTTACAGAGCATTATTAATCGTTGCGATACCAGTAATTGTTATACAATTAATAATTACAATAGTTTTTTTTGATAGCCTTTGGATAAAAACAAATAAAGGAATGACAAGAGCATTAGTAAATGAAATAAAAACTTTTGTTGAATTTTATAGTGATGATAATTATGATAAAAACGAGATCACTAATCTTTTTTCGGTATATCAAGATCTTAATATAGAATTGATACAAAACGAAGAATTCAATAATATTTTTGATGAAAGATGGTTTAGCCCTATTGATAGAACTTTAAGAAGAGAGTTAAAATCAAAATTTGGAAATAATCAATATTGGTTTAATACCGTAAACTATAAAGAGCTCATAGATTTACGAATAAAATATCAAAATGGTTATTTTAAATTTCTCATTCCAAAAGATAGAGTCACAAGTTCATCTGCTCGAATATTTGGTTTATGGATCACTGTACCGGCTTTTATAATGGTTATCATATCTTTAATATTTTTAAAAAACCAAACTCGACCAATAACTGCCCTAGCTAAAGCTGCAGAAAAATTTGGTAAGGGAGAAGAAATAGAGGAGTTTAAACCTTCGGGAGCATCTGAAATAAGACAGGCTGGTTTGGAATTCGATAGAATGAGAAAGAGAATATTAAGACATTTAAACCAAAGATCAGAAATGTTGTCAGGTATAAGTCATGATCTTAGAACACCATTAACAAGAATGAAACTTCAAACTGCATTTATTAAAGACAAAGATATCTCTAAAAAATTAACAGAAGACATTAATGAAATGGAAAAAATGTTAAATGAATACCTTCAATTTACTAGCTCATCATTTGTTGAAAAAGATGAATTATTTAATTTGAGTGAAATGATTGATGAAATCATCAAAAAATACAATAACATTAATATCTCAAAAACTTTAATTGAAAGAGTTTATTTTAATGGAAGAAAAAACTTAATTAAAAGATGTATCAACAATTTAATTGATAATGCATTGAAATATGGAAAACAGGTTAATATAGACTTATCAAAAAAAACTACAAATATATTCATAAAGATTGAAGATGATGGTCCTGGGATAGCAGAAAAGGAGTATGAAAATGTGTTCAAACCATTTTATAAAATAGATAAAGGAAGAGCTGATGCGAAGTCAAGTGTGGGTCTTGGACTTTCAATAGCATCAGACATAATTCGCTCACACGGAGGAAATATAATGCTTCAAAAATCGAAAAAATTGAATGGGCTTGAAGTTAGGATTTTTTTACCGGTTTAGATTTTTTTTTATTAGTTTTTAACTTTTCAAAACTCTTTTCTAAATTTTCAACTCTTTTCGATAATACTTCAAATTCATCTTTACTTGTAAGTTTCATTTTGAAGACTATTTCATCTCTTTTAGATTTTAAAATATTGACTAATTCAGTAGTTAAATCCCTTGAAGTAACAAGGCTTTGTTCTAATAATTTGGTTACTTTATCAAAGACAAACTTAGAATTTTTCATATATTTATTTTAATAGTTAATATATTTATATCTTAATATTATAATTAGTAATGTTCATTAATAATTTTGACCCAGTTGCACTTGAAGTTTTCTCATTAGAAATACGATGGTATTCCTTAGCCTATATTATTGGCATCCTTTTAGGATGGTATTTAGCAAAGAATTTTTTTGTAAATGAAAATTTAAAATCAAAATTTGATGATTACATGACTTTTGTCATAATTGGCTTAATTTTAGGTGGCAGACTTGGATATGTAATATTTTATAATTTCGGGTATTATTTAGATAACCCATTAGAAATAGTCAAAATATGGCAAGGTGGAATGTCATTTCATGGAGGAGTAATAGGAATAATAATAGCGAGTGCTTTTTTTTCAAAAAAAAATAAAGATAATATTTTTGAATATCTGGATGTTATAGCTTTAGTCTCACCAATTGGAATCTTTTTTGGCAGGATTGCAAATTTTATCAATTCAGAATTATATGGTTATGAAACCTCCTTGCCATGGGGTGTCCAATTTATATTAGTTGATAATTTATATCGACATCCATCTCAGATATATGAGGCGGTACTAGAAGGTGTTATATTATTCATAATACTTTTATCTTACTGGTATAAAAAAAAATTTAAATACCCGGGTAAACTAGCTTCTTTATTCTTAATTTTTTATTCTTTTTTTAGATTTATCATAGAGTATTTTAGAGTTCCTGATGAACATTTGGGTTATTTATTTCTTAATTTAACAATGGGTCAATTAATAAGTTTAGTATTTTTTGTAATTGGTCTTTTTTTATACAGCTTTACAAATGCTTCTGAAAAAAAATCATAAAATTCCATTAGATAAATTTATTGACTATTGTCTTTACGACAAAAAAATTGGTTATTATATGAAAAAGAATCCATTTGGATTAACTGGCGACTTTACAACATCTCCTAATATTTCTAGGCTCTTTTCAGAAATGATAGCAATTTGGACAATAAGTTTTTGGCAAAGCTTAGGTTGTCCCAAGAAATTTAATCTTATTGAGTTAGGTGCGGGCAATGGCGAAATGATGAATATAATGATAGAAAGTTTTAAAAAATTTCCATCTTTTTTAGATTGCTGCAATATCTTTATCCTAGAAAAAAGTCCAAGATTAATGAAAAAACAAAAAATAAAACTTAATTTTAAAAATATAAAATGGATTAAAAGCTTTGCAAAATTAAGAGATTTTCCAAATATTTTCTTAGCAAATGAGTTTTTTGATGCAATACCAATTAAACAATATTTAAAAGTTAAAAATCAATGGTATGAAAGACTTATTAAAATTTCATCTTCTAAAAAATTAAGTTTTATAAAACAAAAGACCAATATAAAAAAAATTGAAAAAAAAATTAATTTTAAAATTTCAAATAAGCAAAATTTTATTGAATATTCTCCCTCAGGATTAAAATATCTTAAAGATATTTCAAAAATAATAGAAAAAAATAAAGGTGGGTTATTAATTATCGATTATGGATATGATAGAAAAAAAATGGAAAATACATTGCAGGCAATTCATAACAAAAATTTTTCAAAAGTTTTAGAAAATATTGGTAAATCAGATATTACTTACAAAATAAATTTTCATATAATAAGCAAAATTATTAAAAGTTTTTATAGATTAAGTATCAATTATACTACACAAAAAGAATTTTTAACTAATTTAGGGATCTATGAAAGAGCTGAAATAATTAGTAAAAACAAATCATTTAGCAAAAAAATAGATATTTTTTATAGGCTTAAAAGGTTAACAAATAATAATGAAATGGGAAAATTATTTAAAGTAATGTTAATTAAAAATATAGATAATAAATCTCAAACAGGATTCACACATTGCTAAGATCTAAAAAATTATCAAAGTTTTCAGAAATCAGCCATGGTTTTTTCAACAAAAAGACTGGGATATCAAAAGGTATTTACAAAAGCTTAAATTGTGGAATAGGTTCTAATGACAAAAAGGCAAATGTAAAAAAAAACTTAGAAATTGTAAAATCAAAACTAGGTATTAAATCAAAGATAATTTTTTTAGTAAAACAAATTCATAGTAATAAATATATTTTTCTAAAAAATAATTTAAATGTTAAAACAAGAAGTGTAAGTGCAGATGCAATCATTTGTGAAAAAAAGGGAATGCCGATAGGTATTCTAACCGCTGATTGTGTTCCAATTTTAATTTATGACAAAGAAAAAAAAATGATTGCTGCAATTCATGCGGGTTGGCGTGGTGCATATAAAGGTATTATTCAAAAAGTGATTAATAAAATGTTAAGTAAAGGCTGTGATCAAAAAAATATGATTGTAGCAATAGGTCCATGTATATCCATAAAAAACTATGAAGTAAAAAAAAAATTTAAAGAAAAGTTTATTAAAAAAGACAGGTTTAATAGTAAATTTTTTAAGGTAAAAAAAAACAAAATTTATTTTAATTTATTAAATTACGTAAAAAAACAAGTTAAATTGAACTTTATAAAAAATATTGATCTACTCAATATCGATACTTTTGATAAAAAGAATAATTTTTTTAGTGCAAGAAGATCTTTAAAGCTTAATCAAAATGATTATGGTAGAAATATATCAATAATTATGATTAATTAAGATTTTAATGAAATTATTATCAGGAAATAGCAATAAACCCCTTAGCAAAAGTATTGCTAAATTTTTAAAATCTAAACTTGTAAATTCAAGTATAAGAAAATTTTCAGATGGAGAAATTTATATTGAAATTAATGAGAACATCAGAGGAAACAGCATTTTTATAATTCAATCTGTCTCATCCCCAGCCAATGATAACTTAATGGAATTGTTACTTTGCATTGATGCATTAAAAAGATCTTCAGCTAAAAACATTACTGCAGTTATTCCATATTTTGGTTATGCGAGACAAGATAGAAAAGTTGTCCCAAGAACATCTATCTCTGCTAAGTTGGTATCAAATTTAATAACAAAAGCTGGTGCAGATAGAATAGTTACTGTTGATTTACATGCTGGACAAATTCAGGGTTTTTTTGACATTCCTGTAGATAACCTTTTTGGAACCCCAATATTTGCAAGACATGCAAAGAAAAAAATTAAAAGTAATAATTTAATTTGTGTTGCACCCGACGTTGGTGGGACTGAGAGAGCAAGAGCACTAGGAAAATTACTCAACGTTGACTTAGCAATTATTGATAAGAGAAGACCGAAGCCTGGTAAATCTATGGTTATGAATGTAATAGGTGATGTTAAAGATAAAACTTGTATAATAGTAGACGATATTATTGACTCTGGAGGTACAATAGTTAACGCCGCAAAAGCTTTAAAAGATCATGGTGCGAAAGATGTTTATGTTTATATCACTCATGGAGTTCTAAGTGGAGAGGCAGTTAAAAAAATCAAAAATTCAGTGATTAAAAATTTAGTAATTACAGATACTATTGATAACGTGGATAAAGTTAAAAATGTTAAAAATATTGAAGTTTTATCAATTTCTAGCCTTATGGGTGAAGCTATAAAAAGAATATCAAATTCAACATCTGTATCTGATTTATTTAAATAAATACCTTGAGTTATTTTATAACTTGAGCTAAAAAGCCTGTCTTTATGATTTCACTAAACGCAATTACAAGGAATAATAAAACTAAAGGTGAGCTTAGTAGCCTAAGAAAAGATGGAAATGTGCCAGCTATAATATATGGCGGCAAAGAAGAAAATGAAAAAATTTCTATCTCAAAAAAATTATTAAAATCAACCATAGAAAAAGAAAATTTTTTATCAAATATAATTACACTTTCACTAAATGGTAAAAATCAAAATGTGCTCCCGCGGGAAGTAATTTATGACGTTGTAACAGATGAGCCAATTCATGTTGATTTTTTGAGAGTTGTTACAGGGGTAAAAATAAGAATTGAAGTTCCTGTAGAATTTATAAATCACGAAAAATCACCTGGGCTTAAAAGAGGTGGTGTACTGAATATTGTAAGAAGAAAAGTTGAACTTAAATGCCCAAGTGAAAAAATTCCTGAAAAATTAACAATAGATCTAGATGGTGTAGATATTGGAGAAAGTTTTAAAATTTCTTCAGTTAAACTAGATGACGATGTTGTTCCAACAATCCAAGGAAGAGACTTCGTTATAGCGACATTAGCAGCTCCAACTGTTATGAAAGAACCAGAGAAGCCAGCTGAAGCCGAGGCAACTGAGGGAGCTGAAGGTGCAGAGGGTGCTGAAACAGCAGCTGATGGAGAAAAATCTGCAGCTGAGGGTGAAAAAAAAGAGGGCGATGATAAGAAGCCTGCTGACAAAAAAGCCTCTGAAGAAAAAAAATAATCAATTAAATTGAAATTTAAATTCCATTAGATATTTATGCTTTTATTTGTAGGTCTTGGAAATCCAACTCCAGACAGTGAAAACAACCGACATAACGTTGGTTTTAAAATCATTGACTCGATAAATAAGAAATTTAGTTTATCAAAACAGAAACCAAAATTTAAAGGACTACTCACTACTGGCAATATTGAAGGCAAAAAAGTCTATGCTATAAAACCACTAACTTTTATGAATAATTCAGGAATTTGCATAAGAGAATTATTAGAATATTTTAAATTTAATTCTGAGGATGTAATTGTATTTCATGATGATCTTGATGTTGAATTTGGAAAAATTAAAGCAAAATTTGGGGGTTCTAGCGCAGGACACAATGGGATTGCTTCCATTGATAAATTTATTGGTAAAGATTATTCAAGAGTAAGAATAGGCATTGGAAAACCAAAAAATCCTATTGAAATAGGAGATTATGTTTTGCAAAATTTTGATGAAGATGAACTTGCTGGTATTGATAAAATTTCTGAAAATATAAATGAAGCTATTGGAGATTTAATTAAAAAAAAATTGAATTTATTTTCTAGCACCGTAAATAATAAATAATGAGTTTTAAATGTGGAATAGTAGGTCTACCAAATGTTGGTAAATCTACTTTATTTAATGCACTTACAAACTCAAGTAAAGCCCAGGCTGCAAATTTTCCATTTTGTACAATTGATCCAAATGTTGGTGTAGTTCCAGTGCCTGATGAAAGATTAAATAATTTAGCAAAAATATCTAAATCAAAAAAAATTATCAATACAACAATTTCTTTTGTAGATATTGCAGGTTTAGTTAAGGGTGCGTCTAAAGGAGAAGGTTTAGGTAATAAATTTTTATCTCATATCAGAGAAGTTGATGCAATCATTCATATGATAAGATGTTTTGACTCTGATGATATTCAAAATGTAAACTTAACTGTTGATCCAATAAGAGACTTGGAAATTATTGAGACTGAAATGATGCTTGCAGATCTTGAATCAATCCAAAAAAGGTTAGAAAAAAATAATAAAAAAAATGTTGAAGAAAAACAATTAAAAATACTTGAAATAGCTTTGGATTGCATAAATAATAATAGAAATATTTCTATATTGAAAAATGATTTTGATAAAAAACAATTAAATCAAAGTGGATTATTATCTTTAAAACCAAAAATATTTGTTTGTAATGTAGATGAACAAAGCGTAAAAAATGGAAATAATTATACTAAAGTATTTATTGAGAAATTTGGTCAAGAAAATACACTAATTGTTTCTGCTGATATTGAAAATCAAATTAATGAATTAGATAATAATGAAAAAAAAAATTATATGGAAATGATTGGTTTGCAAGAAACTGGATTAAATATGCTTATCAAAAAAGGTTATAATATTCTTGAATTAGACACTTACTTTACCTCTGGGCCTGAGGAAACAAGAGCATGGACAATTCAAAAAAACTGTACAGCTCCTAAGGCTGCAGGAGAGATTCATACTGATTTTGAAAAAGGCTTTATTAGAGCTGAGACTATTTCTTATAAGGATTTTTTAGCTAATGATGGTTGGGTAAATTGTAAAACAAACGGTAAAATGAGGCTAGAGGGTAAAGATTATATTGTGCAAGATGGAGATATATTAAACTTCAGATTCAACACGTGACCATATTTTTTTCATACTAAAGTAAACCAATACAG
>MDTD01051929.1_pt1 | contig 10268 bp, 19 predicted proteins | sample 811221 | NCBI WGS metagenome assembly MDTD01 (sample SAMN05326646, study PRJNA326480) | marine metagenome | isolation source: seawater | place: Pacific Ocean: South West | collected 2011
CAGTTTCATTTAATTTCTCCTTGATTGCCGCTGTTGCTGCTTCCGCGGTGTTAATTTCACGTTCCATTTGTCTACGACTATCTCGAATTTCATCGAGGTCTTCTGACCAGTCGTCGAAGGCATCTTTGGTTCGGCCGTGAAGATCTTCGTTAGCTTCTCGTAACATGCGGTCTTGTAGGTCTCTAGCCTTGTTTTCAATGTCTTTCTCATTTTCTTTTAGTTCCACTTTCTTTTCGAGTGATTGGTTAGACCTGATGAGACTCATAATCATAGATAACACGACAGGTATTCCAAACGTGACAACATACTTCCAGTTCTTCTTAAGCCATTCCCAAGATTTTTTAAGCCAAATCATTTTATCTTCTCATTGGTTGGGGTGAATGATCAAGAAAATCCACAAGATAATAAACTCTCCAGTATCTTCCCTGATTTTTAGTGGTGCCTTGTCCAGCATCTTCAAGCATTCCAGAGCTCAACATATCATCTAATATCGCAGATATTTCAGTTGCATCTGAGGACAATACAAAGTCAGCATGTGATGATTCTGGGAAATAATCAAATATAATGCCCTCACCTCTTGCATCAGCTTGTATAAGCTCGGCAACATCTGGAGCATCAAATGCGCCACTTCCGAATTGGCCAAGTTGATTTCTCATCTCCAATTCCCTTAGAAGGTGATCAAGATAATTTTGCATTTCTATTGCAATGTTCTTCACACTTTCTACAATTAGTTTTTGATACTCTTCTTTGATAATTCTTCGAAGCTGTCTTTTAGTTATTTTCATCTTGGTTCTCCTACAAAACCATTCTGAATGTCTCTAATAATTCCTTCTAACAATTTAATTAATTCACCGTTGGACAACCCCTTGTCCCACAAATCATTCAAAAGAGTTTCAATCTGTATAACAACCGCTTCTTGCTCTGCTCCTAGTCCTTCATTGAGTTTAGCTTTCTCTTCAATGATTAATCGTTTCAATTGTTTTTTTGTTAATTTCATTTTTTGCCTCCTGGCCAATAAATGTATTCTACGGAATTTCCATCTAAATCTTCAAGATATACATATGCAGATCCATCTCTATGGTATTTAATTTCGTGACCTTCTGGGAAATCAGACCATTTTTCTAAAGCAAAAGCAAAATGTGGAGGATGCTGTTTTGCAACTGTAAGGGCTATTGTTGTGCCACCAATAGACAGCGAGGCCCATGTATCATCTGCATATTTAATCGTGGCTCCAAGGTTGTTCACGTACCACTTGACTGCTTTCTTGACGTTCTTTACATTTATTGCGACGTGATCTAACTGCATATATCCTCTTGATTGTTCTTAGAAATGAATTATACTGTTTTTCTTCTCTGGGTGTACCTTTGTAAACCTCTCTTGTTCCAACAACCCAATCGACCCAAGGTAATCTTACTCCCCAGTTGAGGTGTTGATTCGGGCCAACGTGATGATCATAATGCCAGGGAAGATTCTCTCTGGCCCAACGAAAATCTTGATGGGCTCTTCTATGGACTAAGAAGTAAGCGACTGCACTGTATACTAGCACTAAATATGCCCAAGGGAACCAAAAAGCCACTGGAGAATGTAACAAAGCTAGCAAGGCAAGACCTTTGATCTCCCTGTCTTTTGTTGGGCTTACTGGATGATGTGATCTATAGTCATACATCCAATTTTTCCTTGCTAATTTATGATGGTTCCCAAAGTGATCTTTGAACCAATGTTTTCTTTTTCTATTGTGTAACCACCAACGGTGCAAACAATACTCTAAAATGTGCGAATAGACCCACGCTATCGTCACCTGCAATAATACTGATACGAACATAATAACTCTCCAAAACAAGACCAGACAATTCTAAATACTGGCCTAGCTGAAGTTTATTCATTTAATTGCGTAGCTACCTCGCAAAGAAGTTCCATGTGCAGAGCTCTGTTCGTCAATTCTTGTATTAATGTAGAAGTAGAGATGTCTTTTCGTAAAGATTCATCGTATTCTACTCTTGCAAGAAGCTCTACAAATAATTCATCGGAAGACATTGTCATGACAGTTGCAATTTCTTCTAAGTCAGGCATTGCATCAACCACGGCCTGCTCTACCTCTTCTGGAGATTTCACTTCTCCGGTATCTTTGTACCACTGGAAATCTAAAATTTCAGCCACGGCATTTTCCCCTGCAGGCTTTTTTGTTTGCCCGCTTCCTCTTGTCTGGAATAACAATGCGTGGTGGGATCCACTGGCGAAAGTCGCCGCCATTCTCGAAAAATTCTTTACGGTCAAGCCCTCGCTGAGCTTTTACATGTGCGACAGTTTTATTTGATTTTTTATTGCGTTTTGCCATTTCAGACTCCAATTGTTGATTGTGTGTTATGTGTATAATGTAATTAAGTATCCTTTCCTTTTGTACAAATATGCACAAAAGAGCCTTGTCTTATGTCCTTTCATCTAAATCTATTAAATCTAGGTGGGCAATCACCTTACTTAACGGCCAACCTTCGTCTACCAGTAAAGAATTGACTACTTCCCTCAAGGTTTCGTTATCTAAAAAATTAATAGTTTTCAGTCTTTCTAAGACCTCTTCTAGCTTATTTTTTTGAGATTCTTGAGAGAGATTTTCGTATTGTTTCTCCAAGTACCTCATTATTCTCTGTTTGTCCATCGCCATTTGTCGGAATTCCTAAAATTATATTGAGTTTTTCCTCGATGTCTGGTTTCATGAGGGCCGCTAATAATTTTTCGTCTAGATCTCCATTTTCAACTAAATTATCAATAGCTTTGAGCTCATTCAAAATTTCTTGCAATCTCATCTGTTGCTCTATCTTAAAATTAGTTACTTCTATTCGATCGTGTATCTCTTTAAAAGGGCCACAAGTCCAAAATGTCATCGATTATTCCTCTTGTTTCTTTTCTCTTTAATTAGTTGTTTACGCTTTTTCTTGCGCCATCTCTCTAACAAAAACGCAGCTTTTCTTCGATCCATTCTATGGATAAATAGTTTCCCTTCAAGGTGATCACATTCATGTTGAACACCACCAGAAAATGGCCATTCTGCAATTAGTCTTTTTTCTTCTCCTGTCTCGCTGGTATACTTCAAAAGAGTTGTTTCTTTTCTAGAAACCATCGAATCGATGTCTGGAATACTCAAACAAGCTTCTTTCCACTTAATGTCTTCTCCAGTATTTTCTAGGAGGGGATTAATAATAACCATATAGTCTGGATTATATTCAGAAGGATCTGGGTTCTCCACCCCAAAGACTTTTGGTTTGATAACCACTACCTGCTTGTTAATACCAATTTGAGGTGCAGCCAGTCCAGCGCCCATCTGAACATTACATGTATCAATCAAATCATGAATTAATTCTTGAACAGAATCCACACTTTCAACTAAAACATTTTTTGCTCTAAGTTTTTGATTTGGCCAAATTAAAATTTTTCTAAACATGTTTCCCTCATTAACAACCTAAATATAATGCTAATTTGTTATTTGTTCAAAGCTAATAACCCTGAAATTAATTCTCTTTTAGTTGACGAATTATTTAAGCCAACATTAAATTCTTGACACAAGGAAACTAAAGCATCTTTCTTTAATTTCTTAAGTTGCTTCTCATCAAATTCATGTGTTGTAACTGTTACCACTTCTTCTACTGGAGTCTCAATTTTATCCTCTTGAGGAACTATAATTCTCTTGACTCCTTCAAAGGATTCTTGACTAACTGGTTCAACCTTTCGAAAATTACACCAGCCACAATAGTCTTGATAAGACATCGCTGCGAACATCTCTATATTGATTCTTCTTCTCTTTGCAAATTGTTCCCATTTAACCATTATTGTTCCTCCAACATCATGAACGACTGTATTTCTTCTGCATGTGTTTCAATTAACTGAATGACTATATTGTACTGTCCATTCGTCCATCCGTTAATTTCTAATATCTCTTTAAGAAGTGCTTTGCCCTCTTCTAAAGTTGCACACTCTTTTGTTATAAATTGCAATCCCATGCTAAGATGGGACGAAAACTCTTCTAGAAGAGCCTCGTCCCAGTCACAAGCTTCAAGCAGGGCTGTCTGCAATGATAAGTTTTTTAATTCACTTTCTATGACATTATAGATCGATCCCGTCATTGTCTTTACTCCTTAAGATTTCGGCCAAAGCAATTTGAAACCTTGGATCTCTTGCAATCTCTCTCACTGTGCGACCTGATTGTTGCGCAATCGGTTCTGCCAGTTTTTCCATACCTCGCAAGAAATAGTTTCTGATAGATGTGTGTCGCATCTTTCTAGGTGTAGCACCTTCATCGTGTAGTTGATCTGCGATTTCTCGAAACCCCATACCATCTTTGAATGTTGCGTACCCATGTTCGTGTGATTTTTTGTTAGCCATTGTTATGCTCCTAGTGTTAATTATTGGTTTGATCGTGTTTGTGGAAATTTTGTTGTATCATGTGCATCTTGGGTGATACCAAAACGCAATCGCATCACTCGTTCTTCTAGAGGCTTAAGCTCTGAAAGCCTTACTTTGATAGCATCTAGTATCATTTCGTGATCTAGTCTCTCTGAGGTGTCACATAAAGAATCATCTGGAATAAGATCTCCGTATGTTCTTCCTTCACTATTTCTTAATGGTTGGTCTAGATTGATAGGCCATTGGTTCGCTTGTCTAAGCTCTGACACCTCTTGTAGTGTCATCTCCACAAGGTCTGCCAATTCTGAATCTTCAGGATAGACACCAAACTCGTCGAAGTAGTTGCGTCTTGCAATGTTAATTTTGTAGATCTTTTGTCTTGCACCTGATGCAAACTTAACGGTGGTAGATCGAGAGATGTATCGAAGAATAGCTTGTTTGATCCACCATGTAGCATACGTGGAGAAACGAAAGCCTTTAGTATAGTCGAATTTTTCAACGGCCTTGCATAGACCAACGTTGGCTTCGGCAATGAGGTCTTCCATCGAACATTTCGTTTTGGAATACTTTTTGGCGATATGAAGAGCAAGACGAAGATTGTGTTCGACAAGAAGGTGTCTGGATCTGATGCAACCTTCTGATGCTTTTTTCGCAAGTGCCTGTTCTTCTTCTTTCTTGAGAAGATCGAATTTTCCAACGTGTTTGTAGTATAAGTCTGTAGACATAAATTCTCCTATGTGTGTTAATTGATATACTATGTAGTAGTAATATAATCACATTTCTCGATCTATTGAACAGGTATGCACAAAATTTGTACAATTAATTTGAAAGATTTTCAAATTTCTCTATAGATTGAGATTCTTCTACGGAGTGCATAGCACAACCCATTGACAATAAATTGTCTGCGGCTGATACTGCATGCCTTAATGCTGATGTTACTACTAGTGTGGGATCTACAATGCCAGATTTTATCATATCTACAAATTTATCATTTCTTGCATCATAGCCATATCTTTTGTCTTTGTCTAAGGTCTTTTCTATTATGACTTCTGGCACTTTGCCAGCATTTTGAGCGATTTGGTATAAAGGGGCAGAAGCGACATCGACCATTAGATTCCATCCCGAGAGGAAATCATTGTCTTGTACGGAGGTTTTCACTTTACGAGAGGCTCGTAATAGTGATGTGCCCCCGCCCGCTAAAATACCGGACCTAACAGCAGCGCGAGTAGCGTAAAGTGCGTCTTCAACCCTGTCCTTACGCTCCCGCAATTCTGCCTCGGTGGAACCACCAACCTTGAGTATAGCGACACCGCCTGAAAGTCTTACCAATCGGCGATTTAGAATTCCCTTCTCGTCGTTACTCAGGCCGGGTTCCAATAGAGCATCAGAGATTTTTCCGCAGTAGTTATTCACTTCTTCTTTCGAAGTAGGTGCTCCTACGATAAGTGTCTCTGATTTGGTCACTAGGATGCGATCGCACTTGCCTAGATCACTTAACTCTAGCCGAGAGATAGTCTCATCTGCTGCGGTGAGTACCTTTGTATTCAAGAGGAAAGCTAAATCCTCCATCGTAGCTACTCGTCCGGAACCGAATTCAGGAGCCCGGATAACACAACATTTAAGAATACCCTTTTGATTATTCAAGACCAGTCCTTGCAATGCATCACCTTCCACTTCGTCTGCAACGATTAGCAGAGGTTTACCTGCTTGATGAACCTTCTCAAGGATGGGTAACAATTCCTTGATACTTGAAAATCGACGATTAGCTAATAGGATGTAGGGTTTCTCGTATCGCACGCACCCCCTCGCATCGTCATTAATAAAATAGGGCGAGGTATAACCTCGATCGAGTCTGGTCCCCTCTACGGTTGTCAACGATGTTTTGAAACCTTTGGCTTCTTCGACTGTGATGACTCCGTCCCTACCGACAGCATTCATTGCTTCACACAAGAGTTCTGCTATTTCATTTTCGCCATTGGCAGAAATAGTTCCCACTTGAATGATCTCCTCATCTGTCTTTACTGGTTTCGCAGTGTTCGATAATTGTGTGATGATTGCCTCTGCACACGCAAGCATTCCCTTACGCAATAATACTGGGTTAGTACCTGCATTTACGGCCTTGACGCCCTTAGCGAAAAGGTGATACGCCAAAACCGTTGAGGTTGTAGTCCCGTCACCTGCGATCTCAGCAGCGCCTTGAGCAGCTTGTTTCACAAGCTTTGCACCCAAGTTCTGCATGCGATTTGGAAGGTTCACATGTTTTGCAACAGTAACTCCATCCTTTGTAAGTATCGGCCAGTGATCATCACCTTGGTCAATGACTACAGTCTGACCTCCTGGGCCCATTGTGATACTTACCGCATCCGCTAGTTGTTTTACTCCCTTCAATAACTCGGCTCTCGCCTCTGCTTTGAATAGAAGTTTCTTTGGACTATTATCGAACTTCACTCTGATTACCCTCTCAGAACTCTTTTCTGTGTTGATTCAACCAACACATCATTTGCTTTTCCAATAATTCTACGTGCTTCAGTCACCACATTCTTTGCGACGATTAGATCGCCTTCAAGGATTGCAATTTCCTGATCTGTTATTTGTCCGCTCGCACGCATTGCGGCTATTTGTTCGTTTGAAATACTCATTTTAAGATCTCCGGTATCTTCACCTGTATTTTAGTTCCATCTTCCATCGTCACCCATTGATACCCTTCTTTCAACTCACTGGGTTGAACCACTGGTTGTTGAGTTATCTCCGGTGTTTGTGCCGGAGTTGGCGTAGACTGATTAAAAAATGTTTTGTTAACTAAATTTTGGGTTTTATCAATTATAGCATCAATTGCTCTTGTTGCATTTTCGATCATTGCATATTTTGCTTCTTCAGGAGCAAGAAATACACGACCTTTTATCGACTCTAACTGAACTGTTTTCCCTCGGGGCATAGCTGGTTGGACTAAGTATTGTATCTTTTCTCCTTCCAGCGTCTTTTTAGTAATCTCTTCGACTACCCTATACGCCACAAGACCTGGTCGATCTGTGCGGATAATCCACAAAACAGTTCCGACCTCGTATTGTGACATTAGATCTCTCCATTAGCCTTTTTCGCTTCTTCAACTAATTTGGCCATTCTTTCTTGTCTAGCTGATTGTTCTTGATTGTTGGCCATAGCTAAATGTCTGTTTAATTCTTCTGTTGGTACAAGGATTTTCACGCCGTTTTGCTGAGTATATACCGACAAGTCTAGCATTCTCAAAGCGTTCAAAAGCTTTTTCTCTTCTGTCCAACCAGAATTAACTTCATAAACTTTAAGCAGTTTTTGAACTGTTGTTTCGTGTAATTTCATTTCGACCTCCGTAACACTTGACTATTATACTACGCTAATTAAATTTGTTCAGAATTTTTTCACTCTGTTTCATTCCTGCTTTCACAGCCTGATTCAAAGGTTGCAGCCCTAAACAAACTCTTACTTTATCATACGTAGTTTCATCCAATTCTTCTTTTAGATATTGCATACAAGCGTATTGAAAGAGCTCCATTTCCATAATAGGCTGTGGCTCTCCTGATGCATCAGGTTCGAATTCGCCAGTTTCTTGACTTCCAAACATGAAAAGAATGTCTGGCATTTCTTTATCTTCTGGTACTTGAATAAATGGCAAACCTCCAGAGATAGAATCTTCTTCATATTCTTCATACATGATCTCTGGTACCCATTTTCTTTTATCACTCATCACTATTCTCCTGATAAGGTTATGTTGCTAGTATTGTACTAGCTTCCCTTGAGTTTGGTAAGTGCAGTATCTAATTTTTTCTTGTGGTCTTTGATCTGATTGACAAGCTCTTGACCATAAGGGTCTTTTGATATTTCCTTCATTTGTGATTTTTCTACACCGTCTGATATCAGGTCGTATACTTCTTCGTAGTAATCTGTCAATCCTTCTTTTGTTTTCTGTAGAAATTGTCCTTTAAGCTGATCCAAACAAATCGTTACAATTTTTGCTGTCACTGCTTCTTCTGTGGCTTCAATCTCTTCTTCTTCGAAGTCTTTCTTGATTTCTTCCATAGAGGCTTCATCATCTTTAATTTTTTTGCCCATCTCAGCAAAACCAGATTCTAATTTGTCGACATCTATTTTGGAACTCTCTCCCATTAAATCACTCATGTCTCTTAAAGTCTTGAAAAACTCTTCGTGGTTTTGTGTGGCTGCCAGTGTGGAGTTTAGTCCAATTACCTTTTCAGCATCTTCTACAATTTTATCAAATGTTTTCTTTCTTTCATCTAACATCTGTTTTCTATCAATAGGCCATTCTTCTTCCAGTTCTTTTTTGATAAATTCTTCAAATTTCTTTTTTAATAGCTTGAGTTCTTCCTCGTCCATCTCACCAGAATCATCTCCTTCTGCTAGGACAGCACCAACAGGTTCATAATGTGACCACAGAAAAATCTTGTTGATCCTTTGGAACATTGTCATTTTATCACTGCTTTTGCCCTGACCACCGGTCATCCAGGCTTTCATTCTGGCATCTATTTTTTCACCCGCTTTTGTCCAATCGCCATCTGTACTCATGTCATTTTTTAATTGTTTCCAAAATTCTGGACCTTCAAAATCATCTTGTTTCTTAAATAATTGGCCAAGAATTGGAACTCTGTTCAACCCAAGTTCACCGATTTCTGATCTAAATTCTTTAGAAGTGACTGTGCCAACACCCGTTAAAGTTGCAGAAGTGAAAAACAGGCCGGGAGATACCATCATCGTGGTAATCTTTCCGTCTGGCCATGATTCCATCAATGCTTTCGAGTTTGTGCTAATTGAATTCAAGTGCTTTTCTCTGTTGCCTTTGTGTTTTTTCATAAACTCTTCTTGCTCTTTAAGATCTTTAAGCCTTCCGAAAGTCAAAGCTAACAAAGCGGCAATGTCTCCACCAATAAGTTTTGCTGAGCTTTTAAGAATTTCTCCGTATTTTTTCAAATTATCAGCTACAGGACCAAAAATAGTTCCTAAAGCTCCGTCTGCGTAAGTGTTCTCTGTCAGCAATATAAAGTCTTTCTCGTTATAATCGTTAGACATGTTTAATTTCTCCTTTCTAGGGCATAACTGTACAAATAAATATCATTCCGAATTACATTACTATAGAATAGTAACTAAAATTAGGAGTAGATAAATGAAAACAATTGGACTTATCCCTGGAGCTATGAAACCTTTTCATGCTGGTCATAACCATCTTGTGCAAACATCAATCAAAGAATGTGATCATACGATCATCTTCACATCTAGAAAGGATAGAGACAACATCAATGGAGACAAGATGCTAGATGCTTGGGATGTGGTAATTTTACCTCTTTTACCCAATCGAATAGAAGTGGTTGCAGTTAAATCACCAGTAAGAGGTGTCTACGATTATCTAGAATGGAATAGATCGCCTGACAAACAATTTAGAATATACGGAGGAACCGAGGACATCGCCAGACTAAGTAAGGCACGTATACTACAATACTATCCAGGCATAAACGTAATCAACGTCGCAGAAGAAAACCCTCATGCGTACGAACGAGGCGCAGGATATACTGAGGTTCCTGCTAAAGGTGAATGGGTGCGAGAAAGTATCAAAGCAGGAAATCACGTAAAATTCCGATCCTTCCTGCCTGATTTTCTTAAGCCTTATTCTAGAGAGTATCTAAGTATTTTAACTAGTTAGCAAAATGTTCCTAATGGTTTTTCTTAAGTTAGACTCTATGGCTCTACCATTTGCAAAATCGTAATTAAGACCCCACAAGAAATCTTTCATTTTATCATGTGGAACATCTTTTATTGCATCATTGACTGCATCTACGACTTTATTTAGTTTTGGATGCCTTAATTCTCTAGGGTCTTGATCTTCATCA
>MDTD01061124.1_pt1 | contig 10268 bp, 12 predicted proteins | sample 811221 | NCBI WGS metagenome assembly MDTD01 (sample SAMN05326646, study PRJNA326480) | marine metagenome | isolation source: seawater | place: Pacific Ocean: South West | collected 2011
AGTTAGATATCACATGCCTGAGGACGAAGTGCAAAACTTCCAAGTCGCACAGCAAAAGCACACTGAGAATTCATATGAATTGGTTAGAAACTTTTGTGCCAGTGTTCCTTCCAACAAAAAGATTGTCATATACACTGGTGATGTAGAGCTTCCAAACGATGAAGTTTTTGCGCAGATTGCTGAAATGAGCAATAGAGAAAAAGAAGTTGAAGATTACAAGATGTACAGAGGTAGATCTAGAATCACATTAGTAGAAACTGAAACACACGGAGAAGTTCCTATTTTAAGACCATTTGTAGAAAACAACATTACTGCATATGATGTTTATGGAATGATGGTAGATAATAATATTACAGTTTTTCTTGATCACACTACTGGTTCTAATTGCACCACTCCTGATTTTAAAGATGATGATTTTACTAGTCTTGAACTAGCATGGATTAAGACACAGTACTCTTAATTCCTAAATATATATTATTATTATGATTGAAAAGTTTGATATATTAAAAGATTATGGTACGTGGATATTGAAACTGTCAGGCGGTGCTGATAGCGCCTTGATTCTATATTACATGAACAAGATTAGAACCAATCAAGACTTATGGATTCTAACTGGCGTAAATCATAATGACAAAAACTATGATGGCCACGCTCGTGATGTAGTACGGTTCTTAGAAGTTAAGAATGCAACTCATATTTTATATCCGCAGACACACCGATCTGGTGGCGAAAAGTCAATTGTGGACCGTAGTTTCTACGATAAAATATCATGTGTATTTGACGCGTCAGATACATTAGCACTGCAAGGCAGAACTCTTAATCCCCCGTTTCATATTGATGGAGAAGAAGAAAACAGGAATGGTTGCATTCCTGAAATAGAACAGGTCAATGGTATCACACTATATCGCCCATGGCATGACGTAGATAAAAAGCAAATTGTTAATGCATATAGAAATGAAGGATTGATGTCTCTCTTCAATATAACCAGAAGCTGTGTAAGTTTAACAGAAAAAGAGTGCGGTGGATGTTTTTGGTGTGAGGAAAGAAAATGGGCTTTAAAGAGCTAAATGAAGTAGAGAAATGGAATAAGATTGCAGTGCTAGTAAGTGGTGGTGCTGATTCAGCAATTACTCTATACAAAATTTCAAAGTCTTTACCAGAGAAAAGCATTATCCCTATTACATACGTAGGAAAATATTTGGCTGAGGGAATACTGGCAGCTGCACCTAAAGTCGTTGAATATTGCAAATCGAGATTCGATAATATCGATAGCCATATTATTACACATATTGATGTGCATAGAAAGGACAAATCACATACTATGCATATAAAAAATTTAGAGCTTTATGAGAAAGGCATTATTGATTTTTTAATTACTGGCCGGACTGGAAATCCTCCTGCAAAATACATGGAAGAAAACAGCATGATGGATAAGCGACAGCCTGAAAGAGATGATGATTCAAGCGTTTGGTATAATGAGCATGTGCACGGTAAAAGAATGTATAAGCCTTTTTCTGGGATTGATAAAAAACAAATATGGAAGTTCTATCAAGAAGAAGGTGTAGAAGATCTATGGGATTTAACTATTAGTTGTGTTAGAACGCATCCGGCATGCGGCGAATGCTGGTGGTGTAAGGAAAGAGAATGGGCTCGTGGATGAATTCAATCATACCATATTTCATAATGATGCAGATTTCAAACCGATAAGAAAAGAAATACTTAAGGAAGATAACTGGCTACGAAACAATTATAAAGAAGAAAATCTTGTTATTGAAAACCATGTAGGATTCTCTGTTATCTGGCATAAGTCAGGTAGTCTATTTGGTGTAGGTGGATTGTATGAGCTCAATCCAAACGTAGGCAGACACTTAAATCGAGTCTATACTTTTCCAGAATGGAGAAGCCGCAGGTCAAGCGAGTTGATTCGAAACTTTCAGGTTGCTCAGGTTCATATGGTAGAACCACTGGAAGCAATCAAACAATATGATGGTTATGTTATCACCATGCAGAATCGCAACAGGCCAAATAAGAACTGGTGGAAACACTGGAAGAAGAATGCTTTAGTAGGATTGAAAGGCTGGAAGGAAGCAGAAGGATATATAAGAACATGCAAGTCCAAGAAGAATGTATGTTTTCAGAATTACGTTTATAGAGGTACACTAAAGAATGTTGAACTCATTACTGAAGAAGAATGGCTTAAGTTGGAATCATAAGATTAAGATTATGCAGGGTCTTTGCTTTTTCGGCGGGCCCTTAGTCTTATTCTTTCACTTCAACTTTGCTTATCTCGTTCTTTCGTTTATTGCTGCAAACCTGATTGTTAACTTAGGTATTGGCCTATGCTATCACAGGATGTATGCACATAGATCTTGGAAACCAAGAAGCAGTTTTGTAGAAGCTGTACTTTATTTCCTTGGCGTTATCTGTACTATGGGTCCTGTAACTAACTGGGCTGGTACTCACAGGTTGCACCATGCAACAGCAGACACTGACAAGGATCCACATAGTCCTGTAGGTAAACCGCTATGGAAGAAGATCGCCTATTGGTTCAATTACTGGGAAAAGCACGAAGTCAGTCCTAAACTTATTAAGGATCTACTCAGGCAGGACAAGCATAAGTTTGTCCACAAAAATTATTTCAAATTACTATTTACTTATATTGCAATCCTTGGTATAGTAGACATTGAGCTTTTGCTTTATGGTTACATTGTGACTACGATGTTTATCCTTCACTTTGTTTCATGGATTACAGTAGGTGCTCACATATGGGGACACCGAGAGCACAACACAAATGATAAATCTCTTAATACAGATGTGATGGGGTGGTTTCTTTGGGGAGAAGGATACCATAACAATCACCATGCTGACAGTTCAAACTATGACTTTGGTAGAGGTAGGTTTGATTTAGGTGCTGAAATAATTAGGTTGTTAAAATGATATGTACTGATGAAATTGTAAGCTTTGACTGCAACTTCGATGAAGATAAACTTTTACTGTATTACGATCAATTCATACAAAAAGCAGAATCATATTCCGATTATCGAGGAAAGCTTGACAATTGGAAGATTGCTCGTGACATACAGTTCGATTATGCAGAAGAATTATGTAAACGATTTAATGTAAATGGTTCACCAAGATTCTATAGTCTTGTAAAAAATACAACTCTTCCTATGCACGTAGATCATGGCACCGAATGTTCTTTAAACTTTTTAATAGATGAATCAGAACCTGCTCCTGTAAGATTCGAATCAGGTAATGAATACAAATATAAGTTCTGCCTTCTTAACACACAGAAAAAACATGGCGTAGATAACGTATCAGAAGATCGCATTCTGTTCAAGCTTTCTATCTTTGATGAAACATTTGAACAAGTCAAGCAAAAGATTCTTTACACGTATCTTAATGAAAAGTATGGTTCACAGAAAAAATATAGAATTAGTAAGTTTAAAGAGCCAACACACAAAAATCCGATTCAAGCTGCCGATTATGAAAATCCTCTGGAAGATTTGAACAAGTATCAAGAAGTAGTCTACAACTATATCGGAACCGCAGATTACGATTCAAATGTTACCCACAAAACTCTTGAAAAATTAAGAAGTGACCCCGACTTTAATACTTGGAGATTTCACACAATGAGTCAGACGGCAAAGGACGAATATCAAAAGCTACCAGAAGTAATACAAATCTATAGGGCTGGTCATCCAGATTACTCATCTAGCATTTCATGGTCATTGGATCCACACATCCATAAACTCAAAGGGCATGAAAAAAAGAAGAATCCTTTCCAAGTATTTCATATTGCTACCACTAGAAAAAACAATTTGTTCTACATGTCTGATCGTTCTCCTATGTTTGAGATTCTGGTTTTACCTGAAAATGTAAATTTGGTTCAAAGAATGAAGCTACCTTGGACCGAATATGATTATGATTTTGATCACGAGTCATTGAATATCTAGTATAAATAGTTCTGAATCGCATATTTTATAAATATAGAAAAGCTAACTAAGAGTATTTGTGAATGGCCCAATACGAAGAAATCACCATTGATCAAGGAGCTGATGCTAGTATTGAGCTGCATCTCGTTGAGACCGATGGAACTGTTAAAAATCTAACTAATCATACTATCACAGCAAAACTCAAGAAAAATTACAGCAGTGATAGTTCCGATACAACTAGTTTCGTCACAACAGTCAATGATGCACTGAACGGCAAGGCTATCATTTCACTTAGTAATACTCAAACTGATGCTCTAAAAGCAGGTCGTTATGTTTATGATGTAGAACTTTCTTTCCTTGATAGTTCAGGAGATACTATTATCGAAAGAATTTTAGAAGGCAAAATCACCGTCACTCCGTCTGTTACGAGGTAATAATGGCTATACGAGTTGGAACCGGCCAAACTACTCAAATTAAGACAATCAGGGGTGTTGGATCAACAACACAAGTTAAGAAAGTTGTTGTTGGACGTCCGGTAAGAAATATTGCTTCAGGAACAACAAGTATCTTTAGCTTGCTTGGTGTTGATGCTAGTAGTAGAGTGGACGGTGCACTTTTGGTATTCGAAGAAGCCAGTGGTAACTTTGTAGCGAATAGAGAATTAACTAAACAGGATATTAACGGAGGCACGTATTAAATGGCCACAATAATTAGGATCAAACGGTCAACGACCAGCAACGCGCCGACCGACCTGAAAACAGGTGAAATTTCGTATTCATCCGGGTCCGGAACGCAAAGTAATGGTGGTGATCGACTATACTTTGGAAAGGGTGATGATGGATCCGGTAACGCGACTACACCAGAAGTTATCGGCGGTGCATATTTTACCAATATGCTGGACCATGTTCATGGTACCCTAACTGCATCATCTGCAATAATCACAGATGCATCATCTAAGATCGACAACTTAAAAGTCGATAATATTGACATCAATGGAAATACTATTTCATCTACGGACACCAATGGCAACATTGTTCTTGATCCAAATGGTATTGGTACAGTAGATGTTAATACTTCACGAATTACAAATGTCACAGACCCAACAGGCAACCAAGACGCTGCCACCAAGTTGTATGTTGACACAAATCTTACTAACAAAACACTCGATGTCGCTACGGATTCTGCTTCAGTACATACGCTGAATCTTACTGATTCCGATCTTACCTTCTTAGGTGTAGGTGGCATTGGTACAAGAATCGATAGGCATAGAGTTACAATCGAGCTCGATCCGACTGCAGTTACTGCCGGTTCATACGGATCAGCTTCTCAGATTCCTACATTTACAGTAAACGATCGTGGACAATTAACCGCAGCTGGTCAGGTTAGCGTTGCAACGAATCTTACTGTTGTTTCTGATTCTGGTAGCAACCAAACTATTTCTCTCCTTACAGATCAACTCAAGCTTGCCGGTGGTACGAATATTCGAACCGAAGGAACTGGTGGTGATACTGTAACAATCCATCTAGATTCTTCTGTTAATAATCTTTCAGAACTAATTGTTGGTAACATCAAGCTAAAAGAAAATAGTATTCATACAACGGACAACTCAGGATTCTTATACCTGAATCCGTTTGATAGTGACAATACTGGTACGGTTGTTATTCAAGGTGATCTTACTGTTGAAGGTACAACTACTACAGTTAACTCTACAACAGTTTCTCTGAATGATAAGAACCTTGTTCTTGCAGATTCGGCTGCAGACTCTGCAGCTGCAAATGGAGCAGGTATTACAATCAATGGTCCGGCTGCTAGTAAAGGTGGACCGGTAACATTCCTCTATAAATCTGCTACAAATACAATCGAGTTTAACAGACCACTTACTACACCAAGTGCGTCCATCACAAACTTGATTAGCAATTACACGACCGATAATCTGTCGGAAGGTTCTTCTAATCTATACTTTACTAATGAACGTGTTGACGATCGTATTAATAACCTTCTTCTTGCTGGAGAAGGAATTGATCTTACTTATGATGATGCCGGAAATAGTCTGACAGTTGCTGCTGAACTTGCTACAATTACTAATCCAGGTGTTGCATCGTTTGGCGGATATGCTGATTCTGCTGGTGCACCTTCACCAGGTAATGCAAGACAATTTAGCGTAACAAGTGGAGATGTTACAATTGCAATAATTGACGGCGGAACATATTAAATTTAGCTCGAGTTTTTACTCATAAGAGCAACCTTTTTTAAGGACTGGAAATGGCAACTGATATTAGGCTCAAGAAATCCTCCGTAGCCGGTAGGATTCCTAGCACATCAAATCTTGAGTTCGGCGAAATAGCGCTTAACTACCAGGACGGTAAGTTATACTATAAGGACGCCTCCAATAACATAAGAGCATTCCTCGACTCGTCGAACATTAGTACTTTGGTTTCAAATACTATTGATTCGGACTTCGTCGCAGATAGATCGGCGATTACGTTTCCTGTTCTTAACGAAGACTCAAGCTTATCTCATAATCAAAAAGTTACTTTTATTGCAGTCGCAAAGAATGGTGTTGTTGAGCTGCAGCCGCAAACAACATTTGTTGACTCGGCTGGAACTGAAAGCTCTGTTAACATAAACTTTACGTCAGGCGGACTTGACTCCGCGCAAGCTATCACCCTTATTGATTCCGACTACATTAAGACCGTACAGTACGGTGATAATGAAAGACTAAAATTTGGATCAGGGAATAATCTTCAGTTTTTCCATAACTCCAGCGGTCCTCATAATAGAATAGAAACTACAAATAATAATTTGTTTATGAATGTAGGTGGTGGTTATGCTTTTGTTGTTTCAGGTGAAACACAATTTGAGACAAAGGACCTTGTTATTGCTGGTTCAAGAACTGGAACTGCTGGTGCTGTCTCCAGACTAAAGTTTAGAAACAGAGCCGGTTCAACATCTATAAACACTAGCACCGCAGAAACCAATATTGAAGGCTGGAGGATAAACAGCGCCACTCCAAGTTTGGTTTTTAATTTTAATGGCACAGAGTATCATAGGTTTGATGATAATGGTAAGGTTGCACTTGGCGCCGTTCCTACCTCGTTTGGAGCAATCACTGAAACTGTAGAGATTACAGGAACACTAAAAACTACCGGTAGAGCAAAACTTAATGGCGGCGCAACCATAACGGGTGATGTAATTGCTGATTCTGCCACTATTGGTCCACTAAAGACAACAGATTCTGGCGTGCTTGTCACTGGCGGCTTATCTGCCAATTATTTAGCACCTGTTGCTGGAGCTACATATACTCCACCTCCAGGTTCAGGTAGTGATACTTCAACTACTACTTCTATGGCGATTCACAGAGGTACATCTATCGATGTTGGGCATAATGGTTTTGTCAGAAGATTGCTAACTGCTGCCAGTAGTGGTGCTATTCAAATTGGACATAGTAGTACAACTGGATTATATGGTAATGTACAAATATTTCCAGGCTCTGGCGGTTCTGTATTCCTTTATCACAAAGGAACTAATCAAAAATTCAGAACAACCGATACCGGAGTTTCGGTTACCGGAAGCCTGATATCAGATTCGGCAACGATTGCCGGCCTAAACTATCCTACGGCTGATGGTGCAAATGGTCAGGCAATTATAACTGACGGTAATGGAACTCTGACATTTGGCACAGTTGCATCTGGCGGCGGAGGTGGCGGAACCACAGGCACTGTAAACCAGATTAAAGTCAATTCATATACGGGTGATAGTAGTACTAAAGCATTTACTCTTTCAGCCGCTCCGGCTTCAGGATCAGAAAACTCAGTAGTTGTAACCATCAACGGTGTGACACAGCATGTAAATAGCTATTCACTATCCGGCGCAGTCATTACACTCGATTCTGCACCAATTACTGGTGATGAAATTGAGATGAGAGTCCATGATGATGTAACTGCAAACATTAATCTTAGAGATTATAAATCATTTGTTTATACACCATCGACAAACACTAGTGCATTTACTGGAGCCGATGCAAATGGTAACACTCTTGCATACGATCTTGGAAAAGTTGAAGTATATCTGAACGGTGCAAGACTTGTAACTGGATTGGACTACACAGAAACCAGTGGATCTGTACTTACTCTTGATTCTGCAATTGGATCCGGTGATACACTTGAAATTGTTTCACTTGCAAAGGCCGCAATATCCGATGGAAATTTTGTAAGAAATGTTGATTCTGACTTTACTACTACAACTGCAAATCAGATCATTGACACATTTGCAAAAACTTCATTTAGAACTACTAAATACATTGCACAGATCGAGCATGATTCTGATAATAAATATCATAGCGAGGAGATATTACTTACTCACAACGGCTCGGCGGTTGCAATGACTACGTACGCTCAACTGTTACTTGATTCAAACCTAGGAACCTTTGATGCAGATATTATTGGAACAGATGTAAGATTGAAATTCACGCCGACTTACACGAATACGAGTGTAAAGCTAAAAGTAATTAGGACTGATGCATAATGGCTACAAAGATTAAAGGCGGAAATATTGGCACAGGTGCTGTAGACGAGATTGAAGAAAAAATTCAAGATCGTATTGGCAGTCCTGGCAACGTAAAGATTAGAAGAGCTATCACTAATCTGGTTGACTCGAGTTACGTTAGTGAAAGGGCAGGACCGAGCACAGACTCGGCAACTGTACAAAATATTGTAGATAATAGATTTAAGTTTAATCCAAACTCGGTGTCTTCAAATCTGACAATTGACTCTGACAAGAATGGAATGTTGATTGGTCCTATTGGTGTAGACTCAGGAGTGGCCATTACGATTAATGGTGCATTAACGGTGATATAAATGGCAAGTATTTTAAAATATAACAAAGCACAACATACCAATGGCACCGATGCTATGACAATCTCAACGGCCGGTATTATTACGCCATCAAAGCCGATTATTGCGACCATGAATATGTCAACAGCAACTCACAATCACACTGAGCAGGCTTGGCATCTTAATAGTTGGGATAACTCTGATATAGACACATACGGAAATGTAGCCAATTTAGCAAATAATAGATTTGATATTCAGGTTGCAGGGTATTATGAAATTTATTATCAAGCTCTTCTAGGCGTAACAGGTCAGAGTGGCTCAATAAGAGATACTGCAATTCTTATTTCACAAACTCCTAGTGGTGGTACTGAAACTATTGTGTCATCGGTTCACGATAGACACTATAATGGAAGTACGGATACTAGCGATGTAACGGAAACTACACACTGCATTATTCAATGTGCTGTAGCAGATCAAATTAAATTTAGACATTATGTGAACACTGATACTGGTACAGCTTATGATGTTTATGCAAAGGTTTCTGAGGACGAAAACACACATATGTATTACACAAATTATCCCCCGCCAAAAGCAACACATTGCTGGTTGAGGAGAGTTGGATGAGTGAGATTAAAGTAAACAAAATTAAATCTCAGGAAGGGTCAGATGCTTTCACTATTGCAAGTGATGGTGGGGTTATCTATCAAACTAGTCTAGCTTTAACAGGCGGTAACCCCGCTTGGAGAATTGGTCGAGCCACGGATTTTAATATTACAACATCTGGATCCTACGTTCAAGTTGAGTGGGACAATACTAATGATGCAGTTGAAAATATTTTTATGCAAAACGTAACTTATTCATCTGGTAATATTACTGTTCCAGCCGCTGGCATATATCAGATCAATGCAACAATTAGACTTGATGGGTTGACTGCAGATTCTGGTTATGCGATAGTAACTCTTAGAAGAAATGGAGTTAATACAAATAACGCTGATACGTATAATCTACGTGAACCTAATAATGCCAGCTATACATCATATCATGTCAGTGATATTTTTAAAGCCGATGCAAATGATACTTTTTCAGTTTACGCCTATTCAAGTAATGATACCAGTTGGCATGTTAATGCAAACGTTTCAGTATTCAGTGGAGCAAGAATAGGATGAGCGAATTATTTGTAAACAAAATCCAATCGCATACCGACGCCAACAATCACATTCAGGTTGCGAGTGGTCATGTTCTTTATGCACCAGGCCACGTAGTTCAAACTGTATTTGGTCCTGAATTTCATACTGAAGTTTCTACAACCAGCACATCATTTGTAGTTGTATCTAGTTCATTAGCCGCGTCAATTACACCAAAGTCTACTTCTAGTAAAATTATTGTTACATGCACTATTCCTAATCTTATGTTATGGAGAAGCGGGGCAAACGATGCTAGAGTTCAACTAGGCATAAGTTCTGACAATGGTTCTACGTTTATCAGAGAAACTAATAATAGG
>MDTD01092887.1_pt1 | contig 10268 bp, 10 predicted proteins | sample 811221 | NCBI WGS metagenome assembly MDTD01 (sample SAMN05326646, study PRJNA326480) | marine metagenome | isolation source: seawater | place: Pacific Ocean: South West | collected 2011
AAAAAAGGGGATTCACTTTTAAAATCAGATGTGCCATTATTAAAAAAAAGCGATAAATCGCATTGAGGCAAAATGGCAGAATTGAGATCAAGTACTCCCTGGGTTGTTATCTGTGTGTTTATAATTGCTCTTTCATTGGGGCTTTATTTTACTTTTGCTGCAGTGCAAGGAGATTTTGGTATTCTACGGCGAGCCGAAGTAAATCACGACATACAGAAATTAAATATAGAGTTAAGTAGTTTAAACGTCGAAATATCAAACCTCAAGAATCTCACTCGTCGTCTTTCTGATCACTATTTGGATTTAGAGCTTTTAGACCAGCAAGCCAGAGACATTCTTGGATACGTTAGATCAGACGAACTTGTAATTCAGTAGTAAGACCTATCGCTTAAAATGTGTAAAAATCCCACCTAATATGCTATTAAAATTTTGTGCTCGCACTCATTTAAAATATGTGTAATAAGTAGTTTAGTATTAAACTACTTTTCGGAGCAGAGTCTATGGCTATAAAAAAAGTCAAAAAAAAATCTACCAAGGAAAAAGATGACCTAGTTAAATTTTATCGTGACATGCTACTAATTCGACGCTTCGAAGAAAAGGCAGGGCAACTATATGGGATGGGTTTGATAGGTGGATTTTGTCACTTGTACATTGGTCAAGAAGCGGTTGTCGTTGGCCTTGAAGCTGCAGGTAAAGAGGGTGATAAAAGAATAACTTCATACCGAGATCACGGTCATATGCTCGCCTGCGGTATGGACCCAAATGGTGTTATGGCAGAACTTACTGGTCGCAGTGGTGGCTATTCAAAGGGTAAAGGTGGCTCCATGCATATGTTTTCAAGAGAAAAAAACTTTTATGGAGGTCATGGGATCGTGGGAGCTCAAGTACCTATTGGTGCTGGATTAGCTTTTGCAGATAAGTACAGAGAGAACAAAAGCGTTACATTTACTTACTTTGGAGATGGCGCGGCCAATCAAGGTCAAGTCTATGAAACTTTTAACATGGCAGCTTTATGGGAGTTACCAGTGATTTTTGTTATTGAAAATAACCAATATGCTATGGGAACAGCTCAAGAGAGATCAACATCTAGCCCTGAAATTTATACTAGAGGCGACGCCTTTGGAATAAAAGGAGAGGCCGTTGATGGAATGAATGTGTTAGCTGTACGAGACGCAGGCGAGAAGGCCGCTGCTCATTGCCGCGCAGGAAAAGGCCCTTATATCTTAGAAATTAAAACTTACAGATACAGAGGGCATTCGATGTCAGATCCTGCAAAGTATAGAACTCGTGAAGAAGTGCAAAAGATGAAAGCTCAAAGAGATCCAATAGAAGCAATTAGAACGCGCTTAGTTTCTGAAAAGCACTCCACAGAAGAGGAAATTAAAATTATTGATAAAGAAATCAAAGACATAGTCAATTCATGTGCTGAATATGCAAAAGAAAGTCCAGAAGTTGCCGCAGAAGAATTATGGACAGATATATATGCGTGAGGGTTTAAATCATGACAACTGAAATTTTGATGCCAGCATTATCTCCTACTATGGAAGAGGGAAAACTTTCTAAGTGGTTTATTAAGGAAGGCGATAAAATATCTGCTGGAGATATTTTAGCTGAGATAGAGACAGACAAAGCCACGATGGAATTTGAAGCAGTTGATGAGGGTAAAGTTGCAAAAATTCTAGTAGCTGAAGGTACAGACGGCGTATTAGTAAATTCGGCAATCGCCATATTGGCTGATGAAACCAATGAAAATGCGATTGATAAAAAAATACTAAACGAAAAGGTCCAACCCGATACTAATTTAAGTAAGCCTGAATTTACAAACAAAATAAAGCCACTCAAAGACAATGAGCCCGCATGGGATTCTCGGGTTCAAACTAAAACTCAAACGGTGAGAGAGGCCATTCGAGATGCAATTGCTGAAGAAATGCGTCGTGATGAAACGGTATATCTTATGGGGGAAGAGGTAGCAGAATATCAAGGGGCATATAAAGTTTCTCAAGGTTTATTGGATGAATTTGGTACAAAACGTGTTATAGACACGCCAATAACTGAGCATGGCTTTACAGGGATAGCAGTAGGGTCTGCATTTGCGGGATTAAGACCTATCGTTGAATTTATGACTTTCAATTTTTCTATGCAGGCCATTGATCAAATTATAAATTCTGCAGCAAAAACGCTATACATGTCTGGTGGACAAATGGGAGCTCCAATGGTCTTTAGAGGACCCAATGGTGCTGCTGCCCGCGTTGGAGCACAACATAGCCAAGATTATGCTGCTTGGTATGCTCACATTCCAGGATTAAAAGTGGTTCAACCATACTCTGCATCGGATGCTAAAGGTTTAATGAAAACAGCAATTCGTGATGATAATCCCGTTATATTTTTAGAAAATGAAATACTTTATGGAAAATCATTTGAGGTCCCAATTTTGGAAGATTATACGGTGCCTTTTGGAAAAGCACGTATTTGGCGTGAAGGTTCGGATGTCACTATTGTTTCTTTTGGCATAGGTATGCAGTATGCTATCGAAGCCGCAAATCATTTAGAAGCAGATGGCGTGTCAGTAGAGGTTATCGATTTGCGGACGCTTAGACCGATTGATTATGAAATTATTATAAAGTCAGTAGAAAAAACTAATCGCTGTGTAACAGTTGAAGAGGGTTTTCCGATAGGTTCGATAGGTAATCATTTATCCGCTGTTATAATGGAAAAAGCATTCGACTACCTAGATGCCCCAGTAATAAATTGCACAGGAAAGGATGTACCCATGCCCTATGCCGCTAATTTAGAAAAGCTTGCCCTAACGACTTCTGCTGAGGTTATAAATGCTGTGAAAAAAGTAATCTATGAGTAAGGAGCAAAAATTGGCTATTGAAATCCTTATGCCAGCGCTTTCTCCGACGATGGAAGAAGGCACATTGGCAAAATGGTTTGTCAAGGAAGGAGACAAAATCGAACCCGGTGACCTTCTTGCTGAAATTGAAACAGACAAAGCAACCATGGAATTTGAAGCAGTTGAAGAAGGCATTATTGAGAGGCTTTTAATCATCGAGGGAACAGAAGGTGTGGAAGTGAATTCAGCAATTGCAACTTTAATTAGTGAAGAAACTGCAATAACAAAAAATAGCAAAGAGAAAGCTGCACCCAAAAAAGACAAAACCCAAACAAGCGAGATACGAGCAAAAAAAATTATAAATAATTCGAATTCCCCACCTGTAGACCGCGTATTTATTTCTCCACTCGCTCGTAGGATTGCAGAAAGAGAAGGAATTAATACAAGTTTAATTAAGGGCACAGGCCCACGCGGGCGGGTAATAAAAAAAGACTTGGCCAATTTGTTAGAACCATCATTAGGGGTTAGCGCGGCTCCTGGATCTAATATTGCTTCGACAAATGATATATCTCAAGATTTACAAGACAGCTTTTCTAACAAGGATATTTTGGAGATTTATGCAGATAGACAATTTACAGAAATTGCATTAGATGGAATGCGTAAAACTATAGCATCACGTTTGTCTTTAGCAAAAAAAACGATTCCTCATTTTTATTTGAGAAGAAGTGTCAAAATGGAAAATTTGATAGATTTTCGACAAAAAATCAATAAAAAATTATTAGATGAAAATGTAAAAGTAAGTATTAACGATATTATTATAAAAGCATGTGCAGAAGCGCTTCAAACCAATCCGAACGCAAACACAATTTGGGGTGGAAACAGATTAATTAAATTCAATTCCTCTGATATCGCTGTAGCAGTTTCTGTTGAGGGTGGTCTATTTACACCTGTGATTAAAGATGCAGATCAAAAAACTATTTCAAATATATCGACAGAAATGAAAGATCTTGCCTCAAGAGCAAGGGCTAAAAAGCTTTCGCCAAGAGAGTTTGAGGGTGGAAGTTTTGCCATTTCAAATTTAGGCATGTTTGCAGTAGAGAGCTTTGACGCGATAATCAATCCGCCTCATTCTGCAATCTTAGCTGTTGGTACTAGCAAACAAAAACCAACGATTTTAGATGAAGGATGTGTTGGCGTGGCTATGGAAATGGAACTTTCAATGTCGGTAGATCATAGAGTGATTGATGGAGTTCTTGGAGCTAAACTTCTACAAAGGATTGTCGACAATTTAGAGAACCCAATAGGACTTCTAAATATATGAATTATCTCATTTTTTCTTTATGATTTGGTCCATGCTAATCGAAGGATTCGTGCACCCAGCAGCACCAACGACCTTGGCAGGAACTCCTGCAACAGTAGATTTTTCGGGCACATTTTGCAGAACCACAGATCCTGCTGCAACTCGTGAACAAGTACCGACTGAAATATTGCCAAGAACTTTAGCCCCTGCCCCTAGAAGGACCCCATCTCCGATATTAGGATGCCTAATTTCATCTTCTTTTCCAGTACCACCAAGGGTTACAGAGTGCAGCATCGAAACGTTGTCACCAACTACGGCAGTTTCACCAATCACAATTGAGTGTGCATGATCAATCATAATTCCTTTACCAATGCGAGCACCTGGATGTATATCGACACCAAATACTTCCGAACATCGCATCTGTAAAAAATAAGCCATATCCTTTCTATCTCTATTCCAAAGCCAATGCGCCACTCTATAGGCTTGTAAGGCCTGAAAGCCTTTAAAAAAAAAGATAGGTTGAAGATAAGAATTACACGCAGGATCTCTTTGATAAACGGCTACTATGTCAGCACGACCAGCGAGCGAAAGCTCTTCATCATTTTTATACGCATCATCACAGATTTCGCGTATAAATTGCTCACTCATCTCTTGCGAAGCAAGCTTACATGCTACTTTGTAGGCTAGAGCCTGTTCAATTGATCTATGGTGAAGTATGCAAGCATGAAGAGAACCACCAAGGATTGGCTCTTTTTTAACGGCAGCTTTAGCTTCAATTTGTATTCTTTCCCAAACTGGGTCTAGTGCGTCTAACAGTTGCTTCTTTTTTCCCATAAGACCATTCATCCCAATTTAATTAATCTAATTTTCATTCTACGCACGCTTAACTATTGGAATAATATAATACTTTTTCTTGATTTTCAAATTCAGCAAATTTGACAAAGGTAATTTAGCCAGATCTAGGTGATACTTCAATTATCGCCTTTTTCAATTTTTCGCCACTTTGAAACATTAATATTGTGATCACGCAAATTTTCAGCAAAAGCATGGCCCCCAGTACCATCCGCAACAAAATACAAGTAATTGGTTCTATCTGGATTCAAAGCAGCGTAGATTGATGCCTCTCCGGGGTTTCCAATTGGGCTAGGCGGCAAACCCTTATTGACGTAAGTATTCCAAGGGGTATTTCTCTTTAACTCACTTCTGCGAAGCCCCCTACCCAGTCCCTTTTTCCCTTTTGTAATTCCATATATGACTGAAGCATCTGTTTGCAAAGCTATATCTCGTAATAATCGGTTTACAAACACAGACGAAATTTTGCTCCGCTCAATTTCAACGGACGTCTCTTTCTCAATAATAGAAGCCAAGATAAGTGCTTCATCCTTTGTAGTTATGGGAAGATTTGGTTGTCGAGAATTCCAAGCATCTTCCAGAATAAAAGCTTGTCTTGCTTGCATTTTCTTAACTAATGCCTCTCTTGTGGTGCCACCCACAAACTCATAACTTGCTGGTGCAATACTTCCTTCATCAGGTATATTTTTCAAGTTTCCTTTTAAGAAATTTATTTCTGAAAGCGCCTTATAAACTCTCCAACTCGACACGCCTTCTGCCAAAGTTACACGAAATCTAGTAGCTTGTTGAGAGACAAGCTTATTAAGTTTTTCATCTGTAAAATCGTCAAAAACAAAGTCTGCAACCTTAGCCATTTTTCCAGAAGCAGGATCCATATCTCTCACCTCAACTTTGAAAGATGTCACACCAATTCGATAAATGATTTCATTGCCACAATTACTAACGCCAGAATCAGTAATAATATTAGAAATTTCAGCCATTGAAGCATTTTTAGGAACTAAAAAGCTGCCAGCTTTAATTTGCCTTGATAAACCACTGGACTCCATAGAGATTCGGAAAATAAATTCTGATGCGATTGCTTTGTCATTGAATAACTTTTTGGCTACCGTTCGCATGCTGCTTCCACTGATGACTTCGAAGCAAATTGAATTTTGAAGTGGCCCATCTGCGATATATTGCGATTTGCTCCAAATACCCAAGACGCCAAACAAGAAAAAGCCTAAAATTAAAACGGTTAGCATGTTCGACGCCAAAGAGCGCAACATTATTGCAGTTTACCCAAAAGTAATGAAGCGTTCGTGCCACCAAAACCAAAAGAATTAGACAAAGCATAATTAACTTCACATTTTTGGTTTTTGTTAGCGACTAAATCAACATGCGAACTTACCGCAGGTTGGTCAAGATTAATCGTAGGAGGAACAATCTGATCTCGGATGGCCAATATTGAGAAAATAGCTTCTATGGCCCCAGCAGCTCCTAGAAGGTGACCCGTCATAGATTTTGTAGATGACATCTTGACGTTAGCAGCAGCTGGTCCCAAAACTCTTTCTACAGCTGCAAGCTCAATTACATCTGCCATAGTTGATGTCCCGTGAGCGTTAATATAGTTAACACAACTCGCATCTAACTTAGCTTTTGACAAGGCTGCTTTCATCGCTCGCTCACCACCTTCACCATCTTCCGATGGCGCGGTAATGTGATACGCATCGCCAGATAAGCCATAGCCTAGTATTTCAGCATATATCCTTGCTCCTCGTGAAACTGCGTGTTCAAGTTCTTCTAAAACTAAAATTCCTGCACCTTCACCCATGACAAAGCCATCCCGATCCATGTCATATGGCCTTGAAGCGGCTGTTGGCTCTTTTTCATATTTTGTTGATAATGCTTTGCATGCATTAAAACCAGCAATACCTATTTCTGAGATTGATGCTTCGGCACCTCCTGCTATCATTACGTCAGCGTCATCGGTCATTATAAAACGAGCAGCATCTCCAATTGCGTGAGCACCAGTAGAGCATGCTGTGACTACTGAATGATTTGGCCCTTTGAAACCATATTTTATACTTACCTGTCCCGATATAAGGTTAATTAACGCTCCTGGTATAAAAAAAGGTGAAACGCGCCTTGGACCCTTTTCATGGATCAAAATAGCGGTGTTAGCAATTGAATTCAGACCGCCAATTCCTGATCCGATCATAACACCAGTACGAACTAAATCTTTTTCATCTGTCGGCCTCCAACCAGCGTCTAATACCGCTTGCTCTGCAGCAGAAACTCCAAATAAAATAAAATCATCTACTTTACGGCGTTCCTTTGGCTCCATCCAATCATCCGGGTTAAAAGTCCCGCCAGATCCGTCTCCAAACGGAACCTCACACGCGTATTTAGTTGTAACGCGGTTAGCGTCAAATCTAGTTATTTTACCAGCACCCGAGTTACCGTCTAATAATCTTGCCCAGGTATCCTCCACGCCACAAGCCAATGGCGTGACCAAACCAAGACCTGTAACTACAACTCGACGCATACTCATTCCTTTGCTTAAAGCATCTTCCAAGACTTATTAACTCGACTACAGCTCTCCGAGCAAGGAAGGCAACAAAATTGCCTAATAAAAAGCCCCTATACTTACATAAGGGCGAAAATCATTTAAAACTTGGGAATACTAAGACGCGTCTTCGATAAATTTAACCGCATCACCAAATGACTGTATGTTTTCCGCTGCATCATCTGGAATTTCGATGCCAAACTCTTCCTCAAATGCCATTACTAGCTCTACTGTATCCAAACTATCAGCACCTAAATCATCAATAAAAGATGCATTATCAACTACTTTATCTTCATCAACCCCCAAATGCTCCACAACAATTTTTTTCACGCGGTCTGAGATATCACTCATATTATTTCCCTCATCAAATTATTTTGGGACAAGCCCGTTTTGCCCACAATGGACGTCTACATTATCCAGCTGGGCGCTCTAAATATCCTTACCGGATACTTGGCAATTCTGGAAGACTGCCTGATTTTATGAGCCGCCTATATCATAGCAGGAGCGATTGGCAAACATTTTTGCTCAATTTTTTAAAAAAATTAAAATCAAACCATACTATTTTTCTATTTCTAAACGCATAGTATATCAAACTATAGATAATTCCACTCTGAGAATTTAAAGCATAGCCATACCACCGTTAACATGTAAAGTTGAGCCAGTGACGTAAGAGGCTTCTTCTGATGCCAAATATAAAGTCGCAAAAGCTATGTCTGATGCGGCTCCCATTCGACCAGTGGGTATTTGAGACTTGATTGCTTCTTGTTGTTTGTCATTTAACTTATCAGTCATAGCGGTTTTGATAAAACCTGGGGCGATACAATTCACAGTAATACCTCGAGATGCTACTTCATTTGCCAAAGACTTTGACATACCGATCATAGCCGCCTTAGAAGCCGCATAGTTTCCTTGTCCAGGATTACCTGTAGAACCAACTATTGAACCAATATTTACAATTCTGCCCCAACGTGACTTCATCATTCCTCTTAAAACTCCACGACAAAGTTTCATAGTTGAGGTCAAATTTACCTCTATGACTGTGTCCCAATCGTCATCCGACATTCTCATGAATAAATTATCTCGTGTTATTCCAGCATTGTTTACCAAAATATCTACAGAACCCATTTTTTCTTGAGCTCCTTTGGATAGATTCTCGACCTCCATACCATTGGACAAATCACAGGCTAGAATATGCACCCTTCCACCCAAACTAAGTGCAAGCTCTTCTAAAGGATCCATTCTGGTACCACTAATAGTTATAGTAGCTCCAGACGCATGAAGAGTCTCAGCAATAGACCTTCCGATCCCTCCCGAAGCACCCGTAATAAGCGCATTTTTACCATTTAAATTAAACATTATTTTATCTCACTTTGCGAAATTATTGCTTTTTTAACTTCTTCAGGCTCAGAAATAGACATGCACGAAATGGAGCGGTTAATACGACGCACCATCCCCGAAAGTGCTCGCCCCGCTCCTATTTCCCAAATTTTCGTAACTCCATTTCTCGCCATCCACTCGATTGACTCCCTCCATCGAACAACTCCTGTAACTTGTTCTACAAGTAAACTACGGATTTCATCTGGTAGAGTTACTGCTAGCGCTTTTACGTTAGACACTAAAGGAATGACCGGTTCGTCTATAGAAATAGTCGAAAGGGCGTCTTCCATTTCTAAAGAGGCTGGGGCCATCAGCTCACTATGAAACGGCGCACTTACTGGTAGCAGGACAGCACGTTTCGCACCAGCCGCCTTTGCAATTTCTATTGCTCTTTCCACCGCACCCTTATGTCCAGAAACAACAACTTGTGAAGGATCATTATCATTCGCTGCTTGGCAAACCTCATTTTTGGCTGCTTTTTTAGCTATGCCTACTAAATCACTGTAATTTAAACCCAATATTGCAGCCATAGCACCAATTCCAAGGGGAACTGCATTTTGCATCGCTCTGCCACGAATACGAAGTAATTTCGCTGCGTCGGTTATTGATAACGACCCAGCTATAGCTAGTGCAGAATACTCACCTAATGAGTGGCCAGCAACGAATTTGGCATCACCTACATTTAAGCCCTCGGACTGAAGAGCCCGGAATGCCGCCAAAGTGGTTGCCATCAACGCCGGCTGGGCATTTTCAGTTAGCGTTAAATCGTCTATTGAACCATACCAGATTAGATCACTTAATTTCTCACCTAATGCGTCATCAACCTCTTCATAAACATAACGGGACTGAGAATATGATTTAGACAGTTCTAGACCCATTCCTATGAATTGAGCACCCTGCCCTGGTGCAATAAAAGCAAGAGCCATAAAAAATCTCCTTTTTAATAACGGCTTACATAACAGACACCTCATCCGCAATGTAAATCTAATTATCATATCTAATTGAGACTAAAATGAGATATGTTCACCAAATTATTTAGTAGCTTTACAGGCCCTTTCTTACTAAAATTTTGGTATGTTTACATCGGGCCATTTTGTATGCTCATGCCATGCTTGAGCAATACTTAAAATACGCCCATCAGATCCTTTTGAGCCTATTAATTGTAACCCTACAGGCAAACCATTTTTGCCAAATCCAATTGGTATATTGACCACTGGCAAACCTAATAAACCTGCCGGGATAGTTACTTGCATCCATCGATGATAAGTATCCATTTTTTGACCATTAATGGAGTCTGGATAAATCTCAGCAAGATCAAATGGCCAAACTTGAGTACTAGGCAAAACAAGCAAATCAAA
>MDTD01028574.1_pt1 | contig 10267 bp, 12 predicted proteins | sample 811221 | NCBI WGS metagenome assembly MDTD01 (sample SAMN05326646, study PRJNA326480) | marine metagenome | isolation source: seawater | place: Pacific Ocean: South West | collected 2011
ACAATCTGGCTTTTAGAAAAAAAGCCTAAGTCGTTCCTTACCCTAAAATCATAAAATATCGATTCAAGAGTGCTAAATGGGTATTGGAATGTAAGAAAAACAAAAAATAAAGTGAATAAAAAAGGATAAAGAGAGTTTGTTTCAATTATCTTAAAGTTAAGGTGTTTTTTGAGCTTTTGAATCATCAACTTCATCAATAAGAGCCTTAAACCTAGACATAGGTAGCAAACAAGGTCCTGAGACCGATCTCAACGCATCGTACCTACTGTCTTCTAAAATCGCAAGTCCTTCTATCATCCTTTCCAAAATATCAGCCCTCTTACTTTTCTTACTCAAGTTTAATTGAGAGATTTTAAAAATAGCTGAAGCTAATGATCGACCTAAATAACTTTTATTTGCAACCTCCAAATCATCTTCAATAATTTTTGTTGGTCTCCTAAATATTAAAACATCCATAATTTTAAGTGGATATAGAATAAAAGTTAGAAGAATATTAGTAGCCTTATATAAACTGGATCCTTTTTTCAAAAAAAGAAGAGGTAGAAAACTTAAGCTCTTCAAAGCCTGAAAAGAAAAGTTAAGTGCAACTTTAGAGCCTCTAGATTTTACACATGTTAAGAAAAGAACTGCCTCTAATTCTTCATTCGATAAACTTTCTAACAACCTTTTATCCAGGACGAGAATTGAATCGCTAAAAAGTGATTTTAATACATAACAATTACTATAACCTTCCACTAGATAGACTCTTTTTTCTTTCTGCCTAAAGAGAAGAGAGTATCTATCCAATATATCATTAATAAAATGTTCCTTTTTTAGTGGTTCTGCCTTCAAGAAAAAAAGCAGCATCCGGTCTCCTAGCCCAAGAACTAAGGCCACAAAACAGGCGAGTAGCCCTAAGATCGCAAGCATTCCATCATTAGGTAATGCCAAAAAGCCAATGGAAATCGGCACAGAAAATGCTATGCACAAAAATACTACAAGTACAAAGATTTGAATAACTACCATAAAAAATGAACCAACTTGCTTTACTTTATTACACTTTACCTATGAAATTATAGACAATACATTGTAAAAGAGCTATAACGCATTCAGGCTGAATTATTAATGGACATAGTATCTAACTTTTCAGAAGGGCTATTTCACATGAATTTTAACAGACTCCTTTTTGGAACAGCAGGAGTTCCCAACTCAACTCCTCGTAAAAACAACCCTATTGAAGGTGTTAAACAAATTCGTGCATTAGATCTTGATTGCATGCAACTCGAGTTTGCGCATGGCGTAAGAATGAAAGAAGAGGTCTCTTCTGGCCTCAGGAAAGCTTCATTTGAATTAGGTGTTCCTCTGACCTCTCATGGCCCTTATTACATTAACTTAAATGCAAGAGAGCAAGACAAGATTGACTCTTCTGTAGAAAGAATTATTCAAACAGCGAAAATATCTGACCTATGCGGTGCTGAATCTATGACATTTCATGCTGCATTTTATATGAAAGACTCCCCGTATGACGTATTTGACCTTGTCGAAAAAAGCTTAAACGTCATTGAGGAAAGACTTGGCAGGCTTGATATTGAAATTGAACTAAGGCCTGAACTGACAGGAAAAACAAGCCAATTTGGCTCTCTTCAAGAACTAATTAGCCTGACAAAGTCAGTAAACTCATGTTCTCCATGTATGGACTTCTCCCATTTATTTGCAAGAACAGGAAAGTACAATACATACGAAGAGTTTACTCACGTTTTGGAGCGACTTAAGGAAGAACTTGGCAGAGCTGCTCTGGATAATATGCATATTCATATTTCCGGCATCAGTTCAAACTCTAAAGGTGACCTGAAGCATCTAAACCTTGAAAGTTCAAGCTTCAATTGGCAAGAACTTATTAGGGCATTAAAGGACTTCGATTGTAAGGGTTATATCATCTGCAATAGCCCAAACCTTGAAGTTGACGCAAAGATGATGAAGGACTTCTACCTTACTCTCTAATTGCTGACTTTATAAAATAAGAAGAGCTCTCGCATCTCAAAACTGGGACCATGAAAGTCACTTCTTTCTTCACAAGGATAACTCCGTAGAGATCTGATTGCAGTAGGTTACTAAGAATTTCAAGTACATAATCCTTGTCATCTTCTTCCCTAAGAAAGCAAAAAAAATCTCCATGGTTATTTCTCGCCTGGTACAACTCAGAAAAAATAGACCAATTTTTTGGAAAGTCGATTGTCTTATTTCTTAGGGTTACTCTGTAACAACCACTTGTTGGCCTGTAGCTCATAATGATTTGTGAGGACTTGTTTTTCTTTATGAAATGCTCTGTTTGTGTCAAAAACTCCCCTTTCACTTCATTTTTAAATTGCGATTCCGTGCTCTGGTGGTCAAAGGTTTCCTCTAACAACTGATCAAAGAACTTATTCTCAAAGGGCGTTTTTTCCATACCTTTTCTATTCCTAGATTTACTTTATTTTTATGGGACTATTTTCAAAGTAGGTCTTTAAATTTACTATCTTTTCTATCTTCCAAGTATTCTTATTATCTTTCAATAGAGACGCTATCTTTTTTGTTTCGACCATATTTTTAATCTTTTTATCCTCGTAGACATCATAAGATATAGAGAAAGTTATTGAGCACCTCAAGTCACTACACTTTTTAAAGTTTATCTTAACTTTTTTTTTGGCCAGTTTTTTTTGAAGAAATAAATTTTTAAAGGTTTCATCCGTCATCTTGGAGTATTCTTCAAAAAGCTCCCCAGTTGTCCTTTTTAATACGTCTTGCCTGGTTAGCTTCCCGGTAAATTGTTTTTGGATAAAGTCTCTTAATACTACTTCAGGGTTATTTTCAGGCCCAAGACAGGAGCTCAATACGACCATAAATGTTACGAAAAATATCACTTTTTTTCCAATAAACATCTAAATTTATTTCCTTGAATAAAGCGGTGAAAAGCCTCTATCCCCTATTATTTTAAAAAAGTCATTCCAAGTATATCTACTTTTTTTGGAGTCACCTTCCAAAAGAAACTTTATTCCCTTTCCCCCGTAGTAACTCGTTACAATTTCTGCCTTTTGGGTAAAAGTTAAACCCTCGTAATCTATTTCAATTGTTAACTTTCCCCTAAAGTCTTGAAGAGCTGGGTCCTCGCTGTAAAAAAAGCAACCTTCTTGATCCCAGTTTACTATATAACCACTTACTTTCTGGCCACTTTTATTAGAGACAACTTTTCCCCTTAAATCATAATATGTTTTATTTCCAATATCATAAGGTGTATAGCTAGGTAGATAAACAGCCTTTTTCAATTCAAACGACCAATTAATATAAAAATAAAATGAAAAAACAATATAGAAAAAGTTTAATACTAAAATAATTTTATCGAAGTTTTTAAAAAAGAGAAAAAAGCTATAAACAGAAATATGAATAAAAAAAAGTGCCAGAAGAGTTTTCGAATATTTCTTTGCTCTAATTATTGAAAAAAAAGAACCAAATAGTAGAATATTTAAAATAGGAAACTCAAAAAATACTTCTTTAAGAGCGTCTATATTAAGCGCCGACAAGCCTCGATCAAATGAAATATTTATGTGTAAAAAAAATATAGACAGCAAAAGAAAAATAATCAAATTTTGAGTCACTTCACTATACTTATGAACTTTTAAACCCATTTTTCCTTCCCTTTAGATCTCCACGTTTCTGATTATAATCAGATTATATGACTGTTAATTTAGAAATAACCTCTTTATGCACATCATGTGACGCATGTCGAATCATCTGCCCAGAAGAGTCTATTTTAAAAGTTGATCAAAACTATGTCATAGAAAACTGGTCCTGTACTTTATGCCATATCTGTATAGAAGTTTGCCCCATCGATTGTATTAAAATCAAAAACCTACTATAACCCATCTTTTATATGATCGAAAATATCCCTATAGTAGAGACCTATACTATCTAAGTTAGCAAACGACTCCTCATGACTTCCTCTCATTAACGCAAAGAAGTCATACTTAGCAACTTTTCCAAAATTTAGAAAAGAAGCCTTTTCATAAGTACCATAAGACTCCAACCTTTTAGATACCTTTGAAAGATCGAAAACCCCATTATTTAAGCAAAACTTCAAAAATTCTGTATCTTTTCTAAGTAATAGATCTTCAAATAGATTTCTTATACTACCAAAGTATCTCTTACTAGTGCCAAAGTCCCAATACTCCTGTTTTTTTGGAACAACAACATTTATATCTTTCTTTCTAAAGTCCGCGACACTTTTAAAAAATGGTACTGAGCCTGTACCATCTTCTAACATCTCTAGGTTTATTATACCTAGACCTGAATAGGTTATATAAGTTTTTTGACCATGAAGCTTTTTTGAGTAATTCTCAACCTTAATCAAAATATCATCTTCGATACACAACTCATTATAAGAGTTTTTAGATCCATCGACAGTCAACCCAAATAGAAGACCATGACTTTTTTCTACTTTTTCTAGAGCCCCTTTCCAAATGCTATTTTCAAAGAAGTAGAATTGATCTCCTGCTACAACAAGTATAGTTCCTTTCTTTAAGTTCATCCTTTTCTTGAGATTATAAATAGCCCCTCCTGTATTAAGTAAAGTTTCCTCATGAACTACCTCTATAGCTAAATTATTATTTTGCTTTAAAAAGTTCTGTACTTTTTTGTGAAGGTGGTGAGTATTTATAAAAACTTTTTTACACCCCATTTTTTTGGCCCAAAGATACTGAAGCTCCAGCATAGAGCACTCAAAAATGGGCCAAATAGGCTTAGGTAATACTTTTCCAATATCACCCATACGAGTTCCTAAGCCTGCTGATAAAATTAAGCAATAATCAATTTTCATAATAGTTTTTAAATAACTCTTTTTTTAACCCATAAAACTCAGGGTATTTATTAATCTTATTCCGTATTTTCTCCATTCCAAAACCAATATATTTCAAGAATCTCGGATCTTTCTTAGCTAAAAAAAGATATGAAAAACTTCCAATAGCTTTGAAGGTCCTTTGGATAGTCATTAAATCGTATAACCTATCAAAGTGCTCTCTTTTTTGATTCGTATAAGTTTGAATAAACTTTTTATAATAATAAGTTTTCAACTTCTCTAAATTCTTTTCACTGATTTTGTAATAACAATCCTCTAAAAGTGAGACAAGATCATATTGAGGTAATCCCATTCTTATATCCTGAAAGTCTATAATGTAGAATTCTCCCTTAAAGCACATAATATTTCTTGAGTGGAAGTCCCTATGTGTAGGGACCATTTTTTCTTTAGAGAGAAAGTGGCTTAAATCTTTGAAGTAGTTTAAAACTTCACTTCCTAAAGAGCTCTTTAAAAAACCCTCATAAAAGTATTTTATAGTAAAACTGACCTCACTCATTAGCTTGTCTGAATCAAAGAGCAATTTTGTAAAGTTTTCCTCCTTATGATTAACTGGATCAATCGTATGAATTTTAATCATTATGTTGAGAATCGATTTGTATGTTTCTAGCTCTTCTTTACCTCCATGAAAATCAGGTAAAACTTTCAGCAAAGTTCTATCACCTAAATCTTGCTCTAGTATCATACTTGAATTCAAGTTGGCTTCGTAGAGCTCTGGTACTGGAATATTGTATGATTTAAGAATTTTCTGGATATTGCAAAAAAGACTGTTATTTTCTGGGCCAGATGAGCTTTCGTCCTTACACAAAATATATGAGTTTTCTTCTGTTTTTATTCTATAATACCTTCTGGCTGAAGCATCTCCTCCCACTTTCACTATTTTTGGCTTAGTATTTGGCAATTTTAAAAAGAGGGAACTATTTAGGTCATCAATTAATTTAGAGATATCCACACTTTCATTATACACTCTTAACTCTTTGTTAAACTTCTTATTAGATTATAAAATTCGCGGGATGAGTTTTTTTCAACAAGCTGTCTCTTTTTTAAATAACCCACTTCCTTAAGAATATAATTCTTTAAAGAATACTCTTCTCTTATCATCCTGCTATTATGACCATGTTGGAAAGAAAAATCTAATGGGTTCTTATTTTGTATTTGAAGCCAAATCAAGTATCCATATGGGTCAAAATTAGACCTTTTTAAAATATTGAATGCCCATTTGTGTAATTCCATCCGTGCTTTTAATGGGAGGCGGGTTAAGGATAGCATCTCCTCCGTCCGAATATAACCTTTTGGAAACGTGACCTTTTTTGGGTATAGCAACCTGAGAGATTTTAAGATTTCATAAGAAAAACAAGCGACCAGAACTCCTTCATTCTTTATATAATTCTTCAAAAGGCCTCTAGAAAAAAAAAATTTTGCTCCTGGTAGAGAAAAATAGAAAGGGACTTCACTTTGGATAATTTTAACCTCCAAATTGTCTTTTTGATGAAGAATTAGCTCATTATTTTCAACAATTTTATTATATATAGACTGAAAGTAGGCATTACTTTTCTTTGAAAGTTTATAAAGTTTAGTTTCAGGGCTTTTAAGATAGGTCTTCCCTTGAAATTTTAAGTGTTCTACATAATCCTCGGAGTAAGTCTTTTCTAAAACTTGTTCGGCTGAGGTTTCTGGCTGACTGAAAATAGTGTAACTGCTGCAAGAATAACTGCTGCATATCAAAAAAAAAATTGTAATGAGGGTTAGATATCTCACTTTATGAAGCCAATCGTTTTAAAACTTATCTTATGGTAAGGTTCCTCAGACTGCCAAGACTACCAGGAAGCGAGCTCCTTACCCAGGGGCACATAATACAAAGTGAAACCTGCAAAAATCAAGTTGGGATCTTTGATTAATGGCTTATTGTTATCCCAAATTGTTTTCCACTTTTTTGAAGTACCATACTTATTTTTAGAAATCTTTCCTAAAGTGTCACCTCTTTTAATTAAGTGAGGGAGTCCCTGAGGACTCCAGTCAAACTTTTCAGATGGTGCCTCATAAGCTATTTTCATACCTGCTCTAAGTGGCTTTCCCTTTAACTGAGGATTATTTTGTTGTATTTTTTTCCATTTACCATAATCACCATATAATTTGAAAGCTATTAGCATTAAAGTCTCACCCTTCTGAACTTTGTAAACACCAGGTGAAAGGTTCAAATCTATTTCTTTGTTTTGTCCTTCATCTGCTACTTCGGAAGTTTCCTGGGGTGCGGTATTATCCTGAACTTTGTCCTTTGTAGCAGAATCATTTTGCTCTGGCTCATCTTCACTAATCAACTCTTCTTCTTTTGTCTCTTCTAAGTCATCCTCATTTAAGGTTAGCTCATCTGACTCTTCTTCTTTTGAGTCCTCTGTTTTTGCAACACTTTCTGTGGATTTTTCTGGGTCTGACTTCTTGGAACTTTTTGAACAGGAAACCGCCAAAAGTGAAATTAGCACAAAATAAACAATTCCAATTTTTTTCATCAAAGCCCCCTTAACCATACTATTACCTTTTTAGGGCTTCGGTGCTTTTTCAAAAAAATTAAGATTTATTTAGAGTTAAGTTGAAATAATCTAATGATAAGAATAAAAAAGTTCTTGTTGCTCCATGCTATCTTGAATTTTCTGAACAAGACGTTCGAATTGATCTTCATTGTTCAAAAAGTCTAAGTCATCTGTATCAACTATGATGGCCTTACCAAGATTGTAAGTTTCATACCAGTCATGGTAATACTCATTTAGTTGAGAAATATAATCCGTAGATATTTCCTTTTCACACTCTCTTCCACGCTCTCTGATTCTTTCCATTAGTTTATGCACAGAACGCTTTAAGAAAATCATTAGTGTTGGTGATCCCATAAACTGAGTCATCGTCATAAAAAGCCTATAGTAATTTTCATATTCTCTTTTACTCATATGCCCTTTCTCAAAGAGGCTTCTAGCAAAAATATAAGCATCTTCATAAATTGAGCGGTCCTGAATGGCACTAAAGTTTGAACACTCAATTAACCTATGTGAGTTGAACCGGTGAGTAAGGAAATAAACCTGTAGCTCAAAAGACCATCTCGACATGTCCTTATAAAAGTCAGCTAAATAAGGATTGTTATCTACAGGCTCGTATTGTGGTTTCCAATTTAGTCTTTGAGACAGTTTTTTAGTCAGGGTTGTTTTGCCGGACCCAATGTTTCCTGCGACAGCAACAAACATTTTCTGGGTAGGTTGGATTTTATTCATATTACCAGATTCCTCAAATCCCTGTTGCATAAATGCTCCCCAAAAACAGCCAACTAAAGAAGGCTTCTTGTTAAAAAAATTTTAAGTAAAGGTAACCAAAATACTCACCAAGGTCAACAAGACTTAACCTACACCACTTGTCAATTAGGCAGTTTTTTCTCATGACCCATGTTGCTGGGAACTTATACAATTGATTTATGAAATACTTAACAAGACTAACAATATTTTTTTTTTGTACGTTTACAGCATATTTATTTTCTCAAGAAGTTGACGAGTTTGCATTTTTAGAAAATAACACGTCAAACACCACCTCACTTGAAACAACGCTACCGCACTTAGCCGCTCCAAAAACAAGCTCTGAAAAAATAAAAAAAACATCTCCAAACAAAAAAATCTTCCTAATCTCTAATCAAAATAGCTCACTTATGCCTGGAGATTTCATTTCCCTCATATTAAACAAAAAGCTTGTCGCCAGAGGCTTGGTTGGAAAAACAAAAAGACAGTTGGCAGGAATAAAAATCATCAAAATTTATGAACCAAAATTATGGAAAAGACTCGAGCCTCAACGGGAATTAGAATTATTAAAAGGCGATGATAGCTATTACCTCACGCAACTAGCCCTCAGCAAAAAAAACAAACAAAAGAAAAATAAATCTGAATCGCTTATTAAGGGAACAGACGACCTCTTTAACGAAACTGTTATCTTGGATGAAGAGAAAGAGTTCGACGATATAGATAAAAAAAGAAAAATTAAATCTGACAACTTTATTTCTTTACACATAGGTAGGGTTCCAGGTGTTAACACCTCAGGTAATCCAGTTGAGTATAGTCAATTAAGTGCTCACTGGACTTACCAATTGCAAGACAACATTTTTATCGAAGCTTCATATGGTCAAAATATTATTAGAGACTTCCCTGCATTAGGTCTTGATACAAAACTATCCAACATCGTTTTAAAAGCTAAATATGCCTTTATTGCACCAATGAATTCAATTCTCTTTCCTTATGTTGGGTATCAAATGTTGCAAGCATCTAGTCCTGGAGAAGGTGTATACTCTACGGGTATGACTCAACAAGATATTGACGCTGAAACAAGGTTAATGAATTCATTGAGAAAGAAAGCTTTCATTTTTGGTGCATCTATTCTAAAAAGCCTTGTACCAGGCTGGTTCACCAGAATAGACGTAGGAACTGATTTTTACTCAATAGGTTTTGGACTTGAATTTTAGAATTTGCTTTATAATAATAATTTTCATTGCCGGGTGTGGAGTGAAATCAAATCCAACCTCACCCACAAAAGAGCCTCCTCCGTCGCTAATACAAGAGCTACTTGAAGAAAACAAAAAAAAAACAACCAAGCAAGAAAAGCTTGATAATTAAAAGGCATTTATCTGATGTCTCTCATTATTGCTACGGGTTCAAATATTGGAAATAAATTAGAAAACTTAAGTAGTGGGAAGGCTGCCTTGCTTAAACATTTTGAAATTATTTCAGAAAGTCGGATTTATAAATCAAAAGCAGTTGACTACACTAGCCAACCCTCTTTTCTTAACCAAGTTTTAGAATTTAAAAAACCCAATCTAAGCCCTAACTCCATTATGAGGCTACTCATTAAACTTGAAATTGAGCTTGGTAGAAAAAAATATATTGATAAAGGTCCACGGGTTATAGATCTAGATATCTTATTTATCGGGTTGGACAAGCTAAGCACACCTATATTAACAGTCCCACACCCTAGACTCTTTGAAAGAAGTTTTGTCCTGCTTCCATTAAAAGAACTAAATTTCTATAAAGAGTTAGATAAATCTTTTACATTTCCCAGCTGTATTCCTCCTACAGCTACTCCTCTATAGTTTTACAAGAATAACTTCCCGAATTTTATAACTTAATTATTGCACTACAAATTTTTTCGGAGTAACACTATATTCTAATAATTGTAGATGAGATAAATCTCATCTGACCCTTCTTTTAAATTTTCTTAGAGGAGAGTGTTATGAATATTTTAGTTTGCATTAAACAAGTTCCAGATACCGAAACAAAAATTGTACCCAATCAAGATAGCAATTTCATTGAAACAAGTTCAATAAAGTGGATTATGAACCCTTACGATGAATTTGCTGTTGAACAAGCGCTCCAAGTCAAAGCA
>MDTD01174810.1_pt1 | contig 10267 bp, 11 predicted proteins | sample 811221 | NCBI WGS metagenome assembly MDTD01 (sample SAMN05326646, study PRJNA326480) | marine metagenome | isolation source: seawater | place: Pacific Ocean: South West | collected 2011
GAAATAATGTTGCAAACAAATGTTTGTTTAAACTTTAGCAATTGATTTGTAATCAATAGGTCCGCGGTTCGAATCCGTGCGGGGGCACCATCAATCAATAAAATTAACGTTTATTATTTTTTAAAAGTAAAAAGATATCTTAACTCACCTGTTCCAAATTTTAATTTAGAGAATTTGTGTTCTCTCATTTGATTAATATCCATATCTGTCTTATGTGGTCCATTTAATCTTTTTACCACATCAAAATTATTTTTTTTCATAATATTGATAAGTTTTTTAGGAGTACATTCCATATAATCTGCTTTAAACCAGTCCACCAAATGAGTTATTTTATTTCTTGTGAAATTCAAATCAGTAAGTGTTTTTCTAATATCAATTTCACTAACATTATGAAAATTTTCTACACAACTTTTTTGAATAGCATCTCTCATTCCACCTTTACCAGCAACATATATAAAAAAATAAGAATTTTTTTTTGCATATGTTGATATTTTTTTTATTGCTTTATCGAAATCTTTGTAATTTTTTAAATGATGTAAGACTGCGCTACAAATTAAAAAATCAAAATCATTTTTCCCATTTTTTAATTTTAAAATGTCACTCTCTTTAAAATGAATCTTTTTACTAATTTTAAGTATTTTTGACATTTTCTTTGCAAACTTAATATTATTTTTTCCAATGTCTGAGGCAAAAGCAAATTTAGCTCCATCTCTAATGCAGCCTATACTGATAGAACCATTTCCACATCCAAATTCAATAACTCTTTTTTTTTTATATAGATTTTGTAAATTATTAAATCTAAATCTTTTATTTCTAAAATTTATTAATTCTTTATATTTCGATATGCTTTTATATTCAGGCCAGATATTTTGCCATAGTTGTTTATGTTTTGTGAGAACAGTCTGACTTTTTGAAATTTTTAAGTTATTAAAATTTTGAAATTCATTTAATTTTTTAAGTTTTAAAAAAAGGTCAACAGTGTCATTGATGAGATATACAATTTTTTTTTCTGGTTCATTTGCATTTTTATCATGAAGAACGTTTTCACTTACAGTGGAAAGATAGGCTAAAGATATTATTTTTGGAATAATGTCTGACTTTTTGTTAAATTTTTTCAGTGCAAAAATTTTTTGTAAATTTTTTTTAAATAATTTCATTTTTTTAAAATAATTTTTCTTCTACATTATTTGGGCCAATTTGAAAATATTATTATGTGATTTGTAATCAATAGGTCTGTGGTTCGAATCCGTGTGGGGGCTCCACACTCTTAATAATTATAGAACCTTTTGCTAAATTAATGTAGAAACATCTTTATGAAAAAAAATACTAAAATTTTCTGTGATATTGCTGAATTAGATACGATTAAAAGATTTAATAAAAAAAAAATTGTAAAAGGATTCACCACTAATCCTAGTTTAATGAAAAAAGCCGGAGCCAAAAGCTACGAAAAGTACTCAAAAAAAATTCTTAAAATTTGTAAAAATAAACCAGTGTCTTTAGAAGTGTTTGCAGATGAATATGGTGGAATAAAAAAACAAGCCTTAAAGATTAATAATTGGAGTAAAAACATTTTTGTAAAAATACCAGTAACAAATACAAAAGGTGTTTATATGGGAAAAATTATTAAAGAATTAAATAATAGGAATATCAAACTTAATATTACTGCGGTTTATACTCACCAACAAACTAAAAAGATTTTAGCTTCTATTAACAAAAAAACTAAAGTAATTATATCTATTTTTGCTGGAAGAGCTGCAGACGTAGGCAAGGATCCTGTACCTGAAATCAAAAAAAGTATTAAAGCGGCAAAAAAATTTAAAAACGTTGAAATATTGTGGGCCAGTGTAAGAGAGCCATATAATTATATACAAGCTAAACAATTAGGATGTCATATAATTACTGTTCCTCCACCAATTATAGAAAAAATAGAAAAGTTTGGAAAATCATTCCAAGATTTAACAAATGAAACTGTTAAAACTTTTTACAAAGATGCGATAAGTGCACGTTTTAAAATATAAAGTTTGAGTTTAATTATTGGATTTATTAATTTGAAATTCTGTTACTGCATAGCCAAAAAATTTAAAAGTTTTTGATTTTTTAAATCTTTCTGTATTTACTGACCTTGGATAACAATCATAAATTTCTTTTGAATATGTACTTTTTTCTGGAATCCAAACTAAATCAAGACATATATATAAAAAATCATTATCAAAATTAATTATATCGTCATTGTATAATATTTCTTTCTTAAGATCTTTTTTATATCCATTTCTTAAATAAACATCAAAATACGATGAATTTTGACTAACAACATTTTTGATTTCTGAATTATTTATAAATTTAATTAAACCTGGTGTATCTGGTTTTCTAATTTGCGGATGATTAAAATTTTTCACACAAATATAAGAAGTAAACAAAATTAAAAATAAAATGATTGAATTACTAATTATTTTTTTTTTGATATTGATTAAATAGTATATGTTTATCATTGTTATAATTGGTACTAAATAAGTCCAGTATCTGGCACCTGTAACACCAGATAGTGTTAATGAAACAAAAATAATAAATAAATAGGTAATTATCAAAACTATCATCAAGTATAATAAGAAAAGATTTTCGAAAATATTTTTTCTAAGACTCCAAATTGATAAAATAATTAGAGCTAAATTAATTGCTCCAAGTATATATGAATTAAAAAAACTTTTAAAATTATATCCAATAAAAAATTTAAGTGTTAACTGATTATGTAGCATCGGTTCACCACCTAATCTAGATAAAATGTATTCTTGATTCAAAAAACCATAAAAAAAACAGAAAAGTATAATTAAGAAAAAATATAATATATTTTTTTTTTTATTATAATTTTTTTTATTAAAATAAACTATAAATAAAAAAAATAATTGTGATAAAACAATGATAATTGCAAATGGATGGAGAGACAAAGTAAATAAGTTAAAAATACATAATAAAGATATTTCTAAAATAGATATTTTATCATTATAAAAATTTTTAATAATTTGAAAAAAAAGTAAAATTAAAAGTAGATAAAAAAATAAAACAAAAGCTATAATCCTTATCTCTGTAGAAATCCATATTAAAAATAAATTGGCACTTAAAAGAAATAAAATAAGATTACAAACTGATCTAGTAAATAAATATCTAGAAATAAGAAAAGCAACTAAAAGTGATAAAAAACCAAAAATTATATGAAATAATCTTATAGAATAAGCTGTATAATCAAAAAAATGATTATAAATATTTAATATATAAAAATATAATGGAGAATTATATTCAGTATCTTTTATTTTTAACCAAACTTCACTAAATGTTTGCAAAGGTTGTGTCTCCCAATAAGTTAAAATTTCATCCCCCCAAAAACCTAAGCTATCAAACTTGTAAAATCTTAAGATAAAAGCAAAAAAAAATAATAAAAATGTAAATAGATAATTATTTGTGATTTTTTTAAAAAAATAATTATTAAACATAATATAAAATATAAAAATATTTTTTACAGATTTTGTTTTTTTTCAAAATTTTCATCAAAATAGTCTGATGCTAAGTGACATGTTTTTAAAGCTTCGCTAATAAAATGTTTATCATTTTTTAATGATGGATCTATATGTTTAATAATTGATGCATTAAACGACAGTGCTTCTAAAATAAAATTTCTATCTCTTTTAAGAGTATCATCTGCATATTCGAATGAATATCCCCAATATTTAATTATTTTTAATACAAATTTTTTATTCTTTTTTAAAGATAAATTTGCAAATCTAAAATTAAATCCATTCCAGTGGCACGCTTGAAAAACAAACTCTTCATCTAACCAGAAATCTTCTGGAACATTCTCATGATAATTATTTAAAACATTTTCTAAAGCTTGCCATTTATTCATACAAATATTTTATAACTCAATATCCATAAATTGATACTAATTTGATCATATATTTAAGATATGTATATTTAATCGATATGTAAATTGATTTAAGATAAATTTAAATTATATAGTATTAATTTAAATATGAACAATATTTCTAAAGAAAACATATTAAATGAAAATTTTACTGAGAATAGAAATGTTTTACTTTTAATTGGTCATTTAAGAACAATTAAATATCTTTTTAAATATCACAGAAAATTTTTAAATAAAACAGACTCTGATTTGATTATTTCAACATGGACAGATGATGAAACTGAAGTTGAAACTTTTGACTTAATCAAGAAAGAATTAAAACCTGTATATTTTGAAATCGAAGAATTTAATTTTAATTCAACAGCAAATATTTTTGGTAATTTAAATAAATTTGATATGATGTTTGGTAAAGCTTCATTATCATCTAGATCACAAATTTATAAATTTTTAAGATGTATTGAACTAATAAAAAAAATAGAAGATTTACAAAATAAGAAGTACGAAATTATCTTTAAAAGTAGACCAGATCTTTTCATATTATCTAAAGTTAATATGAATATACCTGAAAATACAATTTTTTTTGAAAACTCCTATGGTGATTGGAATTATGATAGATCTGATCGTTTTTTTTATGGGAAAAGAGAAATTTTTTTTTCATTCATTAAAATTCTTGAAAAATATTCAAAAAAAGCATGGGATGAAAAGGCAATGTATCCAATTATAAATCTTATTCCTCTACAAGAACAATTAATTAAATATTGTTCTGACAAAAGTAAAATCAAAACAAAATTCTTTTTACCAGTCATTAAAGTTTGGAGAGCGAATGAAGAGCCTAACATAAAAAGTATAAGTAAAATTTTTTTATATATGTTAATAAGAGCCTTAAAAGTAAAAATTTATGGCAATAAAAATAAAGCATAATAAAATTGCAATAATAATTCCAGCATATAATGAAGATCAAAATATTGAAAAATTAATTAATAGAATAAATCATTATTTAATTAATCCAAATATTTTTGTTATAGATGATTCTACTAATTTTAAGACTCATGATATTATTAGAAAGAAAAAAATTAAAATAAATTATTTTCACAGAAATAAAAAATCTGGAAGAGGTTCTGCAGTTATTTTTGCTTTAAGAAAAATTATAAAAAACAAAAATATTAAAGTAGTGGTAGAAATGGATGCTGACTTTTCTCATCCACCAAAAGAAATAGTAAGAAATTTGAATTATTTTTTAAAAAATGATTTAGATTTATTAATTGGAAGCAGATATTTGAAAAGAAGTAAAATAATAAACTGGCCAATGTCCAGAAAAATTTTATCTTACTTATCCAATAAACTAGCTAAACTTCTGCTTTCTATTCCAGTTTCGGATTACACAAATGGTTTTAGAATTTATTCAATAAGATCTTGTAAAGTAATTATAAAAAGATGTGGTAAAATTGGAGATGGATTTATTATTTTGTCAGAAATTCTTCAAGAAATAAATAATAATAGATTAAGAATTGATGAAATAGAAACCGTGTTTGTTAATAGGGCTAGAGGAGAAAGTTCCATAAACTTAAAACTTATTGTTATGTCCTTACTTGGTTTGATAAAACTTTTTATAAAAAGATTTAAGTAAAATTATATGGTAAAGCCTTTAACTTTACTTTTTCACATATATATTTCACTTGTTTTTCAGTTAAATTTTCATGATTGGGTAAATACAATCCATATTGATGAATTTTTTCAGCATTAGGTAAATGAGGTCTTTTATATCTTTTTAACCAAAATGGTTGTTGGCCCATATTTCCACATATCAAAGGTCTGGTTTCAATTTTATTTTTTTTAAGATAATCAAATAATTCTTTTCTATTTTTTACCATAATAGCGTAACCAAAATTAGAAACTGTTTTAGCACCACTCTGTTGAGCCCAAAAACTCGACAAATTTTTTAGATAAAGTTTAAAATTTCTAAACCTTATTCTTATTTTTTTAGTAAGAACTTTCATTTGCTGTATGCCTAAAAAAGCATTTAAATCAGTTGGTCTTAAATTAAATCCTGAGTAATAAAATGTATAAAGAGATCTAACATTATCTATTTTATATTTTTTTTCTAATTGGTTTCTCTCATAATTTTCCAAATCTCTGCCCCATCCGTGAGATCTTATTGAAAGTAATATATTATAAAGTTTTTTATCATCTAAAGTTAGCATTCCACCTTCTATAGTTGAAATATGGTGCCCATAATAAAATGAAAAAGTTGAAGCAATTCCCAGAGTGCCAAGATTTTTACCCTCATAAGTAGACCCCAAAGCTTCACAGGTGTCCTCTATAATTCTAACTTTATATTTAGAACATATTTTCTTTATCGATTTCATATCATTTGCGTGACCTAAAACGTGCACTAGAATTAGTAACGATGGCCTATATCGTTTACATAATTTTTCTAAATGACTTATATCTAGTCCTAAGTCTGATTTACTACAATCACATAACTTTACATCATATCCCATTTGTAAAAAGGGTGTAACAGTGGTTACCCAAGATACAGCTGGTGCAATCATAATTTTATTTTTTAACATTTTTGCCTCAAGTAACCCTTGGGCTATTAACAAATTAGCCGAAGATCCGCTGTTAACAAAAATTGAATATCTTCTTTTTATCCAATTACTAAAAATCTTTTCAAATTTTAGAGTCAAGTCTCCTTTGGTTAATCTTGGATTTTTTTTTAACCAATTAATCAAGGAGTTTATATTCTTTAAAGAAATTGTATTATCTGTTAATTTTATATTCTTCATTTTAAAATTGATAACATTTTAAGTTTTGAAATATTGGCTGCAATTGTGTTAGATTTTCCCGATGCAGTAATTTGAGCATATCTATTTATATATTTCTTAATAAATTCTAACAAGGTGATCTTTTTACCAGATCCAATATTTATAACCCCACCTACTCTTTTTTTACTTAGTTTAAAAATAATGTTTGCAATCATTTCAGCATTAGAAAAATCTCTTATAGAATTTCCCCCAGACAAAACATAATTTGCTCTCTTATTTAATCTATTTTTGAATTTAGATAGCATAACAGGATAAAAGAAAGGTTTTTTCTGATTTTTATGAAAAACACTAAAAATTCGTCCTATACAAATTTTTATTTTTTTATTTTCATTTTTTAAAAGAAAATTTTCTGACATTAGTTTAGTTTTTCCATAAAATGAAGAAGGTTTTAATATGTCATTTTCTCTTAATAATTTTTTTTGTGGCTTATATACATGAGATGTGCTGGCAAAAAAAAACCAAAAATTTTTATCAATTAGCTTTAGAGAATTTATAATATTTACAGTTCCCTTAAAATTTACTGAAATAGATTTTTGTTTATTCTTATTGACCAGATTTATTGGCACTATTGCTGCCAAATGATAAATTGTGTCTATATCCCTATTTCTTTTTAACCATTCAAATAATTTTTTTTGGTTTCTTATATCGTATTTAAAACAGGTATATTTTATTTTTTTTTTTTTTAAAATTTTAATCAAAATTTTTCCAATTAAACCATTAGAACCGGTAATTCCTATTTTTGTAAACATTAAATGATGTTAGTTTTAATTATTATAAATTTAATTAGTTTCTCTTCTTAACTGTTCTAAATTAATTTTTTTTTGCAAACTTTTATTTTGATCAAATAATAAGTTAAATTTTATGTTTTTCTTTGTTTTAACAATTATTTTTTTAGCATTTCTTATTTCTAAATTATCAGCCACGGCACTAATTGGTCTTTTTTTATGATTCAAATTATGAATAGTTATTTTCGATCTATCACTAACTATTTTTCCCTTCCATCTACGAGGTCTAAAGGGGCTTATTGGTGAAATAGATAATTTTTTTGAATTTAAACTTAAAATAGGCCCATGAACTGATAAATTGTATGCTGTGCTTCCTGCTGGTGTTGAAACTAATACTCCATCTGAAACTAAATGTTTGATGATTTTCTTAGATCCATTCCTTATAGATAACGAAGCAGCCTGTCTGCTTTGTCTTAAAATTGAAACTTCATTAATGGCGATAAATTTTTTCTTTAGATTTTTATTGTTTACAACTGTCATTTCTAAAGGAGAAATCGATATCAATTTTGCTTTAGTAATATTTTTTATTATTTTTTTTGAGGAAAATTTATTCATCAAAAAACCATAATTTCCAGAATTGATTCCATAAAAATATTTATTACTTTTCTTATTTTTTTTTAAAGTCTGAAGCATAAATCCATCTCCACCAATTACCAGACAGGTTTGAGAATCTCTAAAATTATTTTTATTAATCAGTTTTAATAGTTTATATTTAATCTTTTTAGATCTTTCATTGGTATCAGATATTATTTGAATATTTTTCATCAAAAAAATATATAAGATATAAATGTAAAAATGAACAAAATTTTAATATCAACAGCTACATTTAATGAGTCAAAGAATATAGAAATTTTTTTAAAAAAAATAATTAGCCTAAAAATTAAGCTAGATATTTTAGTAGTAGATGATAATTCACCTGATGGAACTTCAAGAAAAATCACTAAATTTAAATCAAAATATAAAAATATTTTTCTAATTAAAAGATCAAAAAAAATGGGTTTAGATACTGCACACAAAAAAATCTATCAATATGCTCTAAACAAAAGATACGATTTTTTAATTACAATGGATGCTGATCTATCACATGATCCCAAAATTATTACAAAATTTTTAAAATATATAAAATTTTATGATTGCGTGACTGGATCAAGATATGTCAAGAATGGTAGAAATGATTTGAAGGGATATAGATTTTTTTTAAGTAAGTATGGAAATAAATTCATAAGATTTATGTTAGGCATCAATTTAAATGAATTTACAACTTCATATAGATGTTACAACTTAAGAAAATTGAAAGGTTTTCATTTGAATAGAGTAAAAGCAAAAGGATATAGTTTTTTTATGAATACTATCTATCTTTTAAATAAAATGGGACACTCTATTAAAGAAATACCAATAATTTTTCATCAAAGAACACAGGGTAAATCTAAAATTCCAAAAATAGAAATTTTAAGAACCTTAATTTATGTTTTATGGATTAAGATTAAACCTTAATAAAGAATTAGATTTTAAATTTCGATTAAGAAAATATAGAATAATCAATAAGAAAAAATTTAATATAATGTCAAAAGTTGTAGGGATTATTACACTAGTTTCAGTTATAATCATTTTTATTCTTTCAATAATTCTTATTCCAAACCAAAAATATAGAACAATTATAAAAGAAATTTTAGCTCTTAAAAATTTAAGATTTTTAAAAGAGTAAATTAAAGCAGGAAATAAAACAACATAATCATAAATTAAATGGCCAAAAGTAAAAAGGCTAACTATCAACATTAAATTTATAACTAATAATTCATCATTAATTTTTGATAAATTTTTTGAAAAAATAAAAGTAATAAGAAAAATTATCAAAATTATTGCAAATGAATTATTAATTTTAAAAATATTGGACAATATTGTATATAAATCTCCTCTAGTTAGCGTACTATCAAAGCCATTTAGAGCAACCATGATTGGTTGAAATAATGTATCAAAAATATTTTGACTCAAATAAAATGAAAAAATAATCCATCCGATAAAACAAAAAAGACCAGAAATGAATAATTGTTTAAAACCATCTCTTAAATATATTGAAAAAGCCATAATAGGCATAAAAGAATATTTAATATAAGAAATACCAACTAAAAAACTTTTTAAATATATATTATTAATAAGATAAGCTGAGAAACACAAAAGTATTAAAAAACTTAATTGACCATTTCCAATACAATTTCTAAATGGAGTAGATATACAAAAAATACAAATTAAAAATATAAACTCAAGTTTATTTATTTCTGCTTTCTTTAAAAAAATATAACTACATAATAATCCCAATAAAACATTAATTATACTCCAGCTAGCTCTAGATATATCCCATTCAAAATATGAAAATGGTGAAAATAAAATAAATGTTGCATGAGCGTAAACAGGATATTGTACACCAATAATTCGACTTAAATCCTCGCTATATAAGAAATATTCGTATGGATTTATTTTATCAATGAAAATTTTTGTGGGACTATAAGGAAAATCCATTGAGCCATTGGTGTTTGCTACGATTAGAGCATAAAAAATAGAGAAGCATGCTAAAATTATTAACAGTAAAATAGATATTTTATTAAAAAATATTATTTTTAATAATCTATTAAATTGCATTAGCAAGTTGGTGCCCTCGGCCAGACTCGAACTGGCACTCCGCAAGCGGCAAGGATTTTAAGTCCTTTGTGTCTACCAATTTCACCACGAGGGCATTTATGAATTTC
>MDTD01124340.1_pt1 | contig 10266 bp, 10 predicted proteins | sample 811221 | NCBI WGS metagenome assembly MDTD01 (sample SAMN05326646, study PRJNA326480) | marine metagenome | isolation source: seawater | place: Pacific Ocean: South West | collected 2011
TCGCGCTGCTCGCAGCAAGGAAACTCTTCAGAGACTCAGCGGCCTTGCTCTTCCAACCCTCTTCAAGAAACTCTTCCCGGATGAGCAGCGGGTGGTCCGCAGGAGGAGCCGGTGCCTCCGTGGAGGCTGGGTCAGGAGTCGCCTCTTCGCTACCCGGCAGCAACCCTTGTCCTGATCTTCCCGTGCCGTTCAGGAACACTAGTGCGGCTAATGCTCCCGTAACCATCACAAGAGCACCGAGAAACACAAGGACTGGACGACCTCGCCACGTGGGAACGGGAACCTCTCCACCAAGGCCCTCGATCACCGCATGCTCGGGCGCCATATGAACCTCGGTCGACACCCCCGGAGGGTCTTCGGGAGAGAGACTCACGTTAGAATCAGAATTCTTCACGGCAGGCGCAGGCCGCTCTACGGACCGCTCCCTCATCAAGGATTCCGAGAACACTTCCGGCGGAGGCGGCGACGTAACATCATTCCCACAGTGGGGACATGGGGCAGTCGTGGGAGGCAGGTCAAACGGAATCTCAATTTCACCGTGGCAGGAGTCGCAGTGAAACCTCCGGGTAGCCGGAGCAGTGATACGTGACATCTGAATATTAAGGACTCTTTAAATATTAGGTCTCAGTCCGGCTCCTGTCAACCAGCGAAGCCCTGGTTCTCAGGCCTTGAGCACCTGATCCAGCACCTCAAGACAGCGCTCGTTTTCAGCCCTCGTGCCCACTGAAATCCTCACCCACCCGGGGAGTTTGTAACCCCTCATCGCTCGCACGATAACCCCTCGCGCCAGCATCTCAGCGAACACGGCATCTCCATCACCAACCTCCACCAGAACGAAGTTCGCTTTACTCTCGATGAAGTGCAGTCCTCTCTGCCGAAACCCTTCTTCCAGGAAGGCACGCCCTTCATCATTATTCTCTACTGTCCTCGCAACATGTTCGGAATCCTCGAGGGCGGCGAGAGCTCCCGCCTGCGCAATCGCGTTGGCGTTGAATGGTTGCCGGGCCCGGTTGAGAAGATCGGCAATCTCAACCGAGGCGATACCATAGCCGATTCGCAGGGCTGCGAGGCCCTGAGCCTTTGAAAATGTTCGCATCACGCAGACGTTTCTTCCCTGCCTTATATGTTCAATCGTGTCTGGCGGATCCTTGAGAAACTCGTGATACGCCTCGTCAAACACCGCGATCACGTGATCCGGGATCCGGCTGACAAAGCGATCGATTGCATTACCATCGACCATCGTGCCGGTGGGATTATTGGGGTTTGCTACAAACACCAGACGAGTCTCTTCCGTAATGGCCTCCGCCATGGCATCAAGATCATGAACAAAGCCCGGGTCTGGAACCTCCTTGTAGTGAGCACCAAACAACTTTGCCATCAGCTTGTAGACAACGAAGGCATGCTCTGCGGCGACAAGGGATGTATTCTTGTTCAGGAAGCAGTGGCAGAGCAGCTCGATAATTTCATTCGATCCATTCCCCAGAATCACATTTCTCATTTTAACCCCATGCTTTTTGGCAATAGCCCGCCTGAGTTCCCATCCTCCCCCGTCAGGATAAAGTTGACCCTGATCAATGGCGGAATACATCGCCTTTTTTGCCTTGGGTGATGGTCCCAGAGGGTTTTCGTTGCTGGCGAGTTTAACAACCTCCTCGGGCCGCAGGCCAAGTTCGCGCGCCGTCTCCTCCACCGGCTTACCTGGCTCGTAGGCGGTCAGATCGCACACAAATTGATTAGCGAAACGATGGATCGACATGGGCTGAGTCTGAATCTCCATGGGAATGATGTTAAGTGCTAAGACTGCTTCACGATGCCTTTTCCGGTGTAAATCGAGGCAATCCCTTGCGTGAGGGGCTTCCAGCTGTGCTGACAAAGCCCAGCCCTTCCAAATAAATCGAGCATCCTGCTACCACTGGGAAACCGCTCAATCGAGCCCGCCAGGTATTCATATGCATCCCGCTGCCCGGTGAGAGCACCGGCAACTATCGGAAGAATCCTGTTAAGATAAAACGCGTAGGGACGCCGCAGGAACCCGTCCGGAAGGGAGAAATCAAGGACCAGAACAATGCCCGAAGGCCGCACGACCCTAGCCATTTCCCGAAGCCCTCCTTCCCAATCCTTCATATTGCGTAATCCGAACGCGACCGTTACAGCATCAAAACTGTCATCCTCAAAAGGGAGCTGCAGCCCATCCGCAACCAGACTTTCCCTCAAGCCCCGGTCTCGTGCCAGCGTCAGCATTTCCTCACAGAAATCAACCCCCGTCACCTTGGCTTCGGGACACGCTCGTTGAAGTTCCAGCGCTAGATCCCCGGTGCCGGTCGCGACATCAAGAATACGAGTGGGAGCCTGCCCCGCGATAATCCGCCCAACCTTGCGCCGCCAGAGGATATCCGTCCCCATACTCAGGATATGGTTGGCGAGGGAGTATCTCCGGGCGATGCGTGCAAAAGCACCCCTGACATATTCCGGGTCTTGGTTCTGCTTAACTTCCATCGTCAACCCGTTTCGCTTCTGCGGCGGTAGTGGTGAGTTTGCCTTACGATGGGTCAGGCAGTAGATCTGCAAAGACTCCCGGATCGCTTCCCGGAATCTCAAATGCCCCACAGGCTTTCTCATAAAATTCCCTCGGCCCAACACCCCCGATGACCGCATAGGCGTAACCTTCATCCCGCATTGCCTCGAGTGCCTTGAAGAGAAGCGCCTTACCCAGCCCGGAACCTCGCTCTCGCTCCATGATCCCGGTTGGTCCAAAATACCCCTTGGCCGTCGTCTCGTAGCAGCAAAACCCAAGAATATCCCGATTGCGGGTCGCAATGAATGCACTTGCCGGTGTCCTTCCGAAGGCCACCTTCGCTTCACTGACCCACTTTGGAGAGAAATGGGTGTCGACCCACTTTGCTACGATGTGCCGCTCATAGGCCATGGGCCTCCGGAGAACCACCCCTGCAGACTCCACCGCCTCATAGACCCCCGAGGAGTCGGGCAGATCATAGAGGCGCACCAACATGTCGATCATGTTCGAAGACTACGCCCTGATTTACCGAGAGCAACCGGTAATGCCGTGGATCCATGCGGATCTCCTCAGGCCGGTCATGATGAATTGACCTGAGCCCTGCGAGATGCGAATTCAATTTTAATAGCAGCCTGAAACTTCTCAGAGCTGAAGCCTGCAAATCCATGCACTCCTTCACGTTCCTTCTCGCGGTCGCACTGCTGACCCTTGGCGCAGTGGGAATGATTGGAAGCTCTTCCCCTGACGAGATTCAGGCCAATGCCAGTCCCGGGCTGTTCTTTGGTGGATCCATCCTTATCGCATCCTTCTACGCTTTGCGAGAGCCTCGACACGGTATGGCGGCCGCATCGTTTCTCACATTTCTGGCGTTTCTAACGAATGCGTCCACCGTTCTGGGAGAACTACTTCGGGGCAGCTTCGAATGGCTCAGGATTGACCATCGCCACGCCTCCCTCGTGATGACTCTTTCTGCCATCTACCTGGGCCTGTCATATCGCGGGTGGAGACGCGCTCGCCGCTCCGCAGCTCTCGCGGCGCTCGAGGAGGGCACCACTTCAGAGGAACGGGACGAAACGGTGTTATGACCGCGCTCTTCTATACGGTCATCAACTCTTGCTCCTTATCCGCAAGCTTGGCGTCGATTTCCTTGATATAGCGGTCAGTCAAATCCTGCACCTCTGACTCAAAGTCGCGGGCTTGGTCCTCAGTCAGGACATTGTCTGCCTTCATCGATTTGGCCGCATCCATTCCCTCCTTCCGGCTGGCTCTTACTCTGATCCGCGATTCCTCCGCCATATTGCGGATGACCTTGACGAACTCGACTCGGCGCTCCTCGGTTAACTCCGGGATAGGAAGCCGAATGACCTTTCCGTCACTCACCGGATTGAGTCCGAGTTTGCCGTTTTCACGGATCGCTCTCTCGATATCCCCTGTCACGCTCGGGTCAAACGGCTGGACCATGATTGTTCTCGCTTCAGGAGTTGTGATCACTGCGAGCTCCTTGAGTCTCATGTTGCTGGCGTACGCCTCGACATGAACCTCAAGGTTCTCCACGAGACTCGGCGAAGCCTTGCCGGTTCTTACTCCAACAAATTCCTGCAACATGTGTTCCACCGCCTTGGCCATTGAGGTATCCACTTCCGTTTTGCTCGAGTTCGGGTCCATTGTTCTTATTTTCTGTTTCAGTTCTGAATCTACTCGGCACAAATAACCGTGCCAAGCTCTTCACCGCGCAGCGCCCGCTCTATATTACCAGACTCTCCAAGGTCGAAGACGATAATGGGCAGATTGTTATCCATGCAGAGACTGAAAGCCGTCGAGTCCATTACCTGCAAGCGCTTACTGATACACTCGTGGAAGGTCACCCTCTCATAGCGCTGCGCCTTCGCGTCCTTCTTGGGGTCGGCGGTGTAGACTCCGTCCACCATCGTCGCCTTCAGGATAACGTCTGCACTCATTTCACTGGCCCTGAGAGCCGCAGTCGTATCTGTGGAAAAAAAGGGGCTGCCTGTTCCGGCTGCAAAGACCACCACACGTTTCTGGTCAAGATGACGGCCTGCCTTCCGCATGAGGAATGGCTCGGCAACATTTTTCATCTCGATCGCAGACTGCACGACACAGGTGACCCCCTGCTCTTCGAGAGCCGCCTGCAGTGCCAGCGCATTCATGACCGTGGCCAGCATTCCAACATAATCAGCGGTCGCGCGGTCCATTCCCCGTGCGCTTGCGGCGGCGCCTCGCCAGAAATTCCCCCCTCCGACAACGATTCCCAGCTCAACGTCCGATTCAAGCGCTCCAGAAATCTCACTCGCGATTCGACCCACGATCTCAGGAGATATGTTGTCCCTGCTGCCGGGCTCTCTCAAAGCCTCTCCACTCAATTTCAGTATGGCTCTCTTGAAGGAGCGTTCCTTTTCACCCATAGACACCTGATCGGTTGGATCAGTGAAGCAACAGTCCTCATCGGTGGAAAGCGAAAAGGAAGGACTTACTCCTCCTTTGTAGCAGAGAATTACAGCACCATCGCAACAGAGGCGTCACCTGCCACCCTTGTTTTTCTGCACCTCGTCTGTGCCGCCAAGCCTGAAGCGCTTCGCCAGATCCTTAAGCGCCGCATTACCCTCACGCGTCCCTGTGATACCAATGGAAACACTCAGGACCTCATCCTGTAGGTCTCTGAAGTAGGATCGGAGGGTTCGCTCAACCGCTATGACAGAGAGCTGGAGAACCTGTCTCGCAGTGAGATCCAAATCCTCCGGGAGCTTAAACTTACTTACGTCGAATCGCACTAGAAGGCGACCAACCTTGATCTCCGAACGAAGACCTACCCTGCAGAGATTCAGAAGATTTGCGTCCGCAACCTTATATCCCTCGCTATTCGTTTGAATCTGATGGGGCGTGGAGACCGCTTTCACGAGATCCTCAGGTATCGCTCCGCTGACTACGTAGGGCCGCGCGAATACCCCGGCCTGTATCGGTTCTTCCGCTCCGAGGGTCTCGCCGAGACCATCAGTGTTGTGGAGGGACAGAGGCTGATAAAGTTCAACGACTTCAAGCGTTACCGCCATCGCAGGCATGCTGAGCAGCAGGACTACAGCAAGGCATCTTAATCCCATGGCTCAAGTCTGTGACCTTCACGCCTCACTCGCCAGCGAAAAGAAGCATCTTCCCACAACGATACTGTTACCCCTGATCAATTCAGCCGCTGGCAAACGCTTTCCTCCTTCGATCTGAAGGTTATTCAACATGAGCCCGCCTCGACCACATGCGACACTGATCCCCTCCGGTTCTACCCTCACGATCTCCCCCGGCCGGGCAGCCTCAAGCTCCTTGATCAGCCCCACTCCGGGGAAAACCTTCAAGCGCCGGTTACGGCCTTTGTCATCCGTGAAATTGGTGTATGAGCCAGGCCACGGTTCAAAGGCTCGAATACGGCGCTCGAGAATCCCAGCGGAAGCTCCCCAATCTACCTGTCCATCCAGACGCTGCAGCTGCGGAGCGTAGGTTGCAAGAGCGTGATCCTGAGGAATACCTTCCACCTCATCTGTCTCAATTGTTTCAAGGTATTCCATCAGAAGATCCGGCGCGATTTCCGACAGTCGGTCATGAAGAGATCCACCTGTTTCATTAGCATGCAGCGGAACCGACCTCTCGATGAGAACATCCCCTGCATCCAGACGTTCAACCATCTTTATGATGCTGATCCCACTTTCCAGATCCCCAGCAGAAATGGCGGCTTGGATACAAGAAGCCCCCCGATGTCTGGGGAGGAGGGATGCATGTATGTTTATACAGCCCAGGCGGGGTATCCGCAGAAGGCCTGCTGGAAGGATCTGCCCATACGCCATCACCACGATAAGTTCCGGCTTGAGATCTCTGATAGCAGCGATCTCTTCCGCACGCCGCACATCTTCAGGTTGCAGAATCGGAATGGAGAGTTTCTTCGCCTCCTGTTTGATTATTGGAGGCCGGGGCTTTGAGCTTCGGCCGAAGGGCCTGTCTGGTTGAGTTACCAATCCCACCATTTCTTTCCGCTTGGCGAGTCTACGGAAAACGGGAAGGGCGATCTCACCTGTCCCCATGAAGAGAATACGCATCGTATCAATCTGGCTTCGTGCGAAACACCGCGGACCTTGAAAGCAACCGAATGGCAGGCTGGCTCTCTGTCCGGTTTAGACCACTATCTTGGCCCTTTCCATATAGGCGTCCAGCTTCACGATTTCGGCAATAATCATGCCGAGGACTTCAACCGGTTGCCGGGTCGCATCAACGTCGCTCACCTTCCCCTCATAATAATCGATGAGCGGCCGGGTCTCGTCGACATACGTTTCGATCCGATGATTGATTACTTCGTCGCTGGCATCATCGAAGCGATTGTCCTTCAATGCACGCTTTCGCATCCTGCGCGCTAACTCTTCCCGGTCCGGGCAGGTCAGGTGAATTACCCGGTAGACTTCGATATATCGGTCAAGGATTTCAGCCTGCTGCACGTTTCTCGGAATCCCATCGAGCACAAGAATATCGATATCCGGCTTGTAGTGGTAGGTCTCAATCCAGTTATCGATCTGGACCTTCCATAGGTCGATGGTGAGCTCATCTGGAACGAGCTCTCCCTTACTTGAATGCTCTACAAATTTCTGTCCGAGCGACGTCCTGGTGTCCAACGAGCGGAATATATCTCCGCAGGCACAATGGAAAAAGCGCGGTAAGGCACCTAGCACCTTCCCTTGGGTTCCTTTTCCAGAGCCCGGAGCACCCACAATGAGAACTGCCGGATGAGGTTTACTATGTTTTTTGCTCACTTCTGTAAACGAGGGTAAAAGGTTCCTATTCGCCAAGCTAGGACCCTCCAAGCTCGAAAGCAACTCCGCCCGCGATTTCCTCATGGCCAGCACTGTCACACCAGACGCAGTTGCAGCTTTCGATACCGGAAATGTAACAACTACCGCGCAAACAGATAGAAGAATGGCGCTGGCAGGAGAAGTGCAAGGTCTGCAAGAATCCTGAGAGAGGATGCAGAAAAAAGAGCACGAAACAATGTCAGGAATGCAAGCCCTCCTGCTCCAACCATGGCTGAAAGATAGAACGCCTTGTGGGTCGGCAACGTGTAATCCTCTGCCCGGAGCGCCAGCAGGTAACAAACGCTAACCACGAGAAGCAGCAGGATCAGGAGAATTCCTTTTTCAAATTCCCTGCGCTCTTTCTCCTCAGCATCGCTCTCACCCATGCTGGTCGATTCCCAGTGATCAATCGCGATCATGTTAATCATGCAGAGCGCCCCAAACACCACCACCTCTGGCGAGATGGCCAGCTCCGGGAACCCGAAGGCACTACCGCGGTGGAAGTGAACGCCCGCAGTGGTTCCGAAGGCAAAAGCCAATCCCGCAACTATGTTTTTGAACCAAAAGATCCCTCTCCCCTTACTCTGGTAACTGACCAGAAAATACAGAAGCACGGGAGCAGCCACCGGATAGGCATAAGAGATCAGCTCGACCGGTTGCCGTGACAACAGAAAGAAAACCCCAAGAAATCCTGGAATAAGAGCGATCCCCAATACCTTTCGATACTCATGGTGGAAACGGTGTCGCAGAGTCGAGGTTTCCTGCCGGACACCTCCACCCCGTGAGTCGACCAGACGATCCGCCACATAGATACACCAGACGGTCAGGGCAAGAAACCAGGGCAGCGAGGGCTGGTGATATTTTACGAGCCACGCCTGCTTGAAGATCCAAAACCAGACCAGTGCCACCAGAGGAGCATCCAGACTGAGAAGATTGGGCCAGATCCAAAGTGGGCGACGTGCCATGGGTGCTAGCGAAGGCTCCCCCGTTAGACTGGACAAAGCAAGTCCGTTCGCCTCACGAATCCGGTCGCGGCAAATCAAGAAGAGAAAGGAGGAATCCCGCTCCCGATTCCATCGGCCACGATACGCAGCAACTCGGCCTCCTCGCTTGTGAGCACCCCATCCTCTGCCGCTACCAGTCCACACATCTGCAGAATGGTCTTCTTCACCGGGGGAGCGGCCTGGTCGAATTCCGAGAGGGCTCCAAGCACCATCTCAGAGCTGAACACGCCTTCCCCAAGAAGAGACGGCTCCCAACCCTCAAAGGGGGTCGAGCCCTGAACTGCGAACTTGAAGGATTTTTCAGCTCCTTCGGTATCGCGACCATTCCAAGCAAGCAACGAAAGCAGAATATCCCCTGAGGCTGGAAGCCCTGCCTTCGGCCTCCTCCTTTGCTTATGTCTACCCGGCGCGAAATGCCCGAAAAGATGCTTCGACAGGGCGTATTGGAGCATAAACTCAAAGATATCCACTCTCTCATCACTGGCGATCACCCAGTCCAGCATTTGCAAGAGCCTTTGGCATTCGGACTGACTTAACCGACGGAGAGTCGGGATACAAAGATCGAGAATCGCAATTTTAGCCTCCGAGTGAAGCGGCTCGATGGATTCCTGCCATTCACAAAGCACCTCCACATAATCTTGCCCCATTCCTTGGCCTAATCCCTGCACCTGTTCCTTGCGTTTCTTCGGATCTGTGGACAGCAACATAGCGAAAATAAGGACCTGCGCCTTTCTCCGATCTCTGGCTGCTGCATGCCACTTTTCATCGATAGAGGCGTAGATCTTCTGACCCACTTCCAGCTTCCAATCCGTATCTTCTCCCAGCAGCGCCATTCTATCTGCGACGGGAACGGAGGCGGCCCCGATAGCCGGAGACGAGAGACCAACTAGTTCTGCTGAGGTCGAAGTGCTTTCATTAACCTCTACCTCCGGGAGGGCGACCTCATCAAAGTAGGTTACTTTGACATTGGGATCCAAGGCGCGGATCCGCACTCGGAGGGGTGGATGAGTTGCAAGTCCCCAGCGGAAAAGACCTCCCTCTGCAAAGAAGATGTGACTCGCAGCGGAAGCCTGAGGGCTTTTTACCTGAGCACGCTCCCCCCAACCTCCGATCTTCTTGAAAGCCCCGATCAAACCACCTGGATCACGAGTAAACTGGACCGCTGAAGCATCAGCAAGGAACTCCCGTTGCCGGGATACTGCCGCCTGAATCAGACGAGCAAAAAATCCTCCAACCGCACCAACCAAAAAAAGGACGAGCCCTGAGACTAGAAGCACGACAAGCAATCCGCCCCCTTCCTTGTTGTTCCTGCTGGGGCGGGTATAGCGCAGGGAGGACAGGAGGATACGGCCCACGATCATAAGCACCAGAATTCCAAAAATGAACCCGATCAAACGCATGTTGAGTTTCATATCGCCATTCCTGATATGACTAAATTCATGAGCAATCACCCCCTGCAATTCTGCCCGGGAGAGTAATTCCATGCAGCCGCGAGTCACTCCGATCGCCGCGTCCGACGGCTCAGTGCCCGCCGCGAAGGCATTGATGCCCATTTCCTGATCCATCACGTAGACGAGAGGAACCGGAGTCCCCGATGCGATAGCCATCTCCTCGACCACATTAAGCAGTTGCCGCTCCTTGAAATCTCCGCTGTCAGGAAGCACCGGGCGCCCCCCCATCGCCTCTGCCACTGCGCCGCCTCCTTTTTTCAGCTGCAGCGATTTATAGGCAACTCCTCCAAGAATGATTACGACCGTGAATAGGCCGACTATCGCAAAAAGGTTACCGTTCCACAGGAAAGGATTAAACTCAAAGTGTTGCTGCCGGGGGGCAATAAGGGCGATGCTCCCCGCTACCCCAATGTATGCCGAAACAATGATCGCGATCACCGCCATGGCGAAATAGA
>MDTD01032552.1_pt1 | contig 10265 bp, 17 predicted proteins | sample 811221 | NCBI WGS metagenome assembly MDTD01 (sample SAMN05326646, study PRJNA326480) | marine metagenome | isolation source: seawater | place: Pacific Ocean: South West | collected 2011
AGTGCAGACAGAAAAACAGAATACGATGAAGTTAGCACTGCAAGTAGTAAAGTTATTATTGCAACGTATGGTGTTGCTGCCGTTGGGATTAATATTCCTCGCATTTTTCATCTTGTTTTACTTGAGCCTGGCAAGTCTTTCGTACGTGTTATCCAAAGTATCGGGCGTGGTATTAGGAAAGCAGAGGACAAAGACTTCGTACAAATCTGGGATATAACTAGCACTTGTAAATTTGCAAAACGACATTTAACAAAACGTAAAGCCTTCTATAAAGAAGCCAACTATCCATTTACGGTTGAAAAAGCCGATTGGAATATTTAGGAAAATAAAATGCCAAAACTATTTAGAACTGTATCAGTACATGAGCCAACAAAATCAAAAACAAGCATTGGAAGGAAACCTTCTTTATGCAAAATGAATAAGCACAAAAGAAGAAGTTTCAAAAAATATAGAGGACAAGGTAAAGCATAATGACAGAGAAAAAACAAGGCACACCCGATCCAGGAAGTATGCTATGGGAAGCAGGCATTGTCTACATGGCAGAGGGATTTACTGCAGAAACAACCAAACCAATTATTCAGTGGATAATTGAAAAAAACTTATTACCTGCAAAGTTAAGACCAAAAGAATTAACATTAATTATTAATAGTCCTGGCGGAAGTGTCCATGCGGCATTTGCACTAATTGATACTATGAAAGGCAGTAGTATTCCTGTTAAAACTGTTGGACTAGGACTAATTGCAAGTTGTGGTGTTTTAACATTTATGAGTGGAGCAAAAGGCAAACGTATTATTACCCCAAACACAAGTATACTTTCTCATCAGTATAGTTGGGGCAGTGCTGGTAAAGAGCATGAATTATTTGCCAGAGTAAGAGAATTTGAATTATCTTCTGATAGACTTTTAACACACTACAAAAAATGCACTGGTATGTCAGAAAAGAAAATAAGAGAAGTGCTTTTGCCTCCGGAAGATAAATGGTTAAGTGCTAAAGAAGCAATTCAATATGGCATTGCTGATAAAATAAAAGAGGTATACTGATGAGAATATTAACACTGGAAAATACTGCATATGAAATGAATGAGATTCCGGATGAAGTAGATGATTTAAGATTTGCTATATTAGACAATAGCAATCCTGCTGATCCAGATTATTTCTTCATACCACTTATATTTTTAGAAAGTTTTAATAGTCCTGCAGTTGTACTTGAAGTGGGAAAACATAAAATACGCATGCCTGTTGATTGGAAAATATTAATCGGTGACAGGCATTGCGGTGACTTAGAAATGTTAAATTTCAGTAGTCTTAACGATAGAGGCTTTGATGCTTTTTTATTCAATCCATTAGGAGACTTTAGACATGACTACTTGCCTGTTAATATAGTGGATATTTATAGCGATGTTAAATGGTTTTTTCCAAAACTTAAACAAGGACAAATCCTTGCCATTCCAATTGAAACTGGTGTAGAGAATCCTAAGTGCGTCTACTGTGCTAAAGAAATCAACAAGCAGAATGAAATCGTCAACATTGATAGAGCCTGGTAAATTACATCAAGTAGATTATAGAGTATTCAAGTTTACTATTGAATTGGGTTTCGAGGATAGACTTGAACACGGATATACAATAACCGATTTAATTAGTAGAATAAATGAGTATTTTTACGCAAGACCAGGACTTAGTTATAATCACGAACTTATGGGAGGTGAAATGATTATACAATTCGAAAAACTTGACGATGCAAAGATGTTTATGTTAGCATTTAGTGATGTGTTACAAACACAAGGTTACAAATATGAATGATAAATTACCATTAAACACAGTATTAGCGGCTATAGATAAAAAGGATTATGGCTTTTATGATCGTCTCAAACCAGAACATCAAAAACAAATCGCACCATTTTTATTGAATCGTTATGTAAGTCTTGTTAAAGGCACACAAGAATTACAAGCATATTATCTTATGGCTGGTAATCAACGTGTAAATTGTACTTACTTTGAACTTGCAAAACATCCTAAACTTGTATGGCAGTTACTATGTACAGTGAGTCCTGGCATGGGGACACAGTTTCATCAATGGGTTGGACATAAAAAGAAAGATAAAAACAATAGTAGTAAACGTTTAAAAGAAGTAGAACGTTTTCATCCTAATATAAAAAGTGATGAAATAGAATTGTTAGCCAATTTATATACAGACAAAGAACTAAAAGAAATAGCAAAACTATATGGCGAGTAAGTATTTAAACTATAACAAATGGGATAAATTGGAAGCAGTAATGCTAGGAGACTGTTATGGTGCTGACTTTTTTCGCAGTATGCCAAATAGTAGTGTTAAGACAAACTTACAAAAAATAGCAGACGAAACACAAGAAGATCTACAATATTTTGAAACTATCCTAAAGGAATTTGGTTGTGAAGTTATCAGACCTATAATTAATCCTCGCGATAGAATTACAGACTTCTTAGAACAAGATGGATCAATACAAGGAGAGCAAGGTGTTCCTAGAGCACCACTACAACCTAGAGATGGACAGTTTGTGGCTGGAGATAAATTAATTTATTGCAACGGAGATCACTTTAGTATTATACAAGCACTTCAAAATTATGATAAAGAAAATATTGTAGACCTAAATAAATTATATTTTAATAATGATGACAACGATATTTTTCCTATTGATGCTCCTAACATTACTGTAGTAGGTAAAGACATTTATGTAGATATTTTTGAATTAGAAAAAGATAAATGGCAGTATGCAAGTGATTGTATAGATCAAGTCACAGATTATAAGTTTCGAAATTATTTTTTAGATATAGGTGGACACAATGATAGTTGTTTTCACACAATAAAGCCAGGTGCAATAATTAGTTTAGAAGGTATTCAACAGTACAAAGAAACTTTTCCAGGTTGGGAAGTATGTTATCTACCGGATCAAAGTTGGAATAAATTAAGTCCTTTTTTAGAATTAAAACATAAAAATAATGGAAAGTGGTGGCTACCAGGTGAAGAACAAAATAATGCTTTTACCGAATTTGTTGAAACATGGCTACAAGACTGGGTTGGATATGTAGAAGAAACAGTGTTCGATGTTAATGTACTAATGTTAGATAAGCATCATTGTGCCGTGAGTCAGTATAAAAACAAACAAATAAATCAGTTTTTAAAAAAACATAACATCGAACCTGTTTATATTCCATGGCGACATCGATACTTTTGGGATGGAGGATTACATTGTATAACTTTAGACCTAAAAAGAAATTCTAAACAAGAGGATTATTTTGAATTACGAAACAGATAAAATAATATTTGTATGTTATCCTCCTGGTGCTGGCGGAAAGTTTTTAATAAATTGTTTAGGACTAAGCGACAATGCTACATTACAACACCAAAACTTAATAGATTATACAAAACAACAAAAGAAAACATTTTTGTATAATAAAATTACCGGACATGATAAATCAGGACCATGGAAAGATTTAGGATTAGGTTGTAACGAGTTGCTAGGAGATCTTAAATTAAGTGGTACATTAGAACATGGAGCAATACTTGGTAAATTAGAAGTAGGATTACCTTTCAATGATATAGGTAAGCAATTAAGTAACCAGACTGCAAAAGACTTCTTCTATGTTTGTCATGATGAAGATACTAGAGCAACAAACACAACAGTATTTCCAAATGCTAAACAAATTCATTTTATTAATAATGAACATTTTTTAAAACAAAGACCAGGTTATCAAGGATTCAAAGACGAAGTATGGAAGACAGAAACAGATTTAGTTTGGAATACAACATGGTATGAAAATATTGATTTAACAATCTGGGGGATAGAACAAATTTATGATAAATTAGGATACACAGACTTTGATTCTGTTTATGATTTTGTTCGTGAATATTTTAAACTGTGGATACAAAAAATAAGATGAATCAACAGTTTACAGAAATTATAAAAGATGCTATAATAAATCGTACTATGGAAACAAAAGATTATAGATGTCAATATTGTGGCAAAGAGTTTCGTAAAGAATCTACACTTACGGCACATCTTTGTGAACCAAAACGTCGTGCCCAACAACAACATGAGCCCGGGGTCAAACTAGGCATGACTGCATATCTAAGATTTTATGAAAAGACACAAGGTAGTGCGAAGTTTAAAACATACGCAGACTTTAGTACAAGTCCATACTATAATGCGTTTGTAAAGTTTGGCAGATATATGACAAACATTCGTGCAATCAGCACACAAAAGTTTATTGATTGGGTAATTGATAGTAATAAAAAACTTGACTATTGGTGTAGAGATACAGTCTATCAAGAATACTTGTTCGAACATTTAAGAACTGAAGCAACACAAGATGCACTTGAACGTAGCATAAAAACTATGGAAGCCTGGGCAGAAGATAAGGAAAGTGTATTCAATCATTATTTTTGTTATGTAAATAGTAATATACTAGTTAAGGATATAACTACAGGTCGGATAAGCAGTTGGATAATCTATAATTGTACAAGTGGACAAGAAGCATTAAACAAACTTAATACAGAACAAATAGAAATGATATTTCCATATATTGATCCAGACTTTTGGAAACGTAAGTTTATGGATTATTTTGCTGATACTGAATGGGTAAAACATATTCTCAAAGAGGCAGGACTATGATGAAAAAGCAAGAACAGATAGATTTTATCTATGAACAATTAAGTTCATATTGGCCAAAATATAAAAATAAAAAGCCAGATGCTAAAATACATAAACACGCCTATACAAGTTTAATTGGAGTAATGTTATCGGCACAAAGTCAAGATGCAAGAACTGCAGTGGCTTGTAGACAATTATTTGCTTTAGCAGATAATGCTTGGGATATGATAAAACTATCGCAAGAAGATATTATACAAGCAATCAAACCTGCAGGTTTGTATAATGCAAAATCAAAAAATATATTAGCAACTAGTAAAATATTAATAGAACAATATAATGGTGTAGTACCTCAAACACAAAAAGAACTAATGAAACTTCCTGGAGTGGGTAGAAAAAGCAGTGATATTGTAATGCGTTTTGTTTTTAATCAACCTCATATTGCAGTTGATACACATGTATTTAGATTATTATGGAGACTAGGGTGGACACATACTTTAGACGAAGGTAAGAGTGCAGTAATTGTAAATGAATCTACTCCGGACAAATTTAAGTATGCGGCTCATATGCAATTAATTACACATGCGAAAAGAATTTGCAAAAGTAGAAATCCTAAGTGTGATATTTGTGTAATAGAAAAAGTTTGTGATAAGCGGCATATAAATGTGCCAAAAAATAAATTACGTGAGGCAGTATCTAATGTGGTTGCATGTTGAGCCAACCAGTAGATGTAATGCATGGTGTCCAGGTTGTCCTCGTAACAAATTTGGTTATGGATTGACAGACTTTGTAATCGAAGATCTTGATCCAAAAGTTTTACAAAACACTATTGAAGAATACAAAATAAAATCTGTACAGATGTGTGGCAATTTAGGAGATCCTTGTGCGGCAAAAAATATAGATAAACAGTTACAAACTTTGAACAACATAGATAGGTTACAGATTCATACAAATGGAAGTTTACGTAAGACTTCTTGGTGGGCAGAACTAGCAAAACGTTTTAATCATTTAGATCAATTTGATGTGTGGTTTGCAATAGATGGCATAGGTGATACTCATAGTTATTATAGACAAGGCACTAACTATAAAAAAGTAATTGAGAATGCACAAGCATTTATTGATGCTGGAGGAAGTGCTTATTGGCAGTTTATACCTTTTGCTCATAACGAACATCAAATACAGGATTGTATTAGATTAAGTCAACAGATGGGTTTCAAAAAGTTCGAATTTGTAAAAAATGCTAGATATTATGACAAAGCATATCATTACAATACAGGAGAGGCTTTAGACTTACGCCCATGGAGTCAAGATAAAAAGTTTAATAGAACACATAAAATTAAGAATTTTGTTGATAATAAAAACTGTATGCATCTTAGTATTCCTAGCATTTTTCTTAGTAGTTCTGGAATAGTAAGTCCTTGTTGTTATATGAGAGAACAATCATTGAAACAAATTAACATTACCAAAGAATTTAAACATAATATTTTTAGAGAAGTTTGCATAAGGAGTTGTGGATGAATAAACCATTTTTACTTTTCCAAGGAGGCACACATGGAAATTTTTTAGTAAAATGTTTAAGTGTTGCAAGTGGCAAATGTGATAATTTTGATTTTTACAAAGGATTGAAAGGTGCTCATAATAAATCTAAGACTATAGAATATGTTGTAGATTTTGGACATGAGCCTATAGATGATGATATATTCTACTATATAAATGTTAATGAAGATGACTTGTATATTTTATCTTGGCATATATTTTACGCCGCAGGAGAGTTTGGAGTAGATTTTTTAAAAGTAAATGAATTTGATAGTTTACATAAAATTTGTATGGACAACCCTGAACATCCTATTGTAGCAGAAGGCTTTGGTAATCAAGTTTCCAAATGGTCAAAACAAGGACAGTCAGGTTTAAGAGAAATGTTTAAGATGATGTTTAATCAAGGCAATGGAATAATAACAAAACAAGGAGGATATTATTTTGCATGTAAAATACAAAACACCTTTGAATTTAGTTGGTTTTATGACAAAGATAAATTCACTCATAATTTAAAAATAGTGTTAGATAAACTAGGATTAAGTTATAAAGTTGATATCTCACAAAATTGGGAACAATTTATAACAATGAAAAATAACATAATAAAGTCAAAAGAATTAGTAGAATATGCATTTACCTGTTATAATAAAAATATTCCTATAAACATTAGTAATCTTTGTGTGTATGAACAAGCATACTTAGATTATTTGATAGAGAAACAACTAGGATACAAATTGGAAAATTGGGAAAGATATCCAACTAACACAAAAGATTTAAAGCCTAAACAAGCATGGGAAGGCAAAAGATATGATTTGTAAAACTATAGATAATTTAGAATTTGAACGTGATAAGGATCAAGACATTTGGCGTTCCTATTTAGAAATTGGTGAATATAAAATGATGATAGGATGGTCAAAGTTTGGAGATACATATATTATTACAATAGACCATAAAGATAAGAAACTTGTGAATATAGATAACGTGAATCCAGGTCCTATGATAACATGGGGATTGTCAAAAGAAGAATGTGACAAAAGAATAAAAAACATGTATAATTATGTTGATGATAAAAATGAAAATGCCTGACGTAGATATAGATTTTGCTGACAGAACACATTTACTGAAACATGTAAAAGGTGTTGGCGCTCGCCTTGAGAATGGAAACAAACATAATACTGGTGTATATTTTAACAAAGTTCCGTTTGCACATGATGGACTTGCAACAATGGATCATAAGGCGGCAGAACAACTAGGATACTTTAAATTAGACTTACTAAATGTAAATGTATATCAGAGTATCAAAAATGAAATACACCTAGTAGAAATGATGAAGGAACCTAATTGGTCTAATTTACATGACAGAGATTTCTTTGAACAGTTAATTCATGTAGGAAAACATTTTGAAACTATGGCAAGAATGCCTGAAGATATAACTAGCATTCCACGTATGGCAATGTTCTTAGCAGTCATACGACCTGCAAAGAGACATCTTATAGGAAAAACATGGCGTGAAGTAGGTGAAAGTATATGGGATAAAGCAGGACTTGATAGTTATAGTTTTAAAAAAGCACATGCAGTTGCCTATGCACAATTGGTTGTGGTCCATATGAATATCCTAAGTAATGCATAACATAGAATATCATTTTAACAAAGATAGTATCAATGTTACAGAACATATTAATCCTGTATGTAATTATAGTAATCAAGGCAAGGACAAACTATTAATAACAATAGGTGACAGTTGGACTTGGGGTGATAATTTATCAAATAATGGCTATAAAAGAATACCCAACCTTTGGGGAAATCATTTAAGTAAATTATTAGATACAGATTGGTTAAACATTGCACGGAGAGGTGCAAGTAATCTTTGGATATTTTATCAGATTGAAGAATTAGTTAGATATAAAAATAATTACAAAGGTTTAAATTATGAGCATATACAGATTATTGTTTGTTGTACTGAATGGGGTAGAGAATATTCGGAGGATTGGAAGTGGCATGTAATGGATCCAGGACAAGATCCTAAACCTCCTGTTATGCAAAACTTCGATATACTAAATTACTGTAGACCATATTTAGATCAACTAGGTGCTGATATTTTAATTACACATAATTTTTGTGATAGTAGTTTTTGGATACATAGTATGCCACAGTTAGAAAAAAATTGGGTAGAAGTTACTTGTGAAAAGTTACAGTGTAAGTACGATTATGTTATCCCTACAATTATACATTATGAAAACTTGAAAAAGACAGGTGTGGATTTACAGTTTATTACAGACATGACAGAAAAAAGTATAAAATTATTAGATGTCTTAAGATCATGTGAATATAATTTTGACACCGATAGTCCGCATCCTACACCTGCCAGTCACAAACTTTGGGCACAATATATTTTTAATAATATGAAGGATAGTATCTAATGTTACATGCATTCGGATGTAGTTTTACATATGGTACAAGTTGCATTAATCCTAACACAGATAGTTGGCCCGTTTTGTTAGGACAAATGTTAAACACAGATTGTAAAAATTATGGAATATCTGGTGCAAGTAATGATTATATATTTACAACCCTATCAGAAAATTTGAATTCATTTTCTTCAAAAGATATTATTATTATAATGATGACTAAGCCTAGTAGGAGATATTTTAGGAACAATAACGTCCTTCCTAATAGCAATAACGAGTTATCAAGAATCTATTACAAATACATTAATGACCAAAAAGGCGACTGTATTAATTTTTTGCAAAATTTAAATGCATTTCATCACATACTTAAAGATCATAGATATTTAATTACATTTATTGATGCAAGAACATTATTAGAATGCAATGAATATAAACTTGGAGCAATAGCGAGGCAAAAACAAAATGTTTACATACCTAAAAAATTAAGTTTTGATCATTATATAGAAGATGTAGATAATTTACATCCAAGTAATAAAGGACATAAACAAATTGCACAAGAATTGTTTGAAAGGAATTTCGATGGATAAACCAAAAAGTAATTTAAAAAGAATGTCGCAAATACAAAATAATTTAGTGGCATTTGTTCAAAGTGAATTGAAAACTGATGATGATCATTTATATGTGGCAACAATGCTTCTAAAACATTCTATTGGACTTTATAAAACAATACTTGATAATGATGAACTAGCAGATATGTTAGATCATGTTATCCAAACATTACATCAAGACTACCCGGAAATACAAGTAATAACAAGAAAAACAATACATTAATATATTTTGCTAGACAGTAATATGTTATAAAGTGTAAACATTGGTCTATTACATTAGTCCACCACCAAGTACTTGTTCTATTTTTAATTTTTAATAATTTATTGACTTTATGTTTACCATAATCAATTTGCCAATGTATAATATAATCTAGTAATGCACATAAGATTGCAGGTAATACTTGTAAAAATAATGCGGCTATGATTAAAGTTGCAAGTCCATGGTGAATGTAATGTATATGACCATTACCGAAGTACTTGTCTTTGTTAATATTTTGTAATTGACTTTGAATACCTAAGTCAACAATGGCATGCTTTAGTAATAACAATAAAAAGAAATCCATCTTTTATTTTACTTTTTTGACCAGTTGAATATTCCGACGTTTACTTCTTTTTTTGGCTAGATCGGCAATACTAACACTAGGACCTCTTACAACTTGGGTATCTTTTATATTGAATGTTATCAAATACTTACTAAATTGTAGGAAGTCTTTTTTTAGAAATAAGTTTATAGGTATAGTCCTGTTTGATTCCCACCACCAACTATCTCCTAGTTCTAAAAATAATGGTTTAAGATCTGCATCTAATCTACTGTAATCATACATGCTTAGGAAACTATCATCTTGATTTTGTATTATACCAACATATTCTTGTCCACCATATGTTACTAAACTTAGAAATGGATACTGTTCAAATATTTCTTCTGCTAATGGTGGCATATATAACCTTTATAAATACAGTATGACTGTTACTACTGGATATTTATATGCACAATTACACACTGCAGTTGTAACTGATACTGGAGTTAATAATCAGATGAGCATGTTTTACACACCTAATATAAAAGTCTATAGAGGTATAGATAATTTCATA
>MDTD01034446.1_pt1 | contig 10265 bp, 3 predicted proteins | sample 811221 | NCBI WGS metagenome assembly MDTD01 (sample SAMN05326646, study PRJNA326480) | marine metagenome | isolation source: seawater | place: Pacific Ocean: South West | collected 2011
GGCGGGCGCGGCTGCCTGCCAGGAACACCTCATTGAAGACGAACAGCAGCGCGAAGAGCATCACGGGCATGTTAATCATATGGGCGTGAAGATCGCCATATAGGAAGGTGAAATACGGCATTTCCGTGATGGCGTTGCCACTGCTTACCGGGAATTCGTTGAGGACGCGCGAGGGTCCCCAATACCAGCGATCACTGCCAATCAGCAAGGGCTGGCCTTCCGCGAGCTTACTAATACCCGTTGAGAAGCCTGTCAGCAAGTTGACGCCCTGGGTGACCTCGTAACTCAGGCGATCCACGATGCTGTTGCTGCTCAGGCGGTTGGCAAGCTCCGTTTCGTATTCGATGGGCAGCACCAACGTGCCGCTGGTATCCTGGCGAACGCCATACTGATCCAAATATTGATCGCGGTAGTAGGATTCGATGCTGTCATACTGCTGGTAGCCGCCCATACTGGCGATGCCGTTACCCAACACACGGATTGTATCCAGGTTGCCGACGGCCACACACAACAGCAGCGCAACAATCCCGGCTAACCAGGAACTGGCTCGGCGGGTCGGCGCGGGGGCATTGGGATCGCCATCCTCGGCGGTGCGACGACGGTCACGCATGGCGGCGACGATGTTGAAAGCAACCGAGAACGCACCAATGCCTGTCAGAGCGAACAAGGTCGGCACGATGAGGTTGTAAGCAAAAGCCGGAACCAATTTGAGCATCAGCACCGGGGAGCCGACGACAACAAAGCCGAAGTAATAGTAATTGATATAGCCGCCTGCGTACCAAGGATCATAGGCCGGGAAGACCGTCGAGCGCAAAACCGCGTTGAAATAACCGAAGTCCATCGGCTTTTCCCCACCTTTGGAGAAGTGCCACAGGTCGGGATTGGTCAGGCGTACGCCAATGAATATCACAAACAGAATGATCGTGAGTACTTCGATCCACAGGATGCGCGACCAATGGGCCTTGATAAAGGCAATCATGCTGGCGCGCTGGCGCCATGCGAACCAGGCACTGGTCAGCGTGAGGATGAGCAGCAGCAGGAACAATCCCCCCTGCGACCAGGCCAATACGCCGACACTGCCCAGCATCCAGGCGGCCCAGGCGAGAATGAGCAAGCCGACAATCTTGGCAAAAGCATAGCCACGATCTGCCAGAGTCGGGAAAGCGGTATAGAGCAGCGGCCACGTCACCAAGCCGATCACGAACAGCAACAACCACCAGCCGATCACGCCGACGATCTGATTGGAGTTGAAGATGCTGTCACTATCGAAGCGCTGTGACCATGTGCCACCCTGTTCGTTAATTTCGCGGAATTCCGGGCGCTGCATGAGGGCCGTTGACGCTTCGTCAGCCTCTAATGAGGACCAGTAAGCCACGTTACCGACGGCTGACCCCAGTTCGCCAGGTTGAGCATAGGCCCCTTCGACGCGCACAATAGAAACATCGTTCAGGATTTGCGCCACGCGAGCCTGATCGTAATCATCACGCTTCTTGAAAATGAACACGGTCGGATGATCATAGACGTGGAAAGCTTCGTCAGGTTCGAGTTCGTTAAGCCACTGCGGCGAGTCGTAGATCGGCAAATACTGGTCCGACACGCTCAAGGGGCCAAACTCGTACTGCTCATGACGAACTTCGACCAGATCAAAGCCCAATTCACCACTGAACAGCGCGTCATAGTAACGGTTGGACATCGGCCAGCGGATAGGATTGCGCGACAGGGTGTCATAGAAGCGGTTGCTGGTTATACCGATATACTCGGAAACTTCCAACGCATTGAGCATCATGTCACGCTTGTAGGTTTCGTCAATCGGATACGACAGGTCAATGTCATAGGACTGTACCAGCCCATACCAGGATTGACGGCCATTGCATTCGTCATAGCCCACCAATCCTGGCGGGGGATCATCAGCCAGGGTGATGCCCTGTGGATATTCGCAGGCTTTGATGGTCGTCAAGCGATCATCCCAGGGGGCTTCGGTCGCGATGACTGCACCAGAGGTCAGGATGTTGCCAGCCAGGGCTTCCACTTTGAAGGTATAGCGCTTGCCCTCCTCCACCTGGAACGGTGGATCAAACTGGAAGGTATAGGCATCACCCAGAATGTGATTATCCCGTGGGAAGTCCTGGGTAACCGTCACGATGGCGAGCTGATTGAGATCATCGGTCGATGCTACCGAGATTTGCAGTACTTCGTCTTCCGGCGAGTTAAAGGGATCACCGATATGCGGACTATAGACGCTGCTGATGGTCCCGCTTGCAGGCGCGACAAACTCCACGAAAGACGGTATTTCTCGGATCAACTGGGATGCTGCCGAGAGCATATCGCCCGGTGTGATGGACGACTCCGGGCGGGAATTGGGCAGCACGATATTTATCAGGGGCGTGCCTTCGGGCGCACCATCCACCTGCATCGAGAAATCGCCGGGGATGTTCTCCCATACCCAGACACTACCCTGGACGCGCGTCAACTGGTGGTTGTAAATGTTGTTGTGCATCAGGCCCCACAGCAGCGTGAAGGCCAGCACGAAAGTGCCGAGGCCAAAGGCGCGCACGCGCGGTGCGCCGGGTATCAGGGCGAGAATAATTAGCAAAATAGCGACGACAGCCGCTGCAATGGCCGTGGTCGTCAAAGCGGTTGCCGTAACCAGATAGTAAGCAGGGATCAGAGCCAGAAAAACGCCGAAAAACAACGTAATGCCACGAACAAGTGGCAGATCGCGCTCACGAGAGGCACGCCATACGGCATAGATCGCCCAGCCGCCGAGGAGCGCCAAGGGCGCGTATAATGGCAGATAATAGCGCATGGTCATGACCCATAGACGACCGATCCAGGCGAAGTAGACCGTCACCCAGACGAAGGGCAGCAAATTAGCTAATGACCCCGTACGACCTTTCAACAGACGATAGCCGCTCCAGGCCCAGCCGATCCAGGCCATAATGCCCATGCCGATGCCCATGCCCCACAGGATCATATCTTTGAGAGGATAGAGATACGGTGGACGCCCGACCCACTGCCAGTTGGGAGCAGCATCCATGTTGCCACTGACGTTAAACTGCGAACTACCGAGGTCTGCTAGCCAGCGCGGATTGATGCCGAGGCCCAATAAACCCGGACCAGTAAAGGCATAAGGGTTGGCAATGCGGAACGTCACCAGCGACAGCACCGCAGCCAGAATCAGGCCGAAGGTAGCCTGGGACGCGACACGCTGGCGCTCATCCCAATCCAGGCTACGATCCAGGAAGGGCACCATCTGCACCATCGCGGCCAGGACGACTACCCCAGCTAACGGCGCGGTATTGATGCGTCCAGCGACCGCGGCACCCAGTGCGATGCCAAAGGCGGCGTAATAAAACAGCTTACCGCGCTGCTGCACACCGACCGCCGCCCAGATCGCCAAAATGACGAAGAAGGCTGTGATCGAGTTGACTGTACCGAAATGGGCTTTTTCAATCGCCAGGGGTGCGGCAGCATACAGCAATGCCGAGAACAGGCCGACCCAGCGATTATGGGTGCGCGCGCCAATGAAATAGATCACAATGATGCTACCCACATCGAAGAAGGCCGACAGGAAGCGCCAAATGAGCGTACCACCTTCAAAGTCAAAGATGTCCGATCCAGCGATGTCCTGCTGCTGCACAAACGCACTGACCGTATGGGCCATCAGTACGGGCAGCGTTCCATAAGCATAGTAACCCGTGCTGGCATTGTGCGGATTATAGGGCGAACACTGCGTATCGAAGTAACCGCCAATACCGCCTGTTTCTGGGTAGCGCTCCAAGCAGTGCGCCTGCTGAATTTCTTCTGACGATAGGGTGTCAATAATCTGGACCTGGGGCGTGCCTTCGATATTGAGAAAGACGGCCCCGGTCGCGTCATCGGTAATCAAGAAAACCGAAGCGGCTGTTTGGTCCATCACCAAGGCGGCAATTTCGCCATCAGCCAGTGCTCTGGCCGCCGTACTCGCATCCGAATAGGTCATCATACGGTCAAGACCATAGGTCCAACGAACAGCATCTACCGCGAAGGTGTCCTCAACGACACCAATACGTGATGTGGTATCAAAGCTTAAGCTGGCCCCATCGTAGTAGCTGGCATTGGCAAAGGTCGCGATAACGCTCTGGGGGGGCACATTGCTATCTGGCGTAAGTTCCAGGCGACCACCAATAAGCGGCAGCGAATTCATCGTCAGGAAGCGCTCGTCGGGATGCATGGCTGAGAAATCATCCCAATTGAGGCCATTGAATCTGAAATAGCCACCTAGCAAAACAACCAGGAGCATCAGCGGGAGGACAATGAGGGCCTGGCGATTGCGTTTGGGTTGGACGACGCCAATGGCATCCGCCGCTGTATCGCCGTTGTTACCTGTTAATCTCATTGTGAATGCCTCGCATCACGATTGGCAGATTAAGAATTGACCTGTTGGCAGCGACTAACCGCTTGGACTAAACGGCAGGTTTTCGGTCAGGAATGCGTTGACGGCATCCAGGCCGAGTGCCGGAATCGTAAAACGGTAGAATTTGCGGCGCTCATGGGGCGAGTCGTAATAAGTCACACGCCCTTGCGGGAACCAGGCTTGTAGTTGATTGGCCGTTACTTCATCCGTCGCGTTATAGAAAATCTCAATATCGCTGTTCGGATCAAAGGCGAAGCGATCACTACGCATAAGAGCATCCCGAATGAAGTGCGGCAGATAGTCCACAGAGCGCGTCAAATCGTCGGTCCCATCATAGTCATACACGCCATTGGGCCAAATTCCCTCAATTCCGGCATCCAGACCGACCGCGCGATGGTCCCACCAGTGGGGGCTGGCAATCATGAACATGTTGCCATAAGGCACATCGCCACTAAGTGCCTGACCGTACATAATCTGGCCGACTTCACTGTAATTAAAGGTGCTGATTTCATAGGAATCCGGCATCAGGCCGAAGTAGACATCGTGCGTTTCCAGGTAGGAGCCGACGACAACCAGCAGCGTAAAACCAGCCGCCAACAGCACGCCAATACGTCTGGCTTGCGACTGCAAAGTACGCTCAATGAACAAGCCGAGCGGCAAGGCGGCGATCAATAAGGCAGCCGGCATGGCCCCGCTGGAACGGGTGTTGCTGGGATTTTCATTAGGGAAGGCAATCGAAAGGGACGATGGCAGCAGCATCACCAACACGATGATCGGCAGCATGGCATAAGCCGGGTCGCGGGTTTTGAGCGCCAGAGCCAAACAAGCAGCCAACCCCAGGATGAACAAGGCAGCGGCATGAGTCGAGAGTGCGGGTGTGCCGGGAACGCCGTTAATCCAGGCTCCATCACCACGAATATGGAACATCATCAGGACGTTGCGCGTGTTGCTCATGAGCTGCGGCACATTCTGGCTGAAGGCATCGACGCGCTCGGCGATGGATGGCTCACGCATCTGGATCGAACCGTCTTCAGCGACCTCTTGGATAACGTCATCACCCAAGATACGGCCAGCGGTACGCCGCCAGAACTGCTCCGGCTGTTCGACCGAGTAATGCAGCATCGGCAAGAAGACGACCAGAGACACCAAGGCCAGGATAACCAGATTGACGCCATAACGGAACCAATCGCCCAGGGTACGACCGCGCAAATACGCCGCCAACAAAACGACCATGACGATCAGCACCGGGACCATACGCATGGCCTGGTACATATACAAGCCAAAACCAAGCATGAGTCCCGTCAGGATGTAGTCGGCGCGGGTGTTGTAGCGCACAGCCCGTATCAGAAATATCAAAACAAGGGACATTTGCAGCGGCATCAAGACGATGCGCAAGGCCTGCCGCGTGATGGTCAGGTGCCAATAGCTGGTCGCTAAGAGAACCGCCAGCACAAAACCGATATACCAACCCAATCGGCGGCGGTCCGGTCCGGCCAATTCTCGGCCCAGCCATATCATCAAGGGAATCGTCAGGATGGACTCAAAAGCGGCCAGCAATTTAAGCGTGTTGTGGTTGATGCCCAATCCAGGGGCCAGAGACAGCAGCGCCATCAGATACATCTGCACAGGTTCACGGCCACCATTGTTGGCGAAGAAAATATCACGTTCGCCATTCAGCACTTTGACCGCATCGAGCAACAATTCAACATGGTCGCTGGTCATTTCGGCAGGTAGTTCATGCAGGTCTTGCAGGCGCATATGCACACCGATGACCATAATGACCACGAATGCAAGCAGGGCCAAGCCATGTTTGCGCCAATGAAAATGGCCGATGTCAGTCATCAACCGCTTGAGCCAGCGCCAGACGCCCCACATATCGGGTGAAATGGCTAAGGCGATCATAATGATGCTGGCCAGCCACAAATAGAAAGTCAACGTCTGGAAGCTGTTGCCATCAGTATCGAACCAGACAAGGCCGCTAAAGCCAATCCCGCCGACCAACAACAAGACGCGCGCCGGATGAATGCGCATATACCAGGGCAACTGTAGTGTGGCAGGGCCTTCTGTGGCAGCATCCGGCTTTTCTTCTTCACGTTTGCGTTTAGATGCGCTCCAACGCAGACGAGCGAAGATAGCATCCAGCAACAACCAGACCAAGCCGGCCCCAACCAGCAGCGCCAACCCTGGCCCGACCATGTTCAGGATGCGGTCCACCTCGCTAACGGGTTCATCCATTGAATCGAACAGGAACGAGAGGCCGATCAGCGCAATCACACCAACAATCGCCCGTGTGACGAGTTCGGGCAGCAACCATCCATCGCGATTTTGCCACCACTGCTGTAAATCGGCCCAATTGCCAGCCGCCATGCCGATCAACCATAGGAAAAAGGCCAGGATCATCAGGCCAATGCTGACCATGAAGCCCGTGCCTTCCGTAGCGACGGTGCGCAGACTGGCTGATGCCCACCAGGCGAGCATCAAAGCAGCGATATAGAGGCCCAGTTGCAGTTGACGGCGGTCGCCGATCAGGTTGCGAGGACGCGCAGACAACACGGCAGCGTGTTGATCTATATCGCGTAGCTCAAGGGCTTTTTCCGGCTGGAGAGCCGACACGGTCAAAGGCTGATCGGGCGCTGATGCGTTCGAACGACGCGGCCTGACCACCGACGCGAAAGCGCCCCATGTGCGGCGGGGTGCGCGCAGGAACATCGCCACAAGCTGCGACAGCGTCAACTCATCGAAGGGCAAGTCGTTGGCACGAGCATCAGCCACGGCGGATTCGATGCGTGATTCCAGGCTGTCATCCGATTCAGCAGGTGAATCATCAGCAAGCATGTCTTCTGATTCAATTGGGTTGTCGGCTTCATGCTCCGACATGTGGTTTTCGCCCCTTAATGGCCAGATTTACCGTTGAGCGTCCTACAGGTTCATTCATTGTATTTTTACGGTCGAAGAAATTAAAGACCCGCAATCCGATATTAATCGGGTTCCAGGGACTTCCGTCATTGTCATCAAAGGTTAAGCGATTAGCCGCTGTTTCCATGTCGCCCGGTAGCAAGCCCGCTTCCAATATGGGTTTGCCGAAGCCATACACCAGATTATGGATGAATGGGAACGAGCTATGGGTAAAAGAGCGTTCTTCTTCAATCAGGAAGCCCGCACCTAAGAGTGCCTCGCGTAGTTGTTCCATCGTATACAGGCGCACATGGTTGGCCCAGATCCCAGCGAAGGGTCCGTGCTGAATATGGGTGTTGAAAAGCGTTTCCAGGGATTTGTTGATGGGGTCCCACCAGAACGGATAATTGGCATGGGGGACCGTCACGGCGACGACACCACCCGGTTTGAGCACGCGCAGCGCTTCTTTGAGGCCAGCGACATCATCATCGACGTGTTCCAAGATTTCCGACAGGATGACCGCATCGAAGGTGTTATCGGCATAAGGCAGATGATAGAGGTTGGCGTTGTGCAGCGGTAAATTCAGATGGCCGATATTGGCCTGGGCTTTCTTGATAATCGGCCAATCGAGTTCCGCGCCGACGATGGTACAGTCACTGACATAGCGGAACATATTGAGATAGAAGCCACGCCCACAGGGCATATCGAGCACCACACTATCCGGTTGGGGATCAACCCAATCGAAGATGGTTTGTACGCGCTTTTTGAAAGCCATATCGGCTTCGTTGCGCGTCATGTGGGCAATTGTCGCCTGATCAACCACGCTGCGACCTCGCATATTCATAGAATAGGTTTTCGTAGGTATCCATCGTCTCTTTAAACGAGAAGATCGACTCGATTTCTTCGCGAGACTTGATATAGCTCTCAGGGTTATCCAACACTTTGACGAGCGCCTCGCCAAAGGACTGGGCATTGCCCTGCTGGGCCAGTTCGCCCATACCTGTCACTGTAACAGGTACACGGCCACCGGGTATATTGCTCATTACCATTGGCGTACCGCACAGCATGGCCTCAACCTGAACCAGGGCGAAACATTCAGTATCGCTCGGTAAGATAACGACGTCGCACGCGGCATAAAAGTTCGCCAATTCCTCACGGCCTTTGAGCAAACCAAGGAATTCCAACGTATCGCCATACTGTTTGACCAAAGGCTGCTGCACGTCCCAGGTGCCCTCATAAGGAATGTCATACTCGCCAGCGAAGATCAGACGCGCATTAGGGTACTTCTTGAGCACGGTTTCCATAGCGCGGATGGCCAGGTCGGGGCGTTTTTCTTCTACAAAGCGCCCCGCATAACCAATGATGGGGCCATCTTCTTTTTGCCAGGAACGGCGCATTTCCGCGGCAGCCTCTAAATCCGGCTCCGGGATTTCTATCGGTGGGTAGTTGGGCGTGACCTTATCCAGGAACGGCTTGAGATAATAGGAATATTCAGCGTAATCGCGGCTGTAACCCGTCAGGCGAGCGGCACGTTTGGCCATGAATTTGTACATAGCAAACATCGTCCCGCGAATGAACCGATTGAGCAGACCATCGGGCAGCACAAGGTCACCATGATGGGTGGCAATCACTTTGACACCTGCCATCTGGGCGATGACACTGACCAGGGCTGTTTCTAGCATGGGGGTATGGATGCTGACAATATCGGCATTGCGCATGGCAAAATACGCCGCCCAGGGGAAGGCCGGCATTATCATGCCGCGGCTAATTTTGATGGGTGCCCACAAACGCACAATACGCACCCCATTATGGGTGGATTCATCACGCGGCAGGTCGTTGCTATAGCGGGCGGTGATGACGGTGACGTCATGACCACGCCGGACCATCTCTTCTGCCATGCTCTGAACGTGCAGTGTCAGGCCTGTGCGATGTGGGAAATAGTACAGTAAAGAAATAACGATATTGAGTTTACGATTGCGATCCACTGAACCGCCTAGGTTTTCCATAATGGCCTTATCTAAGCTACGCTAAGTCTCCATTTTGTGGCTCCGTTTAGGCAGCCACCCATTTGATTATCTACTGTCCGATTAAATAAGCTGGGCAGCAAAATGCCCGGCCTGGGACAAGCGCCGTATTATATAGCATGTTTTGGCTGGGGTCAGGCGGTATTTCTGACGGTAAAGATACGCCTCCCCTTTGCGATTCTCACTTTACTATACTGACACTTTGGCAACGCGCTTGCAGCAAACCATTGATCTGCCAGTATTGACTTTGGCAATCCAAAAATTTATACTCAGCGTATATGCGGGTATAGTTCAGTGGTAGAACGTTTGCTTCCCAAGCAAGATGTCAGGGGTTCGAATCCCCTTACCCGCTCAAACCCACCCTATCGGTGGGTTTTCTTTTGAATTTTGCTATCTGGCTGCCCGATGCGCCCCAACCCGTTATTGACTGAGGCGCGCGTCCCCTTTACAATTCACAGGTTTCCGCAAGCCGTTGCACGTTCGCTTTTGACCTGAGTTTGGACCTGAGTTTGATTGTGCAGCCAATACAGCAACATGTTCGTGACGATACCCCCTCTTGATGGGCGGCGATTATTTTAGGGAGTAATTAACGTGGCTGAGTTTAAGCTAAGTGCCGAAAAGCGCGACGTCGTTGGCAAAAAGGTAAGCCGACTTCGTACCGTTGGCAAAGTACCCGGCGCGGTCTATGGGCCGAAGCATCCACCGACCCGTCTTCAGTTCCAATATCGTGAACTCGAATTGGCCTTGATGAATGCGGGTGGTACCAACATCATTGACCTCGACATCGTTGGTGACAAATCCGTGCCGGTGCTGGCGCGTGAAGTCCAACGTGACATCATCAAGGGCGACATCCTGCATGTCGATTTCCTGGCATTGGATATGAACGCCCTGATCCGTACAGAAGTCCCGGTGACCTACAATGGCGAAAGCCCGCTGGTTGCTGCTCGTAA
>MDTD01060449.1_pt1 | contig 10265 bp, 5 predicted proteins | sample 811221 | NCBI WGS metagenome assembly MDTD01 (sample SAMN05326646, study PRJNA326480) | marine metagenome | isolation source: seawater | place: Pacific Ocean: South West | collected 2011
TAGTTTTATTTCTCTAAATCTATGGGACGCAGTCTGACCAATATCACACATTTGCTTTAAACGAATCGCAATTGTGGAATCGGGTGAGAGTTGGTCTATACAAGCCTCTTGTACTTTTAGACTGGGTATTGGAACTTTCAATTCCCTTATCGCCGCTCTGAGATGCTCACGGCTGTGTTCCGTCTTAAGCTCTTCAGGCCCCAACGCCGCACAATACGGATTAGAATTCAGCAAACCTACCAAATACCTTGGATCTACGATATCTGGGTCAGTCCTCAACACAACCATAGATTCCGATGCAACAGCAATACCTCCTTTCCAGACGACTGCTCCACCTATTTTTTTGTCGATTAAAATGTCTCCAGGACACAAGAGGGCTCTAACATCTAACCTTTCCGTTTCGCTATAAGTAACAAATTGCAAACAGTCTCCAGAGTCGACGTAGTATCGATCGAGTTCGTAGCTCTTTTTTGTGAGTGATCCGTATAAGGCCTGTAATAAAACCACATCATCGACTATCGCAACCGTCCCATCTCCGATCTGAGTCTGCAGCAACCTACCTAAATCTCGTAATGCGTTGTGGATTTTTTTACGTTTCTCTGCTGAATTACGGCTATCAAGAAGATTTTTGAGCCTGCCTTCCTCTTTCTTTATCTTTTCCTTCAGGTCATCCCACGAAAATCGCCAAAGGCCAAGTGACTCAACATCACCACCTATCCAATTGGCGAATTGAGCCTGATAACTCAGATACATGCCTTTCTTCCGGACGGTCGGAATATTGGGTTCATACGTAATCTCCGAAAGCCTGCGTAATTCGCTTGGGACAAAGTTTTGGTCGTTAAAGATATCTATTTGGGTTGCATTAGGCCTAACGGGAATAAGGGAAAACTCTCTCTCCTCCAATGTCTTTAAATCAACTTCCCAGCCAAATTCATTATTTGATTCCTTATCGACTTTTTCGAGAATCTGCGAAATGTCGACAGTGCCATCAAGTCTTTCATTTAGCCATTCGAAATTAAGAAACTTAACACTTCTAGCACTGTATCCTTCACGAATTAACACTAACGCTTGCTTACGGTACGAGGGGCCCCGAAAAGCACTACCGGACAATCGAATTACTGCTTCTACTCCAAAACTATCGCTAACCTTTTTCATGGTTCTACCAAGCCACTTTAGGTCAGACTCTGGTAACTGCATGACCAGCGTGCCCCTCTGGCCTAATCTTGATAGACATTCCAGCAAAACACCATTAGCCTTCCGAACCTGAACGCTATCTTCCAACGCAATTTTTGCCGTATCAAACTCGTCAATGAGGTTCTGCAATTCCTCTTTATCTAAACGTCCAGATTTTGGAGCGAGAGCAAAAATCGCGTCGTAATTAGATTTATGAGCTCCCTTACATAAAAAGCTATCAGAACAATGTTTCACTAAAGCATTGGGGGCAACTCCTGCTAGCAGAACGCGTACGTAACCGATTAAAAACTTCGCTGGATTTGCTTCAAATGCAACATAGTTATCAAATGCAAATAATTCCCTCGGCGGCTCACCTTCGCTATGACTTTCACAAAACAGCTCACTTTCAATACCGAGATTCGCCCCAAGCGCACAGTAAGGAACGTATAAAGATTTAGCTTGCCGGGATTCGAAGATTCGATTTACCAGACTGGGAATAGTGGACCATGCTCCGCGTCTTACAGACGAGCGAATGGAAATCGGACCTGCGTGTGATTCAAGTAATCGGTCAAAACTCAGAAGTTGATTGTGCAATAAAGTAGTTCCTAGGAAGTCTGTATCAACTCTAAAACTAGAGCAAAATGCACGAAATGCTCCTCCGGGCTCATCCAAACGGAGATAATACTGCTCTAGCAAATCCCACAGGGCTGTAATGGTTCGAAACTCATTGAACTTACTGTTTGCCCTAGCACCGTGAAGCCTCTGCATATTCGACTCAATATCCGTGCGAATAGAGTTCAATTGATTCTTCCGCTCAGCGGCATATTGTGATGGGGGAATTAGCAGACTGCTGATCCGCTGCGACACCTTATGAAGTTTTGGATAAATATCCCCTTGGCAGGTATCCAAGAAAACGCTTAAACAATAAAAAACAAGTAGCTCATCAGGAGAGTACTTTTCTCTGTACTCTTCCGCCATAACTTCAAACGCACTGATAAAATTTTTGTTCTCAAACATCGTCACTCTTTAGCTTATCCGTAAGCTCTTTGTATAAATTTCTATAGCCTACTATCCACGAACCGTTAGGCGTCCTTGTTAGAGATGCAAACTGCGTGCCAAAAACTATTTACTATTCCATACTTTATCAAATGACAGCCCTAAACGACTCAATTGATTGTCGAGCGTTTGATGGTTGTTATAACCAAGCAATCTAGCCGCCTGTATCTTCTTACCGCCGGATTGTCGAATAGCCTGTTTCAAATACGAGCCTTTGATTTCATCTAAATAGACCTCCAACTCAAATCCGTCGTCGATAGGCATGTTGACTGCATTCTCTGTTGGCAGCTCGGTCAAAGCTGAGGCTATATCATTCAAACCAATAACTTCTGAGGCGGAAAGAATCGCGGCTTCTAGCAAACAGTTGTAAAGCGATCGAACGTTACCTTTCCAGCTTTGGCTAGAGATAAATTGTAAAGCGTCTCGCGAAAAACGCTTGTCAACATAACCTGGTTCGTTATCCAGAAAGCTTTGATTGATAGATCCTAAAATTGCCTCCGCTATTAACTCGGCATCTTTACCTCGCTCGCGTAATGGAGGCAGCTTCAAATTAACATTCGCGATCCGCCAGAGTAGATCCTCGCGGAACCTTCCCTCTTCAGCCTCCTGAAATAAGGCCCTATTGGTGGCCGAGATTACCTTAACATCGACGGTTTTCTCTTTACTACTGCCAACAGGTCTAAAACGTCGTGTCGTTGAGCTAGATCCAGGTGGTGGCTGGAGAACTCGCAATAACTTGGCCTGCATAGCGAGGCTACATTCCCCGATTTCATCTAAGAATAGCGTACCCTTGTCTGCTTGCTGAAATGCACCATCACGATCTTTGTCGGCCCCAGTAAAGGCCCCTTTGACACTTCCAAACAGTTCGGATTCAATTAAATCGCTACTCAGTGCTGCACAATTGATCGCTACGAATGGCCCCTTTCTACGATGACTCGCTGCATGCATAGCGTGAGCAAATAGCTCCTTCCCCGTGCCTGACTCTCCCAGAATCAGTGCGGTTACATCGCGCAACGCAAACTTCGACGCTTTGCCAACAACTTCGCGAATAGCTGGGCTTTCTCCAACAATGTCTTCGAATCCAGTTACATCTTTGGGGCTTTGTGAAGCCAGGTGTGTCCAAAGGCTGTCCGAGTTATGTAACAACTGAGGGATGAGGTCCAGTCGAATATCAAAAGGGATCGTTACTTCATTCACCGCCCCATTGTATGTCTCAACCAATCGAGCAGGGTACAAGCTTTTACTAAGCAGAACCCACGTGGCAGCCATTGCGGGCGTACCTGGACTCAAGAAAAAGGTCGCTTCCCCAGAGAAGCCCGACAACTGTTTGGCCAATAGTGTATTAACGACCTCGAATATCCCAACATAATCGGTCGGGCTGCTAAGTTTGAAGTTGTGCAATTGACAGTCAATACCCAACCACTCCTTAAAAAGCCTGGCGGTCTTACTACTGTAATTACACAGCAAGTGAACCTCGCCAAACTCCTCATTGGAAAGTAGGGTTTTTACCGGCCCGACACCTCCAGTTTTATCACGGTTCGCATCCTTCAATACTTCCTGCCGCTGCTTGGCTGGCAAACTTGCCGCCATCGCAGCAAGGTCAGCACTACCTATCCAACTAAAAAGCATTTCACCACCAATAACTAATCGTAATATTTTTTACTATTTCATAACCATACTTACACTCCATCAAGTTGTCAATTTTCAGCCGTCGTGGTCGTCGCCACAACAAAAATCTTTGCCAGCCATTTCAATCTGTATTTCACGGGTATACAGAAGGTCGGAGAGTTCATGCTTGAATATTTTGTGCCCGATGCGAACGTTTTGGCACGGTGGTTGCAATGACTGTGTGGCATGAGCATTCAAGAACATCAATCGAACTTCAATACGCTGCCAGTAGTTACCAGTGATTGCATTAAAGCGCAATCAGAGCTGATACAGCGAGAGTCTCCTCGGCGTGCAGCTTTACGCTTCACAAAAATGATGAAGCGAGAGAATCCCGAGCTGATCGAGTTCATTACTGAAACCGCGGAAGAGCTATACAGCGAAGAGTTTCTACCTGAACCTATTGCCGCCCACTGTAAGGTCATCCTAGTTGCCCACTGCAGTCTCATTTACAACATGCTCCGAGCACAACTCGAAGCGGACCAAATGAATGACGCGTGGATAAACCGAGACACACCCAAATTAATAGAAGATACCGAACTCCCCCCTACCGACGACTCCGAACATTCGAACGAATAATAAAGGAACTTTACGCCATGATGATCAGTCTAAATATCACCAATCCACAGCTTGCTGAATTGTTACAAGAAAGATCTTTCTCAAAGAAGGAACTTCAGAACGCGCTTACATATGGAATCAAGCATGCTCCCTCTAAGTCACAAACTGCGCCTCAGAAGCTTTCCCCCACAAATATCCAAGGAATCCTAAATATCAAAAAAACCAAAGACAAACCACGTAAGGCCTGGCATCGCACCTGTGGTAAAAAAACCGGTGTTGGGATCATGACTTTTTGGGCATTCATATTCGAAGGCAATGAAACGCTGCCGCCTGAAGAACGAATGACCAATGCTGAGATAGAACGTCAGGTTCGGGCTGAGTTCCCACACGAGTCAACTCTTATCCGAAATCTCGACACGGGCAACCAATCGGTCAATTACTATCGTCATCTCTATAACAAGGGCCGCATGAATGACGGTATCCCTCCAAAAAAACTTTCGTTTCGTTACAACGAGGACGGAGACAAAGTGAATACCCGTACTGGCCGACGAAAACTTAGTCGTAATGAAATCAAAGAATACAAACAGAAATACTATGGAGAAACACTATGAGAATCAGAATACATGCTAAATCTCGAAAACAAGCCTGGTTCTTTGCTAACCGGCTGAGGCTATCCGGAACTCGAGTATATCGTCGCAAATGGGGCGGCTTCTTCGTCTACGGATGGAAACGCACTTAATTTACCAAGCAACTACTCACCTTAACTTCTAACATTCAAACTTAGATTCAGGACAAACCATGGACGGCTCTATTTTCGAACATCTACATAACGTAGACCAAGAGATTAGCCAACAACGTGACATTCTTGCACGTCTAGAGGCAGAAGCGAGAAGTATTTCCCAATCGGAAACATGGATCGAAGCCAACCATCCACCTGTCGACACATGGAGAATCAAGGACCTGGAAGATCGCCTATCAAATCTTTATGAAGTTATTGATCAGCAGGATGCCTACTTGAGCGAAAGCTCAAATCAATTTGGGTTTCAGGAATTTGCTATTACCAAGCCGAGCGTATATCGCAAATATCAGGAGCTATTTACCGACAACAACAAAACCGAAATCTGGAATGACGTGGAGAATTTCAAGAAGGCTAGTAGCAAAGCAACGTTTGACCCGTCTTATACGAACCTCTGTCGACTAAAAGCAGCAAGATGGCGAGGAGTGGGGGAAATTGTCAAAACGACAAGAGCTAGTATCAGCAAATTAGAAAGCGATAAACGCACAGTAATCGCCGCACAGCAGGATTACGCAAGCACGCTTACTTCAAAGCAGGCTGCATTCATCAAAGAAACAACCGCCCAACAGAGGAGCATCTTAGCAAGCAAGCTCCAAGAACTAAAAGCAGCAATACGATCGTTTAATACCAACTTCATTGTGTACGCCAGAAACAATTTCCTAAAAGCCACAAAACTAATTTTTCCCAAACTACGCAACGCGACCCTCACAAAAGAACAACTAATAGAAGCCGCAATAGATCGCTGGTTTGAAGACTCGTTTGAGTTTACCTTGGACCAGGAGCAGAAGACTGCTGTCAAAGCGATTAAAAATAACACTCTCGTAGTTGCCCGAGCCGGCAGTGGAAAAACCTCGACACTCATCGCCAGAGTTAGATTCCTCGTAGAATGCTGTAGCGTACCAACAGAGAGCATTTTATTGCTCGCCTTCAACCGCAAGGCCGCCGAAGAAATGTCTCAAAGGCTCTTGGAGCACGGATATAACATCCCAAACATCATGACATTTCATGCTTTGGCCCATGCGATTGTCCAACCCAAAGAGACGCTTGTTTACGATGATCCAGATAATAATTCCTTGCATCAAAGCCGGTTCCTCCAGAGGATCTTGGAAGATTTCCTGCAGTCGCCGAATCTACAGTCGGAGATTAAGGAGCTAATGCTCGCGTACTTTAGGACAGACTGGGAGCTGATGAACCCAGCAGACATGGGTAAGTCCAGCTCAGAGAAGATCGAAGAAGTACGTGAAATCCCTTTAGAAACTTTCAAGGGGCACTATGTGAAGTCACATGGTGAGAAAGCTATCGCCAATTTTCTATTTGAACATGACATAGAATACTTTTACGAAAGCACCACGACCTGGAACGGACGCACGTATCGCCCTGACTTCCAAATGAAACACAATGGTAGAACTATCATCATTGAGTACTTTGGCGGGGCAGGACGCGACGAGCACTATGACCAGCAAATAGCTGACAAGAAAGCGTATTGGGCAAAAAGAGAGGGGTGCTATTTAATAGATTTGTATCCCCGAGACGTTGCAGACCAAAATCATTTTGAGCAAAGCATGCTCACAGAACTGCGTAATCTAGGGTTCCCTTGTGAAAGGTTATCTGACGAGGAAATTTGGGAACGCGTACGCAGCACTGCAATCACTGGATTAGCAAAGCTTCTCAAAAGCTTCGTGACACGCTGCAGGACTCTCATGTGGTCTATAAAAGACGCTGAGCTTGCACTTGAGAATCACGCATGTACAGCACCAGGCGAACTTGAATTTCTAAAGCTAGGCTTGAATGCTTACAAGCAATATCTTCACCAGTTACAAGTGACCAACTCTGAGGACTTTAATGGGCTACTACAAAGAGCCATTCAAGAGCTTCGTAACGGTACTACAGAATTCAATCGCCAGGGTCATCAAACGGACCTCTCAAACATAGAATACCTCATGGTCGATGAGTTTCAGGACTTCACGCAGATGTTCCACATGCTGCTAGAAGAACTCCGTACCAAAAGAGACAATGTCAATCTCTTCTGTGTCGGTGATGACTGGCAGGCCATAAATGGATTCGCAGGGTCTGATCTAAATTTCTTCGAACAATTTGAAATGTATTACGGCCCGGCACAAAGACTCCACATCAGAACTAACTACAGATCTACCAATGAGATTGTCGCTGTTGGCAACAAACTGATGGATGGCCGTGGTAAACGAGCAACGGCCCACAACAATTACCGGGGCGACGTTTATTCGATCAATCATACCCAGTTCAAACCCACCGCCGCAGAGCAGGTCGCCAATGAAAATGGTGACTTAATGATTCTAGTCCGCCGACTGCTAAAACATTCCTTCCAAGAAAATCGGTCTGTTGCAATTCTCTCAAGAACGAAAAACTTACCTGGGATAAAAAACAAGCAGAAGAGAGCCTTCAATACGAATCTTGACGAAATCAAGTCGATAATGCTCGACGGAATTGCTGATGAAGAAACCGCGAATCTCAACATTTCAACAACTCATGGATATAAAGGTCTAGAGGCCGATGATGTCATTATCATCGATGGGACCTACTCTAAATATCCACTGATTCATGCTCACTTAAAGTACATGGCTATCTTTGGTGACACTTTAGACAACCAAATCGACGATGAACGCCGATTGTTCTATGTTGCCTTAACGCGAGCTAAGCGTCGTTGCTACATTGTCCACGGCGGCCAGGACGATATTTCCGATTTTGTTGTTGATATTGCAAATCTTTCTCGCGAGCTCGACGTTAGCCAATACCCTCCTTGCGTCGTCGACAATACCCGGCAATCCGTAGTGATTGAAGTGGGCAACTTAAAAGAGCATGAGCGTTGGGCAACGATATCGATTAAAGAGTCACTGAAAGCATGTCACTTCAATTGGAATCGCATCGAATGCTGCTGGAACAAACTAGAACACCTACCCAGCAAATCTACTAGCAGCATTATCGATGCCCTACATCAAGCCCAATGGGTTCTCAAAGGCAACGGATTGAAAGTCGTGATCCGTGACATGAACAACCAGATCCTCCATGAAGGGCAGGTACACCATGGCACGCTTACTATTTGAGCCCCGTAATCTCAACACTTGCATGCCACCTATAGGAATAAACAAATGACAACAATGTATCCGAGCGAAATTAATTGTGGGGTGTGTAATAAACTAGTCGTCGTACAGTCCATTACAAGCACGAATTCAATCGGCTCACCTGACTTAGATACCAGACCCGCCCCGATGCGAAGGTACAACCTAAGCGTCGAAATAAATCGATGCCCTCATTGTGGATATTGCCGTCGCAATCTCGAAACGGCTAACGAAGGTGACAAAAAGATAGTCAACCAAGAGCGATACCAATCTCAACTTAGCAACACAATTTTCCCCGAGACGGCCAATCGTTATTTATGTCAGGCCCTCTTGGATGGAGAAGCTAAGAACTTGGCAAATCAGTTTTGGTCCTATTTATCCGCCGCCTGGGCCTGCGATGACGAAGGTAACATAGCCGCAAGCACGACCTGTCGTCTAAACGCCGCTAAGACAGCGCAGTATTGTGTCGACAATCAAATCTCCTTTGGGGGCGATCGAGATAGTGAGATCGCAATAATGGTGGATACCCTGCGTCGCGCAAAACAATTCGAGCTGGCTCGAAGTATTTTGAAGACACATGAAGGAAACTGCCAAAACGATACGGTTGATATTGTACTGCAGTTTCAAGAACGCCTGATTTCTAATAACGACTTTCAACGTTATACGATTGAACAAGCGTTCGAAGCGGTGGATAATTAGACGCAAAGGAACCATAGCGTCACAGCTTGGATTCCAGTCATTTATGAAAGAAGATCTATATGCTCAAAGCAATTGAACTCGAAAACTTCAAAGCCTTCGGCAAACGCGTGCGAATACCTCTCGCACCAATCACACTAATCTTTGGTGAGAATAGTGCCGGCAAGAGTTCAATCATTCAAGCTCTCAACCTGCTTAAGCAGACTGTTGAGTCTAACGGGAGCGAGCCCCTTGCTTTCAATCCTCCTAACGCCATCAATCATCTTGGCACATTCTATGATTGCGTTCATCACGCGAGCCATTCCGACGACCTTCTTGAAAAGCACATTGGCTTAGGTTTTGAGACCTTAGCCGCTGATCCCCCTCCCGGCTTTAGATCTCTCTTGTCTTCACGTCACTATCGCGGAATTAAAAGATTTTTCACCACCGCGATAGCCAACGATGGCCAACATGCCAAATTAACTGGACTGGAGACTGAAACAAAAAACTACAAAAGCTTTAAGCCTTTAACTTCAGTACACGATTTGCCCATTGTTAGTAATTTTTTCTTTTCAGGTGGTGATGAAGATATCGTAGGCAATCCCAATTTAATGCTGAATTGGTTTCCTTTTGATGAACAAGATCTTTACCCCACTAACTTTGAATGTTGGGACAAACCTAATTTTTTTGCACCTTTTACTATCTCAGACCTTTATAAGGCTAGCATTGATAACAAGAAGGCATTGCTTGAGCTTATCACTGAAATTCGAAATGGAGACCTTGCAACAGCAGAACGCTATATTATGCGAAACTCTCAGGGCACGAGGTATCGTGTGAAACCGTACCACAAAGGTTCTAAAGATGATCCCGAGCACTTTTGGGGAAAGAACCTACCTGAAGAATATCGCATGCAGACTCCTATCAGTGACGAACTCCTAAAAGGCAATCTAAATGCATTATTGAAAGAAGCTCTTAGCGTCTTAGAGGACGTTTCTAAATTCGATCAAGCTTTATCCAAGGAATCTCGCAAAACTTGCAATGTCATGGCCAAACAGGTGGCGATGCTGCTTGCTTCATTATCTTCCAATACACTTCCAATCGACAACCTAAATGACTACATCGAGGTTCTTATTGATTTTACGACCTATTTCGTTGCCGTACACAAGGAGCTTATGCTTTCAGCGGATGACTTATCTATTGGGTTATCCCTCGATTGGACAATGATCCTTTTTGGCGACGATGGAGAA
>MDTD01182987.1_pt1 | contig 10265 bp, 14 predicted proteins | sample 811221 | NCBI WGS metagenome assembly MDTD01 (sample SAMN05326646, study PRJNA326480) | marine metagenome | isolation source: seawater | place: Pacific Ocean: South West | collected 2011
AAGCATGTGGTTTAAAAAACCTATTCCTGTGTCAATTTTGTATTTACCTTTGCCGTCAATATTTAAATCAACACTAATGCTTGTTTCTTTTGTTTTCCTACTTATTTTACCTTTACGCTTCATAATTAAAAACAGGTATACATATATTATTTAATTATGGCAATAATACTAAACCTAGGCTTGAACTATTGAAATTAGTATCCATTTATTAGGTATGACAACAATTGTATTAGTTAGAAAAAATGATGAAGTGGTTGTTGCTGGTGATGGTCAAGTCAGCATGGGCAATACTGTTGTAAAAAGTACAGCTTCAAAAGTAAGAAAAATTGATAAAAGAGGAGTGGTTGCTGGTTTTGCTGGATCAACAGCTGATGCACTCACATTATTTGAAAGGCTTGAAGCAAAACTAGAAAAACATGCAGGCAACTTATCTAGAGCTGCTGTCGAACTTGCTAAAGATTGGCGTACAGATAAATATTTAAGAAGATTAGAAGCACTTATGGCAGTAGGTGACAAAAAAAATAGTTATATAATTTCTGGTACTGGAGATGTTCTAGAGCCAGAAGGAGATGTTATTGGTATTGGATCAGGTGGCAACTATGCTTTAGCGGCAGGTAAGGTATTAATGGGAACAGATATGAATGCAGAACAACTTGCAAAAAAAGCAATAGAGGTGGCTGCTGAAATTTGTGTTTTCACAAATAATAATGTTAAAGTTGAAAAAATATAATGGATAAATCAAACGTTACTCAATTACATCCAAAGGATAAAGAAAAATCCAAGGGCGCTTTTTTAGGAAGTTCTTTATCTCCTAGAGAAATTGTATCTGAATTGGATAGATTTGTTGTTGGCCAGAATAAAGCAAAAAGAGCTGTTGCTGTAGCATTAAGGAATAGATGGAGAAGACAGGCGCTAGAAGGTGAAATGAAAAATGAAGTTTTGCCAAAAAATATTTTAATGATTGGGCCAACAGGTGTTGGAAAAACGGAAATTTCTAGAAGATTATCAAAGCTAGCTGAAGCCCCTTTTGTGAAAGTTGAAGCAACAAGATTTACTGAAGTTGGCTATGTGGGTAGAGATGTAGAACAAATAGTAAGAGATCTAGTTGAAATTGCTATCTCAATGGAAAAAATAAAAAAAAGAAAAGAAGTGAGAGCTAAAGCTCAAAAACTTGCCGAAGAAAAGGTTTTAGATGCTTTGGTTGGAAAAAAAGCAAGTGCTGCAACAAGAGAAAGTTTTAGGCAGAGACTTATAAATGGTGATTTAGATAATAACGAAATTGAAATTGCTGTTAGTGATACAGGAAATAATAATACGTCTTTCGAGATTCCAGGAATGCCAGGTGCAAATGTTGGAATGATAAACATTGGAGAAATGCTTGGAAAATCTATGGGGGCTAAAGAAAAAAAGAAAAAAATGACAGTAAAAGAATCTCATGAAATTTTACTAAATGATGAATCTGACAAATTAATTGAGCAAGATAAAATTATAAAGTCTGCAAAAATTGCTACTGAAAATAACGGTATAGTATTTTTAGATGAGATAGATAAGATTTCAGGAAGAACAGATAGAGTTGGTGGAGACGTTTCAAGAGAGGGTGTGCAAAGAGATTTACTACCGTTGATCGAAGGAACAACTGTTAACACAAAATATGGTCCTATCAAGACAGACCATATATTATTTATAGCCTCTGGTGCATTTCAGCTAGCTAAACCATCCGATTTGTTACCTGAATTACAAGGAAGACTCCCGATAAGAGTAGAATTAGAGGCGTTAACTAGTGAAGATTTCAAAAGAATTTTAAAAGAGCCTGATTTCAGTTTAATTAAACAATACATTGCATTGTTAAAGACTGAAAATGTTGACCTTGAGTTTTCCGAAGATGGAATTGATGCAATTGCAAATATTGCATCAGAAGTGAATTCAACTGTAGAAAACATTGGAGCAAGAAGGCTACACACAATAATTGAAAAAATTTTAGATGAAATAAGTTTTACAGCAACAGATAGATCTGGTGAAAAAATTGTAATAAATAAAGATTATATATCCAAAAATTTAGACAACTTGGTTAAGGATACAGATTTATCAAAGTTTATTTTATAATTTTTTTTTAAAATATATATAAAAAGCTCCACTACCTCCATCACCAATTGAAGCCTCTTCTATTCTATTAATCATTTTCATTAAATCAGAACTATTTTTAATATAATCTGGAACTGAATGTTTTAAAATTCCTAAATCTTTTGATGAATAAGGATCTTTTTCATTGTCAGAATGCAAACCCTTGCCAGTTACTAAAATAAGTTTATATGCTTTTTTTTCGTAACATTCATTTATAAGATGTTCTACTTTTTGATTAGCTTCACTCAAAGAATAACCATGTAAATCAAATGAATAAGTTTTTCTTTTTTTAGTTTTATCAGATTGACTATCTTTGTCTTTATCGGTGATATTTTCTTTACTTGACAAGAATTCCTGCCAAACTTTTTTGTCTTTATCTGAAATTTTAATACCCAATTAATTAAGAGTTTCCACTAATTGCCAGTTAGGATTTTTTGAATTTGTATCCCTAGAGAAAATCCATGTGTCGTATATTTTTTTTATTTTTTCTGGATTTCCTGAAACAATTTTTTTATCCTTATCTCTAATACAAGTAATTACTTCACCAACGAAATTTACTGTTACCTGTAAAATGCTATTAACTTTCTTGTGTTCTTTGATATCTGCTGAATCCACACCTATAAATGTTATCTCTGCGAAGTGTCCTCTATTTTTTCTATCTTTTAATGCTTCATTAAATTGATCATAAATCTTTTTACTTAACAAAGGTTTGCTAGCCACTAGTTTGTTATCACTATCGCTAAAATCTGTAATTATGGTTTCGTAAGCAATTTTAGCCCCTTTTAAGAAATCTTTTTGAGCATTGTCATCAAAAATCTCAGTTTGTTTAAAATTTTTTTTTGATTCAACATTTTTTAATATTTCCTCGAATTGTGGTGGTGCCTTACCCTCAAATCCTGACCTTTTGCCCAAGATACCTCTCAATCTTAAAAAAATAAACCCAGCAATCATGGCTAATAAGATTATATCTATATATTCAAAACTATAATTCATAGGTTAATAGTAATTACTCTGTTGAATAATTTCAACCAACAATTACATTAATGACAAATGAACACAGTACTTTTATCAATCATTTTGGTGCCTTTAGTTGAAATTTATCTATTTATAAAAATTGGATCTTATATAGGTGCTCTTAATACTATAATTTTAATATTAGCCACAGCAACGATAGGAATATTTTATGCAAGGTATGAGGGCTTAAACACTTTAAAATCTGGCATGTCTCAAATGATAAAAAATGAATTACCTGCATATGAAATTATCTCGGGTGCGGCAATAGCTTTTGGAGCATTATTATTAATAATTCCTGGGTTCGCTACAGATTTTTTAGGGTTTCTAATTATTTTTCCATTCACAAGAAAATTAATTTTTGGAAATCTTTCTAATAAATTTAAAAAAAGAAAAAGTGAGAAAAATCATTTTATTGAAGGTGAATTTGAAGATATAGAGGAAGACGATGACAGAAAAATTTAAAATACTTGCCAAATACATCAAAGATATCTCAAGTGAGACACCTGACATAGAAACTTATCTTTTTGTAAAAGAAAATATTTCTAAATACGAATTAAATATAGATATTAATTCAAAAGCTCTGAAAAATAAACTTATTGAAGTTAACACAACATTAAAATTTGAAGACAAACAATCGAATGAAAAAAAATCTTATTATGAAATTGTTTATGCATCAATTGTAAAGATTGACGACGATGTGAAAGAAAAAAAAGATTTGGAAAAAATAATTTTATGTGATGTACCAACTGCCATTTATCCAGATCTCGAAAAAAGTTTTTTAAATTTAGTCCATAATTCTGGACATCCAGATATTAAACTTGAAAAAAAAGTTGATTTTAAAAAACTTTATAATGAAAGATTTAATTAAAATAATTTTTTTTTAAATTTATCTTTAGATATTTTTGGTGGTCTTCAATCTCTTTTTTACTAATTTCTACAACTTTTTTATAATAAATAATTTTCTTATCTGAAAAATTATTATCTTTTAAATTAATATTTTCTAAATTTAAAGTTGGTTCTTTTTGATCAATTAAATTTATATAAACTTTTGTTAATAAATCACAGTCTATTAAAGCTGTATGTTGAACCCTTTTTGAATTATCAATTTTAAATTTCTTACAGAGAGCATCCAAACTAATTGATGTTCCGGGGAACTTGTCTCTTGCAACAACCAAAGTGTCAATTACTTCATTTTTAATTTTTTCTTTACCTAATAATTTTAGCTCATTGTTTAAATGTGAAAGATCAAACTCCGCGTTATGAATAATTAATCTTTTATCTTTGATGAAATCCATAAATTCATCAACTATTTCTTCGAATTTTTTTTGGGTCGATAAAAATTCATCCGAGTAACCATGAACTTTAAATGCTTGTTCAGATACTTTTCTATCCGGATTTAAATAACAATGAAAAGTTTTTTTTGTAGGTACTAAATCTTCTATCTCCACACAACCAATTTCTACTATTCTATGGCCATCTTTAACTGATAAACCAGTCGTTTCAGTGTCTAGTACTACTTCTTTCATTCAAAACATCTTTGAGAATATTACTAACATATTTTTTAATAGTTTTACTCTTAAAATCGTTTTTAATTACAAAATTTGATTTTTTCTTTTTATAATCAAGTGGAAGTTGAATATTTTTAAATTTATCAAATAAATCTTTATTAAAATTTTTCCTTTTTTTTAATCTCTGCAAAACTTCAATTCTTTTTGTTTGTACAAAAATAAGAATATCATTTTTTTTGTTGATTTTATTTTCTAATAACAAAGGTATATCTAAAATTACAATTTTTTTCTTTTTATTTTTTTTTAAAAAATCCTTCATTTTTTTTCTTATTTTTTTGTGAACAATCCTAACTATTTTTTTTAGGTTTTTTTGGTTTGCTAATATTGCAAATGAAACTTCACTTTTTTTAATTGGAAATTGAGTAAAATAACCTGGTAATTCTTTAATTAGTTCATTGTAAATCCTTTTATCTTTTTGATAAATTTTGCTAACCTCTAAGTCTGCATTAAAGACTGGAAAACCAAAACTCTTTGATATGTAACTTTTGCCCGACCCTATGTCTCCTAAAATTCCAACTCTTATCATAAATCTAAAAGTCTGTTTACCTCTTGATTAATTTCAGGAAAAAAACCATGCCAAAATTCAAATGCTATTGCAGCTTGATAAATAAACATTTTTTTTCCATTTTCAGTCAAATTACCCCTCTTTTTGGCCTGTTTTAAAAAATTTGTTTCTTTAGGATTGTAAATTACATCATAATAAAATTTTTGGTTATCAGTTTCAGAAAAATTTAAATTTAAATCATCATTAATGTTTAAACCGACACTTGTTGCATTAATAACCATATCGAACTCAGGGATCTTTCCCCAATCAACTATTATTAAATCTTTAAATGAAGCTTTCAAGTCTTCTGCTTTTTTTTTAGTTCTGTTGCTAATTATAATTTTAGATACCTTCATTTTGTTTAAAGAATATATTATTGAGGGCACCACCCCACCAGCACCAAGTATGAAGATTTTTTTATTTAATAAATTATATCCAGTATTTTTTATAGCTCTTTCGAAGCCTCCTATATCGGTATTATGACCAACAACTTTATCATTGTTAAAGTGAATTGTATTTACCGATTTAGTCTCCTCTGCTTCAGGGCTTAATTTATCTAGGTAAGAAATAACATCTTGTTTGAATGGCACAGTAACGTTGATTCCGTGAATTTCTTTATTTCTTATTTTTGCGATTAAATCCTCTAATTCATTTTTGTTTATTTTTTTTTTATCATATTTGCCATCAATTTTATTTTTTTTTAACCAATGATTGTGTAATTTAGGAGACAACGAATGATCTATCGGATTTCCTATAACTAAATATTTTTTCATTTATAATTAATTAGATATTCTTTTATTTTTTTAACAGGTAAGCCCATTATTGTATTCTCATCTCCTTCAATTTTAGAAAATAAATTTCTACCCTCTCCCTCAATTTGATAAACATTGTAAGCGTATAAAGCTTCATCGGTTATTTTAGACAAATAATTTTTAAGCTCTGCTTCATTCATATTTTTCATTGTCAAAATTGCTTTATCAGTGTAATTCCATATCATAAATCCATCTTTTGAGATACAAACTGAGCTTATTAAGTGATGTTTTTTTCCATTTAATTTTTTTAAAATATTTAATGCTTCATTTCTATTTTTGGGTTTTGATATTAATTCACCATGTAAATCTATCACACTGTCAGCGCCTAGAACTAAACGATTTATATTTTTACTACTAACTCTGATGGATTTAAGTTCAGCTAAATTTTTTGATATAATTTCTGGTGTTGTGTCTTCTTTTAATAAAGACTCTTTAATAACATCTTCGTCAACATTTGAGGGTTTGACTTCTATAGATATACCATTTTTTTGAAGTATATCTTTTCTGACCTTACTCTTTGATGCAAGAATTATATTAACCATTCTGTTTATAAATTTCGTATATTTTTATTACCGATGCAGCGGTTTCTTCAACTGATTTTCTTGTAACATCAATTATTGGCCACTCATATTTTTTAAAAGTTTTTTTTGCCTCATCTACTTCTTTTTGAATTTGCTCTAAATTTACATATGATTTGTTTTCTGTTTCTTTTATAGAGCTCATTCTGTTTTTCCTTATATCAACAAGTCTCTGTGGTTCAGAGTTAAGCCCCACTACACATGTAATTTTCGGATTATCTTTTAAAACTTTTGGAATTGAGTTTTTATTAACAAGAGGAATATTTGATGTTTTAAGACCCTTGTTTGCTAAATAAATTGAAGTTGGCGTTTTACTTGTTCTACTTACACCTAATAAAACAATATCTGACTTACTTATTTCTTTAACAAGATTTCCGTCGTCATGGTTCATTGTGAACTGTATTGCTTCTATTCTCTTGTAATAGTCGTCATTTAACACGTATTGTCCACTAGGTTCATGGGAGGCTTGTTGATTGAGAAGTTTTGAAAAACTTAAAATTAGATCTCCTAAAACTCCAAAACAAGGTATCTTTTTATTATCACTAGTCCTAGCAAGGTATTTTGCTAAATTACTATCAACTATTGAATATAAAATTATAGAATTTGTATCTTTTTCAGCTTCGGATAATATTTTTAATATCTGATTTTCTGTTCTGGTAAAAGAACACGTGTGTATTTTATATTCAATATTTTTAAATTGGGCCTTAATAGCTGTAAAAATTCTATCTAAAGTTTCTCCGGTGGAATCTGAAATTAAATATATTTGATAAATATTATTCATGTATTAAGTGTTAATAATATTGTATTATTTAAATTATATTGAATAATTTTAACATCTTTTAAATTAGTTTGTAAAACACGCCTTTTATTAACAAAATTAAACATATGTATAACTTTAATCATAAACTTGTAAAAAGGCTAATAAGCTTCAATTTTACATATATATTTTACCTAATTAAAATCTTAAGTGTTTAAAAAAGGTTAATAAAATGTTTACTAAATTTAATTATCGTTATTCACAAGCTATACTAATATTACTACCTTATATAAATATATATTAATTATGACATTAATAAATGAAGTAATTATTAAAAAAAAAACAGATAAAAATCCTATATGGATTATGAGACAGGCAGGTAGATATTTACCTGAATTTAGAGAAATAAGAAAAGTTAATACTGACTTTATTAAATTATGTTTAAACGAAGATCTATCTTCTAAAATAACTTTACAACCTCTAAAAAGGTTTGATTTAGATGCTGCTATAATTTTTTCTGATATTTTAATGTTACCTTATGGCTTAAATCAAAAAGTTGAGTTTAAAAAAAATTTTGGACCATTATTAGGGGAATTTGATATAGATGTAACTTCCAAATTAGATGAACAAAACTTTATTAAAAAACTTAATCCTGTATATAAAGCTATAAGTTTAGTAAGTAACAATAATCTTACAAAAGACAAAACTACAATTGGATTTGTAGGAGCACCTTGGACATTATTAGTTTATATGATTAATAAAAAATCTCCTAAATTAAAATTAAAAGATAATTTTTTCAGTGATAGATCTATAATTAGTGAAATATTAAATATTTTAGATAAATTTTTAAAGATACATATAAAACACCAGGTTATTAATGGAGCTAAGATGATCCAAATTTTTGATAGCTGGGCGGGACTTCTGAGAGAAAATGATATTTCCAAATATATTTATAATCCGACTTTGTCTTTAGTAGAATTTACCAAATCTTTAGGAGTTCCTGTTATATGTTTTCCAAAAGGAATAAAAAATTACAAAAATTATTGTGAAATCATAAAACCAGATGTTATTTGTATTGATTATGAAGTCGATCCTCTAAAAATTAGGAAAGAAATTAAAATACCAGTTCAGGGAGGGATGGATCCTAAAGTCTTATTAACCGACAAAGAAACTATTAAAAAAGAGGCAAAAAGATACCTAGATATATTTAAAGATCACCCTTATATCTTTAATTTAGGTCATGGAGTTTTGCCGGAAACAGAACCCAGTATGATGGATTATTTAGTAAAAACCGTTAAAGATTATTAATATGGACTACACACAGCCAAAAAGAAAAACTAAAGTAGTATTCGTACAACTTGGATCCCCATCTGAACCAACGACTAAAGCTTTAAGAAAATATCTTCGAAAATTTTTAGGAGATCCGAGAGTTGTTGACATAAATCCCTGGATTTGGAAGGTGATTTTGAATTGTTTTGTGTTACCCTTTAGACCACGAAAATCCGCAAAACTATATGCAAGAATTTGGGATGGAAAAAGTTTTCCATTAATCACTAATACACGAGATTTTACGAAAAATGTAAGCATGGAACTAAAAAAGATAGATCCCGAAGGCTATGTTGAAGTTAACCATGCTTTTTTATTATCCCCCCCATATGTTAATGAGGTTTATGATAGTTGGGAAGAGGACTTAAAAAAAGGAATTGGAGCAACAAAGCTTCTTGTAATACCAATGTTCCCACAATATTCCGAGAGCACAATAGCCTCAGGAATAGATGCGCTTGCAAAAGAATTATCTAAAAGAGTGAAAATACCAACCTTTGAGGTAATAACAAATTTTCATAGAACTCATGCATTTATAGATAATTCTGTTAATCAAGTTGATACAAAATTAGCTGACTTACTAAAAGAAGGAAAAAAAATCGATAGTTTAATAATAACTTTTCATGGAATGCAAAAAAGGAGGATTGTAAACAAAGGGGACGATTATTATCGTCATTGTTATGAAACTTTTTGTCTTATTACAAAAAATCTTAAAAATATTAAACCAGATCAATGTTTCATGAGTTTTCAAAGTCGTTTTGGATCTGAGGAATGGATAACACCTTATACCGAAGATGTAGTTAAAAAATTAATATCAAATGGAAAAAAAGAAATTGCAATATATTCACCTAGCTTTGTTGCCGATTGTTTAGAAACAACCGATGAATTGGGTCATGAGCTAGTAAACGAGGCGAAAGAATTAGGTGGCAATATTTACCCAGTAGAATGTTTAAATACCAATAAAAATTGGTGTAAAGATTTTGCAAAATATACTTTTACTCAAGCGGAGGGTTCAGCACAGGATAAAGAAGATATTGAATATAAGCTTGATAAAAAATATTATCAAGAAATGCCAGAATTAGTGATGAATAAAACATAACACCTTAATATGCATAATGTTTTGATAATTTATTCTAGTACAGATGGTCATACAAAAAATATTTGTAAACGGATATCAAATTCTTTTAATTACGAGAATGAGACTAAAATTATATCTTTGGACGAAGCAACAGATATTGATTTGTCTGTGTTTAATAAAATCATAATTGGGGCTAGTATTAGATATGGTAAACATTCTGACAAACTTTATAAATTTATTAAATTAAATAAAACTATATTAGATCAAAAACAAAGTATTTTTTTTTCAGTAAATGTAGTTGCTAGAAAATCTGAAAAAAACACTGTTGAGACCAATCCATATATTAAAAAATTTTTAAAAATTTCCGATTGGAGACCAAAGAAAATTGGTGTCTTTGCTGGAAGAGTAGATTATCCAAATTATGGTTTTTTTGACAAATATGTTATTAAATTTATTATGTTTTTAACAAA
>MDTD01084304.1_pt1 | contig 10264 bp, 7 predicted proteins | sample 811221 | NCBI WGS metagenome assembly MDTD01 (sample SAMN05326646, study PRJNA326480) | marine metagenome | isolation source: seawater | place: Pacific Ocean: South West | collected 2011
ACTTGTTGTTTTACATGAGTTTGGCCACTATATTACGGCACGATTTTTTGGTTGCAGAGTAGAAAAGTTTTACCTTTTTATGGACTGGAATTTTGCTCTTTTTAAAAAGAAAATTGGTGAAACTGAATTTGGAGTTGGTTGGTTGCCTCTTGGTGGTTATGTAAAAATAGCTGGCTTTATTGATGAGTCTATGGATGCCGAAGGATTAGAGTCTGCTCCTCAACCCTGGGAATTAAGATCTAAGCCTGCGTGGCAGAGATTAATTGTTATGTTGGGTGGAATTATTGTAAATATTCTGTTGGCTTGGTTTATTTACAGTGCACTACTCTTTTCTTGGGGCGAAAAATATACCCCTATGGATTCCTTTAAATATGGATTTTCTTTTAATGAGGGGGGTGAACGATTGGGCTTTGTGGATGGTGATCAAATATTGTCAATTGATGGTGTTGACATAAAAGAGTATAATCCTATGTTAATTATGAGCGCTATTCTTTTTGAGGGTGCACAGGAGGTTGTTGTGCTTAGGGATGGTGGCACCAATTCTATTAAAATAGATCCTGAAGATATTAATGTTGTTATTAATAATATCCAAAATTATGTGGGCAGTATTTTGGAGCCCCGAATTCCTTGGATTGTAGATGGTTTTATGCCTAATTCAATTGGTAAGAAAAGTGGCCTAATAAAGGGGGATCGTATTGTTGCTGTTAATGAGTTTGAGACCTCATTTTTGTCTAATGAAGCGCTAATGTATTTGAGAGAAAATGCAGGCAAACCCATAACACTTACAATACAACGGGGTGATGATTGGTTGGAAGACTTGAGTATGACTCTCGGTGATGATGGTTTAATTGGAGTCACAAATTTATCTTCTGAATATGAGCGTCTTAGATCTTATTCATTGTTAGGTTCAATTCCAGCAGGTTTAACAAAAACAAAGAATGTGGTCAAAATGTACTGGGGGCAAGTAAAAACCATATTTAACCCTAAAACAGGAGGGTACAAGCATGTTGGTGGTGTGATTAGTATTGGAAAAATGTTTCCTGGTAATTGGGACTGGTTTTCTTTTTGGTCTATGACGGCTTTACTTTCTATAATTTTAGCAATTATGAACCTGCTTCCAATTCCTGCACTAGATGGTGGGCATGCTTTAATTGCTGTTGGTGAAATGATAACTGGTAAGAAGTTGCCAATAAAAGTTTTAATGCCATTACAAATAGCGGGAATGATTATGTTGTTTGCTTTATTGATTTATGCAAATGGTATGGATGTTGTTAGATTGTTTAATTAAAAAACAAATAAATAAATGAAAAATATATTACAAGACCTTGGTGTTTCTAGTGAACATTCGGGCACATCAAGTGGATTAAATTGGAGTTCTCTTGGTGAAGTTAAAATTGTTTCTTCTTCTCCTGTTGATGGAGCTGTAATTGGTTCAATTCAACAAACTACTAAAAAAGAATATGATGATATTATTCAATCTGCTAATGAGGCGTTTAAGGATTGGCGAATGGTGCCCGCCCCAAAAAGAGGAGAGATTGTTAGGCAGTTCGGTGATGAATTAAGAAAAAACAAGTCTAATCTCGGAAAATTAGTTTCTTATGAAATGGGGAAATCCTATCAAGAGGGTCTGGGTGAGGTTCAGGAAATGATTGATATTTGTGATTTTGCTGTTGGTCTATCTAGACAGCTTTGTGGAATAACCCTTCACTCTGAAAGAAGTCAACATAGAATGTATGAGCAATATCATCCTCTTGGTGTTGTTGGTATTATTTCTGCTTTTAACTTTCCTGTTGCTGTTTGGGCTTGGAATTCTGCTTTAGCTTGGGTTTGTGGAGATGTTTGTGTGTGGAAGCCCTCTGAAAAAACTCCGTTTTGTGCTGTTGCTTGCCAAAAAATAATGGCTAATGTTTTAAAAAACAACAATCTTCCTGAGGGAATTTGTTGTTTGATTAATGGCGACAGTTCTGTGGGTGAGTGGTTGACCAATGATGTTCGTGTGCCCTTGATTTCAGCTACAGGCTCTACAAGAATGGGTAGAATTGTTGGTTCTACTGTTGCAAAAAGATTTGGAAAAACAATACTAGAGTTAGGGGGAAATAATGCTATGATTATTACGCCTGAAGCTGATTTAAGCATTGCTGTTGTTGGTGTTGTTTTTGGGGCTGTTGGAACAGCTGGACAAAGGTGCACAACAACAAGGCGTGTTATTATACATGAGTCTATTTATGATGATGTTAAAGAAAAGTTAATTGCCGCTTATAAGCAAATTAAAATTGGCAACCCATTAGATGAAAAAAACCACATGGGACCGCTTATTGATTCAGATGCTGTAAAAATGTATTTAGATGCTATTTCTAAAATACAGTCGTGTGGCCGCGTTTTGGTTGAGGGCGGCGTTTTATCTGGAGAAGAATATAGTTCGGGTTGTTATGTGAAGCCTGTTATTGCAGAGGCTTCTAATGAGTTGGAAATTGTACAAACTGAAACTTTTGCGCCTATATTATATTTAATGAAGTATGCTGAAATTTCGGAAGCTATTGATATTCAAAACAGTGTGCCACAGGGTCTTTCTTCTGCGATAATGACAAATAGTGTTCGTGAAGCAGAAAAGTTTTTATCGCATGCTGGGTCTGATTGTGGGATTGCAAATGTTAATATTGGTACTTCTGGTGCAGAAATAGGAGGGGCTTTTGGGGGAGAAAAAGAAACGGGTGGTGGTCGAGAATCGGGATCAGACGCCTGGAAAGCCTATATGAGGAGACAAACAAATACTATTAATTATTCTGAAGACCTTCCGCTTGCACAGGGTATAAAGTTTGACTTTTAATATCTATTTAGTTTAAAATCATTTTCTTTATCTACCTCTGGTCTTTTATCTGCATTTGAAAGCTCCCATGCGGTGTAAAAAATGAGTTTGGCTGTTTTTTCTACTTTTTCATAAACTAACTTTTCTGTTGTGTCTGTTTCTTTGTGGTAATCTTCGTGTACCCCACTAAAATAAAATATTGAGGGAATGCCTTTTTTTGCAAAATTATAATGATCCGACCTATAGTAAAATCTGTTTGGGTCTTTGGGGTCATTAAATGTATAGTCTAAGTTCATATTTATATATTTCTTGTTAGATTTTTCTGAAATATTATGGAGGTCTGTGCTTAGTTTGTCTGAGCCAATTAAATACACATAATTACTGTCGTTCGGGTGAAATTCATCCATCCTTCCTATCATGTCAACATTTAAACATGCAATGGTGTTTTCTAGTGGAAACTCTGGGTTTTCAACATAATAATATGAGCCCAATAATCCTTTTTCTTCTGCAGAGTTTGGAAAACACAAAATGCTTCTTTTAAAATTTTGTCCTGACTTTTTTGCAAGCTGAAATGCTGCTGCCACTTCTAAGATTGCTGCTGTTCCCGTGGCGTTGTCGTCTGCACCATTGTGGATTAGGCCGTCAATAATTCCAAGGTGGTCATAGTGGGCTGTTATTACAATGATTTCTTTTTTTAATTCTGGGTCTGTTCCCTCAATAAAACCAAGAACATTTTTTCCGAAAAAAAAGTTGTCTTTGTTTTTTGTTTCTAAAACCAATTGTTTATTAATTATTTTATTAAAAGACTGTTTTTTTGATTTTATTTTTTTCTTAAATCTCTCTATTTTTTTAACTCCTAGAATTTCTTCTGCCATGTCTTTCTTAATATAAAAGAAGGGTATTGGTTCTTCTTTTTTTGTAAGCGATACCCCTGGGTGCTCTATTTTATGTTCTGCTCTTTTATAGCTTTCTTGGTAATTTTCGGTTATAAAAAAAACCGCTTTTGCACCTTTTTCTTTCGCTTTGTTTAGTTTTATTTTCCAGTTAGACTCTGGACACCGTTCTTTTCCTCCAGAAACAAGGTAGTTGCCGTTTTTGTCTTTTGGTTCTCCTGTAAAAACCATAATAACCTTTCCTTCTGTGTTGATTGTATAATCGCTATAATTTTGTGAGTCTATTCCGTATCCTAAAAAAAGTATTTCTTGTGTTTTTATACTTGTTTGACTAAAGTTTGGGTATGTGTAAAAGTCTTTTTTGAATTCATATTGAGTATTTTTTATGTTGATGCTTGCGCTCTCTAGACTTCTTTTTTCAAGCGGAATGTTTTGGTAATAGGTTGAGTCTTTATATGGTGGTATTCCTATGTTTTTAAAATAGTTTGACATATAGTCTGCTGCTTTTTGTTCTCCTGGTTGTCCCACCTCTCTTCCTTCTAATGAATCAGACGCCAAAACCATAATGTGGTTTTTTAAGTTTTTAAGTGTAATTTGTTCGCCTATATTTTCTATTTGCGCAAATGATTGTGTGCAAATTGTAATAATTAGTAGTAGTGTTGTTTTTTTCATTTTTTAAATTTTTTCTACTCTTCTGAGGTGTCTTCCACCTTCAAAAGATTCTGTTAAAAATATCTCTATCAACTCTATGCACTTTTCTTTTTTTAAAAATCGTGCGGGCAATGAAATTATATTTGCATCATTGTGTTGTCTTGCTAGGTGTGTTATTTCTTTGTTCCAACAAATTGCGCATCTTATTCCTTTGTGTTTGTTGGCGGCCATACTAACACCATTTCCACTTCCACAAATTAAAACACCAAAGTCTGCTCCTGAAAGGACTTCTTTAGAAACAAGGTGTGCATATTTTGGATAATCTACGCTTTCTTTTGTAAAAGTTCCCACATCTAAAACCTTGTGGTTTTTTTTTTCTAAGTAGTCTATTATTATAGATTTGTATTCTACTCCTGCGTGGTCTGATCCGATTGTTATTTTCATGTTTTTTGTTGTGGTTTCATTTGTGGGAAAAATAAAACATCCTGTATAGATTTTTTATTTGTTAACAGCATTGTTAATCTGTCCATTCCTATACCTATTCCTGATGTTGGTGGCATGCCATATTCCATTGCTCTTAAAAAGTCATGGTCTATAAGCATTGCCTCGTCGTCTCCCTTTTTTCCCAACCTAACTTGTTCTTCAAAGCTTTCTTTTTGCTCTATTGGATTGTTTTGTTCTGAATAAGCGTTAGCTATCTCTTTCCCGTTTATAAATAACTCAAATCTTTCTGTTAGCGCTGGGTTGTTTCTGTGTGGTTTGGTAAGTGGTGACATTTCTATTGGGTAATCTATAATAAAGGTTGGTTGTATAAGTTTTTTCTCACAAAAGTGACCAAAAACAGCATCAAACAACTTGCCCCTTCCCATGCTTTTATCAGTAGTTATGTTTTGTTTTTTGCAGTATTGAAAAAGTTCTTTTTCAGTCATTTTAGAGATGTCGTCTCCTGTCTCCGTCTTAATTGCATCAAAAAAAGATACTCTTTTGTATGGCGCTTTATAGTTTATTTCTTGTTCTTGGTGTTGTTTTTTTGTTTCTCCACAAACAACTATAGCAAGTTTTTCAATAATTTTTTCTGTAAAAGACATCATCCAGTTGTAATCTTTGTATGCAACATATAGTTCAAGCATGGTGAATTCTGGGTTGTGTGTTTTGTCCATCCCTTCATTTCTAAAGTCTTTAGCAAATTCATAAACTCCGTCTTTACCCCCAACAATGAGTCTTTTTAGGTATAGCTCGTTGGCTATTCTCAAATATAGGGGGATATTTAGCGTGTTGTGGTGTGTTACAAATGGTCTTGCTGCTGCGCCTCCTGCTATGGGTTGTAGTATGGGTGTTTCTACCTCCATGTAACCCTTTTTGTTTAGTTCTTCTCTTATGGTGTTAAATATTTTTGTTCTTTTTTCAAAAACATCCCAAGAATTTTCATTAACAATTAAGTCTATTGATCTTTGTCTGTATTTTAGTTCTGTGTTTTTAAACTCGTCATAAATCTCTCCGTCTGGACCTGTTTTTACTATGGGTAGTGGTTTTAATGCTTTTGATAAAACCTTTAGTTTTTTTACTCTAATGCTTGTTTCCCCAACTTTTGTAATAAATACCTCGCCATTAACTCCAACAATATCTCCTATGTCAAGGTGTTTTTTAAACACGTCGTTATACATTTTTTTGTCTTCTCCTGGGCAAATCTCGTCTCTATTTATATATGCTTGTATTTTTCCGTGGCTGTCTTTTATTTCAAAAAAAGATGCTTTTCCCATTATTCTTCTGCTCATTATTCTTCCTGCTAAAAAAATATTTTGAAATTTTTTTTTAGATGGGGAAAATTCTCTTTTAATCTCTTTGCTTGTTGTGTTTGTTTTAAATTCTTCTGCAGGATATGGATTTATTCCAAGGTCCCTAAGTTTTTGTAAAGAGTTTCTTCTTATTTCTTCTTGTTCTGTATATTTTTCCACGTCTTAATTTAATTTAATCAAATATAGTTATATTCATATTACAAATGAATACTGTTTTTTTTAAAAATTTAGGAATTATTGATTTTAAAGAAGCATGGGGTCTTCAGGAGTCTATTTTGGGTTCAATTATTGAAAAGAAACGCAAAAAAGAAAAAACAGAAAGTCGGCTTCTGTTTTGTCAACACCCACATGTATACACGCTTGGAAAAAGTGGTAAAAAAGAACACCTTTTATTAAAAGACTCTGAATTAAATAGTGAGGGTATTGATTTTTATAAAATAAATAGGGGTGGCGATATTACCTACCATGGGCCTGGTCAGCTAGTTGTTTACCCTGTTTTAGATTTAGACTGTTTTTTTACAGACATTCATCGCTACTTAAGGTGCTTAGAGGAGGTTACTCTTCGTGTTCTTTCTTGTTATGGTCTTGATGGTGTTCGTTTAGATGGTTCAACGGGTGTTTGGTTGAAAAACAACGAAGTTGGTTATAAAAAAATTTGTGCAATGGGTGTTAGGGCTAGTCGTTGGGTTACAATGCACGGTTTGGCCTTTAATGTTAATGTTGATTTAAATTATTTTAACAATATTGTTCCTTGTGGGATAACAAACAAAGGTGTAACTTCATTAAATCTTGAAGTGGGTCAGGGTGTTGATTTTTGTGAGGTTGAGTCATTTTTTTTGTCAGCCTTTGAGGATGTTTTTGAGTGTAAAATAATTAATGAGTTATGAGTAGGTTTTTGTTGAAGTTTTTTTGGTTTTTTTGTTTTTTGGTTGCAGTTATTTATTTGTGTGATGTTTCTTATTTGTTTCATGGTGTTCGTTGCACATATTTAAGGGGTGAAACTTCTGCTCAAATTGATGACAATGCTTTTTTTCACTCAAGAGTTGTTTCTGCCAAGAGCCCTTTTGAAATTCCTTTTTCTAAAAGCTTTGATCAAAATGAGTTGAGCGACTCTCTTGAGCATGCTTTAAAAAAATCTAAAAGTGTTGCTTTTTTAGTTGTTAAAAATGATAGTGTTTTGGTGGAGCGATATTGGGGTGGGTTTAGCAAAGAAAGTTTAACAAATTCTTTTTCTATGGCAAAAAGCATTGTTTCTTTGTTGGTTGGTTGTGCTATTCAGGATGGCTACATTGAAAATGTTGATCAAAGTGTTTTTGATTTTCTTCCTGAACTATCTCCTTTTAATGGGAACGATGTAACAATAAAACACCTTTTAGAGATGTCTTCTGGTTTTGATTGGTTAGAAAATTATAAAAGACCGATTAGTGTTACGGCAAAAGCTTATTATGGGTCCAATTTAAAAGACCTTGTTTTAAACAGGGGTTTTGTTTCTGCTCCTGGCAAAGAATATGTTTATAATAGTGGAAACACTCAATTATTAGGGGTGGTTTTAGAGAGGGCTGTTGGAAAAAGTGTGTCTTCTTTTGCTAGTGATTTTTTGTGGTCTAAGTTGGGTGCAAAAAACGATGCAAAATGGACTCTTGATTATAAGGGTGGGATAGAAAAAACCTTTTGTTGTTTTAATAGCACTGCTCGTGATTTTTCTAAAGTTGGGCTTATGATGTTAAAAAAGGGGGTGTCTGTTTCTGGAGAAAAAATTCTTTCTCCTGAATACGTTGACTGGTTGTTAAAAGTTCCTTTTTTAAAGGACGGGGAAAATGTTGGTGAGACTGTTGATTTCTATTCAAATGGATGGTGGATTGCTAATGTTCTGGAAAAAAGAGTTTTTTATGCCCGGGGTTTTTTGGGTCAATACCTTGTTGTTATTCCTGATCTAAACCTGGTTTTTGTAAGGTTGGGAAAACATGAAAATGAAAAGACAGAAAAAAACAACAATTATAACTTAACTGACAATCTTTTGTTTTTTACAAAACAAGTCATTTTAGAATTCTCTTAGTTATGGATTCTTATTTAATAAAAATTAAAAATCTTTCTGTTTCTGTTGTTGGGGGTGGCAACCTCATTTGTGATTCTGATTTTTTAATTAGGCCCGGTGAAACTGTTTGTTTGTTTGGTGAGTCTGGTTCTGGAAAGTCTGTTTTTTCTTTTTTTTTGCTTGGATTTTTAAATCGTTCTGTTTTTGATTTTTCTGGAGAACAGGCTGTTTTTAATTCTGGTGATTTTTCTTTTAGTTTTTTTTCAAAAAACAAAAAAAAGTGGGACTTTTTTCGTTCAAAATATATTTCAACTGTTTTTCAAAACCCCTCAACTAGTTTAAATCCATCCATTCTTTGTGGCAACCAGATTCTTGAGGTTTTAAAAAAAACCAAACAAAAAAAAAGCAAAGATGACTGTTTTGTTTTATTAAAAGAAGTTGGTATTGTTTTTCCTGAAAAGATTTTTAACTCTTTTCCTCACGAGCTCTCCGGTGGTCAAAAACAAAGGGTAGTTATTGCAATTGCTCTTGCTTCTAATCCTCGTATATTGGTTGCTGATGAGCCAACAACAGCCCTAGACCCCTCTGTTCAAAGGTCTATATTAGATCTTTTTTCAAAACTTAAAAAAACCAGAAAAATTGGTGTTGTTTTAATTAGTCATAATATAGATTTGGTTAAGACTTATTCTGATCGTATTGTTGTTTTTAAAGGAGGAAGTTTTTTAGCAGATTGTGATTCCGGATATAAAAACCATCTTTCTTTTTTATCTAAAATTTCTAAAAAAATTAAAAACAGAAAGTATTCCTTGTTAGATAATTTTAATTTTTACAAACCAGTTTTTAATTATCCCTTTATTAAAAAAAAAGTTGTTTTTCGTTTAAATAATATTTGTGTTTCTTTTAAAAATCGTGGGATTATTTTTTGTGCATTAAATAATATTTCTTTTTCCTTTAAGCATGGAGATTGTTTAGGTGTTGTTGGAGGTTCGGGGTCTGGTAAAACAACACTCGGTCGTGTTTTATGTGGTCTTGAAAAAAACTATACCGGATCTTTTGATTATCCTTTAGGTTTTAATTTTCTTGTTAAGAATGTTCAAATGGTTTATCAAGATTCTTATAATTCTTTTAATCCAAAACACACTGTTGGTGATAGTGTTTTAGAAATTATAAAATTATATAATAGCGGATATTCTGTTGATAATCTTTTTAATATCGTTTCTTTAGATTGTTCTCTTAAAGAACGCTTTCCTCATGAACTTTCTGGTGGTCAAAAACAACGTATATCAATAGCTAGAGCCCTTGCTTCTAATCCTGGTGTTATTATTTTTGATGAATCTATTTCTGCTTTAGATTTAAATGTTCAATTTTCAATTTTAGAACTTATTAGGTTTATAAATTTAAAGCTTGGTATTTCTATTGTTTTTATTTCTCATGATATTAATTCTGTTTACTACTTATGTTCTGAAATTGCTGTTTTAAAAAATGGATCAATAATAGATTTTTTTAAAACAAATAAATTATTTTCGAGTAGTAGAAAAAAATACACAAAATCTTTAATTTCTGATTCTAACTTTCTTTAAAATGTATAGATTTTTAATTTTATTTCTTTTTTTTATTTTATCATGTAATAACAATATAGGTATAGATAAAAAAAATTGGATAAAAGATGGTTTTTTAATTAGTTTAGGGGACAATTATTACTTAAAAAAATCTAAAAAACCTTATGTATTAAAAGATACTTTAATAATTCCTAAAAACACTGTTTTAATTATAAAAAACAGTATTGATTTAATTATAAAAAACAATGGTTGTATTATTAATAATGGTAGTCTGTTTTTTGGTGAGAATAATTTAGATAGTTTGTTTTTTTTTAATGATAAAAACTTATTAAATAAAACTTTTGTTTATAATTTAAAAATATCCTCTAATAATAAATCAGAAATAAAAAATAATAATAATTTAGTTTTTAATAATGTTAATTTAAGTGGTATTAATATCTATAATAAAAGTGAATTAATAATAAATAATTCCTTACTAATAAATAGTTATATAAATACAAAAAATTCGAATCTTAAATTAAGAG
>MDTD01190101.1_pt1 | contig 10263 bp, 6 predicted proteins | sample 811221 | NCBI WGS metagenome assembly MDTD01 (sample SAMN05326646, study PRJNA326480) | marine metagenome | isolation source: seawater | place: Pacific Ocean: South West | collected 2011
CGGACCCAGGCGATCCTGCCGAGACCTTGCTGGTGGTCGGCCCTGAGACCTCCCTGCAGGATCAGGAGCTGATGGCTGCCTTTCGGGAAGGTGCCGTCGCAGTCATCCTGCCACGCTCAGCAGAAAGCCTGACCGCAGATGGCTATGCGGTAACCGAAAAGAAGCTGTATCATGCTCCACCCCCTGCGGGTGACGATTTCGCGACCATCGGTCCGAGCCTGCTGCGCTGGCGGGACGGCCTGACGGCGGCTGTTTTCACCCCGGAAGGGCAGCCGAAAGGCAGCATGGTCTACAGCGATGGCTTGTTTCTGGTGCAGCCGCAGGGAAAAGGAGTACTCTTTTTCTGTCAGGCATCGGATCAGGAATTGGCGACTCGCTATGCCGATGATAAAGCAAAGGATCACGCCATACGGCTCAGCATTTTCCGGCTGAGACAAATGACCGCGAGAATTCTGACCAACTGTGGAGCAACCGCTTCCGAAGAGCTGGCTGCCCGTCTTTGTCAGTTACGGGCAGGTTCTGCCTTTGAAGATCTGAAGACCTGGCACACCCTGGGGCCATTTTATCCGGAAAGCGAAGATCCCCGTCAGGAACTGCCACGTGCATTCCCGGGTGAAGAGGCAGCGATTGCTGGAGATATTAACCCCAATCTGACCTACCCGCGCGCCGATGGCACCCTCCTCGACTTCCGTAAAACGGTAACAGCTGACAGCAGCGGATTCGTCGATTTGAGTGAGGGCCTCAGCAAAGGCACTGCCCTCTGCTATGTCACCCGGGTCGTCCAGAGCCCGGTTGCCCGGAAAGCGACCTTGCGCCTGGGTGTCGATTACTTCATGTATGTCTGGTGCAATGGTGAACTGGTGTACCGCCTGGATCATGGTCATTCTTCGCCAAAGCCAAACCGGCATCTGGTCAACCTGAATCTGAAGGAAGGGGATAATGTCCTGACGATCAAGCTCTTGTCCGGCAGTAAAGGGTTTGGTTTCTGGGCCAATCTGGCAAAACCGGGAGCGATAGATCTGACTCGGGAACCGCAACCGGAAGTGCCGCTTTATCCTTCAGACATCGCCTTTTTTGATCCCTACGAGTATCATTACTGGTGATCACCAGAATAAGCATAGTTCTCGCATCACTGTTGATGCTCCACATATCCGCCGATGAGGTGCAGGGCTTCGAAGACCAACTCCCCGGAGACCTGCCCCTCGGCTTTACGCATGCCTGGGGCGATGTGGGTGATGATCAGTTGCTCGTCACCAATCTGCATGCTGCCAGCGGCAAACAGGCCCTGCTGCTTGATCGCCAGTCCGGAACCCATATCGGGCAATGGGGATTTTCAACGCCCCTGCCAACAGTGACGGCAGGTTGGCTTCAGATCTCGTTTTCCTTTCGCATGGAGGGACGTGGCAGCATTGCGCACCTGGGCCTGGAACTGCGAAACGGCCCTGAGCGCAAACTGGGAGGAGGTTTCCGCTATGGTAAACTCGCGTTTTATACCATCTCCCGCAAACAGGATGACGAGCTGTCCTACCAGGCCAGCCTAGGAAGTTATGAACCCGATAGCTGGTACCGATTGACCTTCTGGTTGCCGGGTATCGATCAGGAGCAGACCGCGTACGTCCAACTGGCCAGGATGGCCCCCAATGGCGCGATCCTGCCGACATCGGAGCCGAAAGCGCTGGTCTGCGAGGTTGCCCAGCATAAGCACCCGCTGCTGATGTTTAATCTGGCTCCTCATAAGCGGGGCTTCCGCTTCTATCTGGACGACTTCAGCACCAGCATTATCCCCAGCCTCCCATTCCACCAGTAAGGGTACAGGTCCCTGCGCCTTCTTACCGGATCACAAAACAGCCCGATCTGCAAGAGACAGATCAGGCTGTTTTTCTAAGCTTTTGTCAGCGTCTGGCTTCAGTCGCAGAGTGCCTTGGCAGCAGCGGCGATACCCTTGGGACCGATGCCGTGCAGATTGTAGAGCTCAACTGCGTTGTAGGCGCTTTGTCCGAAGTGCGCATTCACACCCAGAACTTTCGGCGTCACACTGACGCCATCGCGCACCAGCGCACTTACCAGGACATCACCGGCACCGCCAAGTGCCTGATGATCTTCGGCAGAGACCAGACGGCTGGCGGTTTTAGCAAGAGCTGCAGCATGACCGGCGACATCGGGTTTATTCGGAGTCGCGTTATTGAGCAGGATGGCACCGATGCCTTCCTTCTCCAAGGCAGCAACGGCTTCGAGCGCATAGGCAACGAGGCTGGCATTCGCACTGATCGTCACGGATTTGAACTTGCCGGCAGTGGTATCAGCAACAACCATGGCTTCACCCCAGACATAATCGGCATCGGCTGGCTTCAGGCTGACCGGGAAGTTCTCACGACCGCAGAAGAAGATCACGGAATCCGGGGTCTCGCCTTTTTCACGGGCAGAGTGGAAACCTTTGATGGCTTCGTACATAGCCCATTCAGCTTCTTCGGCGGAAGCCGGACAGTAGACCTGCACGTGCGGAATGGAGCCAACCATGGCCAGATACATCAACGCCTGATGGCTGGCACCGTCGGCAGCATCCTGGAAACCGATATGCGAGAAGACGGCAATAATCGGGCTCTGGCTCAGATTCGCCATGCAGATCGGCAGTGCGCCCTTCGTCACGCCAAACTGAGCAAAGGTATCCACCACCGGGATATAGCCCTGTTTGGAGAAACCGGCAGCGGTGCTGACCATGTTGGCTTCGGCGATACCAACATCATAGGTGAACTGCGGATATTCAGCCTGGAATGGAGCCACACCGGTGGAACCCGGCAGGTCTGCGCTGATAGATACCACGGGCAGGCCTTCCTGTGCTGCACGGATCATCGCTTTCGGGAAACCGCCCTGGATCTTGCCTTTTTTGGGAGCATTGGGATCGACCGTCTTTTTGGCTGCAGCTTCTGCTTTGGCTTTGCCTGCAGCTTCAATCTCGCTCAACCAGCTTTCCACAAAGGCCGGCATGGTGAAGTCATAAGCTGAATTCGCAATCAGCTCTTCTACAAAGGCGCGCACATCAGCAGGCTTACTGAGCGGATAACCATGACCGCCGGAAGCACTTTCTTCGGTCTTTTTGACGCCCTTGCCCTTGATCGTCTTGATCCAGAGCGCAACCGGCTTGGTCGCATCAGCCTTGGCACTGGCCAGGGCTTCTTCGATGGCGGTATAAACAGCCTGCAGGTCATGACCATCCTGAACCTTCACCACATTCCAGCCCTGAGCTTCCAGGCTGGCAAAGGTCGGCTGCATGCTGAAGCTGTCAGCGGTAATGCGACCAGAAAGTTTGGTGTCGTTGTCAGAAACCACCAGCACAAACGGATTGATCTGTCCTTTGGCGGCGAAACCAGGAATAGCAGCCACGGCTTCCTTGGCTTCACCTTCCATCATCGCACCATCGGAAATCACGCAGATGGTAGTACGCGCATTGTTCGCCAGACGATCAGCCATGGCCAAGCCTTGTGCGATAGGTGCGCTGCTGCCGAGAGGACCATTGCTGACCATCACGCCTTCGCCAAAGAGATGGCTTTCGCCGTGACCGGTCAGTTTGCTCTCAATGGAACGGAAGCCCTTCAGGTCTTCCCAGGTCAGAGCGGCATAACCATAGTTGGCCTTCAATGCGTAGAGACCATTTTCGGCATGACCGGCATCATTCAGAAAGTTGTAATCGGTCAGAAAATCATCGCTGCGGAACATGATCCCGTAAATCGAAGACATGATCTCGGCATAGGCAGAAGGACCGCCCCAATGACAGGCCGCACCGCCCATGACTGCATTCATGTTCATGCAGGCCAGCGCCACGCGGGTTGCAGTCGGATTTGCCACATTGACAGTCGCGCCATCGGCAGCTTTGACGCCAACGGAGTATTCAGGGTCACGACCGGGATTGCCGGCAAGAGGATTCTTGTAGGCCTGGCCTTTGCGGTAACGTTCGGATTCCGAGATTTCTTTTGCAGCGAGAGCTTCACCACCCATGGGGGGCCTCCAATCAGATTGATGTTAGTCAATAAAAAGACACGAAGAATGGCCCTGCAGGTCTCGTTTGCACCAGCGCAAGGTGACAGCGTGCTACCGTCATGCCTTGCCCCCCCTGCATGCAACATCAACCTGTGAGAGCCTGGTCATCCGGCGTTTCAAACCAGCAACCCGCAGGCCGTCGGCAAAAACGCGAAAAATTGATCTTGACGAAAGCGTCAACCTTACGAGCTGCTGACCTAAAGGTCAAGCCTAAGCAAGCGCTTTTGTAAGGCCCAGAACCATCGAAAGGCCGTCGAGGCCTCCCGGTTAATGCCCCATATTCACCGGCATCGCCGCCCCGCGGTGGCGATTGTTGCCGAACAGGAGCGTGGGGAACTGCATGAAGAAAAGGATGCGAAGACTACTCAAAGAAATGCTTGCAGATCTGTAAGCCTGCCAGTAGGTTTCATCATCTGCAAGGAAGGAATAGCCGTACCTTCTTTGATAAAAAGCGTTTGACTTCAGCACAGGATGGCTTGATGACCACAACCCCATTTTCCATCAAACTGACCATCACCGACCCGAGCGGACAATCCAAATCAATGGATTTGCCGCCGGGCACTTACCAGTTTGGCCGCGACGACTCATGTGATGTCTGTTTCCCGGGCACGGCCAAAACGGTTTCCCGTAAACATGCTCAGCTGGAAGTGGTCGATGCAGATCATGTAACGATTGAGGATCTGGAATCCCATTGCGGCACCATGGTCAATGGGCAGGTGATTCGGAAACAGCGCCTCGAAAGTGACGATGTGGTAGGAATTGCTTCTTATTTTGTACGGATCACCTTTTCCAGCGAAGCAGCCCCAAAAACGTCTCAGGGACCATCCATGCGGGTTGCAGAATCAGCCCCCATCGAAGAGCAACAGGGCAATCTTGCTGATCAGTTGGCAGAAGTGCATGCCGCCACGAAAAACCTTAGTGCTGAGATTGCCAAACGTATTGTCGGTCAGGAAGCAATCATCCGTTCAGTCTGGGCCACGATTCTGGCAAACTCGCATTGTCTGATGATCGGTGTTCCAGGCCTGGCAAAGACCTATATGGTCACCACCTTTGCCGATGCCCTTGGCCTGCAATTTCAACGTATCCAGTTCACCCCCGACCTGATGCCGGCAGACATTATCGGTTCAAACGTCATTCAGGAAGATGAACAGGGCAGACGGCAGTTTGAATTTGTCCAGGGCCCGATCTTTACCCAGCTTCTGCTGGCGGATGAGATCAATCGTACCCCCCCGAAAACCCAGGCAGCCTTGCTGGAAGCGATGCAGGAACGGCAGGTGACAGTTTCCAATCGCAGTCTCAGTCTTGCTTCTCCTTTCTGTGTGATTGCTTCGCAGAACCCCATTGAGCAGGAAGGCACCTATCCCTTACCGGAAGCTCAGCAGGACCGTTTCATGATGTGTCTGGTGCTTGATTACCCCGATCGGGACGACGAAATTGATATTCTGGTGCGAACTACTCAGGGGCGTAATCCCACCGTCAATGCTGTGCTTTCCTATCAGGAAATTCTCCGATTCCAGAAAATTGTCGACACGATTTCTGTTCCGATTGAGACGGCTCATTATTCGGCAGATATCGTGCGTGCTACCCGGCCAGAAAGAGATGGTAGCTTGGCCTGGACAGGCGAGATGCTTGATTGGGGGGCAGGTCCACGTGCCGGACAAAGTCTCATACGTGCAGCAAAAGCATTGGCAGCCATGGATGGCAGGCCAGCCATTTCATATGGTGATATCAAGGAAATCGCCATCCCCGTCCTGCGTCATCGAATCCTTTGCAATTACCGTGCTAAAGCACAGGGAGTCACCGAAGATTCCGTGATCAACCGCATTCTGGAAGAGATTCCCACCCCCTGAGTGCTATACCGAATAATCAAGCTGCGACAAGGCCAATGCCATGATTTCGTTTCGATTGATTCTCAACCGGGTTCTGATAGTCATGACAGGTGTGGCTTGTCTGGCTTTCGCTTCCAATGCTCAGGATGTCACCGATCAGGATGTGGCAGATTATATCACCCTGCTCCAAAAACGCTTGATTGGCAGGCAAAAAGCAGATGGCAGTTGGCCACACAGCTACCCAGTCGGCATGACTGCACTGGCCGTACAGGCGTTGATCCGCAGTGGCTATCCGGTCCAGTCCAAGGAACTGCAAGCAGCAATTGCGTACGTTAACAATAACTCCGACCAGAAAACCTACAGCGAAGGCCTGGCCGCAGGTGCCATGCTGGAAGCAGATCCGGTCAAGTACAGGAAGCGGATAGAGGAAGCACTCGATTTTCTGGTCGATGCTCAGACTGTTTCCGGCCAATGGACGTATCAGCAGTCAAGAGGCGGTGCTGGTGGGGATAACTCCAATGTACAGTTTGCCATTCTTGGACTGGCAGCAGCAGAAGAAGCAGGTTTCGAGATCCCGGGAAGAACTCGGTCAGCAGCTATTGATCACTGGCTGCGTACCCAGAATCAGAATGGTGGCTGGGGCTATAACGGTCCCGGCGGGCCAACGATTCAGATGACCTGTGCCGGTGTGGCCAGTTTGACCATGCTTGGGGAGCAACTTCGGAAAAAGGACCTATGCTGCGGTGAACCGACCATGCACGATGCGCTGCTGCGAGGGCTCAATTTCATCAGCGACAAGATGCAACAAGGGGTTGACAGAGCTCTCCCAAATGGAGGACATGCCATGTATGCGCTGTATGCTCTGGAGCGAGTGGCAATCTACCTGGGCCTGAAGGAGATCGGTGGCCAGGACTGGTATCGCTGGGGAGCAAACGCCATTGTCCGGGGAAATATGGGACAGGGCAAGGACCCGGATGTAGCCCTGGCATTGCTGTTTCTGGCCAAAGGTTCCACCCCCATTGCGATCGCTAAGGCTAAATGGAATGGCGACTGGAACAATCAGGAAGATGACGTTAAAAATTGGGTCAAAATTGCAGGTATGAATCTCCGAAAAGAGCTGGATTATATCCATGCAGATATGGAAGCCCTCGATTCTCCTGCTGCAAAAGCCAGCCTGCTGTTTATCAATGGCCGAGAGCAGTTCAATGCCACCAATGAAGAAATCGGTTTCATGCGCTCTTTTCTGGAACAGGGAGGGACGATCGTTGCCGAAGCATCCTGCAACAGCGTAGATTTTTACGATAGCTTCCGTAAAGCCATGCTGACTCGGCTTTGCTCTGAATCTGCAAAATTTGTGCCGCTCACAGATGATCATCCGGTCTGCACCATCCGTCATAAACTTGAGGCTCAGGACGTCAGCGCCCTGGAGTTTAAAGCCGGGTGCAAACAGTATCGTCTTTATCTTCTTACCCGACCTATTTCCTGTGCTCTGGATGGAGCGCGTGACAGTCTGGCAGATTTACCAAGAGCAAGTAAGGTTGCTACCAACTTTCTTACGTTTGCAATGCAGAGCAAAGAAGCGAGACACAAACTCGACAAGACCGAACTTACCTTTGTTCGTGACGATGGAAATGCGCTGACGGCCGATCAGATTCGACTCCGTCAGGCAGAAACAGGACGCACCTATGCTCAACCCATTGCCCGTCTTCGCCATTCGGGTCAGTGGTTGGCAGCACCCCATTTTCTGAACCTTCTGCTTAAGAGCCTGAATACCAATCCGATGTTGGTGCAGTTTGATAAAGAACTTTATGTCCGACCATTGGATCAGGATCTTTACGAGAGTGCTACTGCCTTCATTACCGGATATGAGTTTTTTCGCTACCAGGAAGCCGAAATCATCAGCTTGCGCCAATACCTGCAAAACGGAGGTTTTCTCCTGGCAACGGCCACCTGCAGCAATGAAGAATTCGATCAGGGATTCCGCAAACTTATGACCGAGCTGTTCCCGAATGATACTCTGGAACCCATACCTCCAGAAGACCCCCTCTGGTATTCATTTATAGATCTGCGGGGCAAAAAGCCGGAAGGCACTGCAGAATATCACCGTTTGCACCAGAACAAATGGGCTCCCTTATTCGGGATCAAACGTGATGGTCGTTGGATCGTGATTTATAGTCCTACTGACTTCAGTAGTGATCTATCCGGGGGCATCAACAATAATATCTCCGCCTATCTGCGTCAGTCAGCGCTTGAGCTCTGCGTCAATATTCTGCATCAATCCTTCACTCCCTAACCATATGTTGCACAGATGACGATCCAGAGCAAGGCCGTCGATTCTTCCCAATTCAAACCGGAAATCATCCAGGAGCTGGGTCGTCTCGATATTATCGCGAAAGTTCTGGCTGAGGGAATTCGACAGGGCACCCACAGTTCACGCAGAAAAGGGTTTAGTACCGAGTTCAGTGATTTCAATCCTTATGTCCCAGGAGATGACCTGCGTTTTATCGACTGGCGACTCTATGCCCGTACCGACCGTCTTTACATCAAAAACTTCCAGGCAGAAACCAACCTGGAAGTCATGCTGGTTCTTGATGCAACCCAATCCATGGCATGGCGCTGGAAGCAGACCATCACAAAATTGGAATACGGTATCAATCTTCTGGCTGCTATTGGGTATCTGCACATCCGCAATCACGATATGACCGGCCTGCTTTTACATGATGCTCATGACCTCCACTTTGTCCCCCCTAAGTCAAAACGAAGCCAGCTCGAAGCTATGTTTGCCGTTCTTGAAAAAGTCGAACCGGCAAAAAGCGAGTCCTTCGCCAGATTGGTGGATAGCCTGGCCTCCTACCACCGGCATCGTGGTCGTGTCCTGATCTGTTCTGATCTGGAAGAAAACGAAGAGCAGGTTGCAGAAGCGCTTGAAGCCCTTGCCGGTCATGATGATGAAGTCATACTGGTCCATCTGCTTGATCATGCAGAAGAAGACTTGCCATTTGATGACCTGACCCATATCCGCGACAGTGAAACCGGAGAACTACTGCGAGTGGATCTGCCCACTCTGAAACGGGACCATGCCGAACAGGTCGCTGCCTTTCGCCAACGCTGGCAGGACCACTGTCAGCAGTGGGGCATTATCTACATCCCGGTTCATTCCGGTGAAAGCTACGTCGACACCATCGTTACCATTTTCGACAAAATTCATCATCGTTAGTCCTTAAACAGGACTCAAAAAACATTTATTTCACGGCAGTCAGCAGAAATACCGGATATTCCCCCTGCTCCTTATGGACCACACTTGCAGATTGCACCGTTACTTCCCTGAAACCCACTTTCCGGGCAAGTAATGCCATTTTTTCCTGGTCAAAACCAAGGTGAAAGACTCCTGTATTTTCGCTGTGGAAACTGCCGTCTTCAGGTTCCAGGTCTGCAAGAGCAATAAATCCCCCGTCAGCCAAAAGCCCATGGAACGTTACCAGCAGAGCATGCACATTCTCAATATGGTGCAAAGTCATGGAAGAGATAATGCCGTCAAACGGTCCATCTATGCATGCCGTTGTCAGATCCAGCTGCATCACCTCAAGCTTACAGGCAATCGTAGCGCGTTTCATCTCCAGTTGTTCAATCATGGAAGGGGAAACATCCACTGCTGTGATATGATCTACATGCGGTGCAATACGCGCCAGCAGCAATCCTGTCCCGGCCCCGAAATCCATGATGCGCATCGTTGGCCTAAAAGAAACTGTTGCCAGTATCGCATTGGCAATCGTATCGACATTGCCTACCCGCTTCGGGTCGTGATCATAACGCTCTGCGACTTCCTGAAAATGATCTTTGCTCAAAGCGACATACTCCTGTAAAAGCTAAATAGACAATGCAGCCATAAACCTAAACCGATATCGATAAAAGTCACCTGACTACTGACGCCGAAAAACACTTCAAACCAAGCCCGGCACAGGAGATAATTAAAACCATTCTAAGAATTAGTCGCCACCCCCTTTGCGGTATCAGCGATCTGACTATAGTAGCCATAAGGCGGAGGATCTCAGCTCATGGCGGCAAAAAGCCGCAGGAAGGATCCCGAAAGTCATTTCAGGATTGCGGTTCGCCAGGTACTGAGAGTCTCACACATCAAGCGGTGTTTCAGAGGATGCAGGCCACAGGATTTCTTGTGGACTACATCATCTGAACACCGCTTTTCGTTTTTCTGGTGCTCGCCTGTCACCAGATCAGAGTTTCATCCCTGAACCTGAGGAGGGACCCGCAATGTTCCGACTTCTTACCGCTATGTTCGCCGCATCCACCATGCTCCTGGTGACAGGTTGTGCCACTCGAGGTTTTGTCAAAGGGGAGGTCGAAGCCGCTCACGGCATTATCAAACAGGATGTTCAGCAGA
>MDTD01055481.1_pt1 | contig 10262 bp, 5 predicted proteins | sample 811221 | NCBI WGS metagenome assembly MDTD01 (sample SAMN05326646, study PRJNA326480) | marine metagenome | isolation source: seawater | place: Pacific Ocean: South West | collected 2011
AGCATTTTTGATTACTGTTTTACAATAATATAAATTATACTAAGAAAGTAAATTGTGAATTTAATTTTAAATTAGACTTAATTTTTTTCATATGATAAAATATTTCTTATGCATTATTACTGGACTTTTTATAATTGGCTGTCAAAGTCCAGATAAAATAGGTGGACCATATTTTGGTAATGGGATAAAAAATGGTTGGGCTGATCAAAACTCTATTGTAATTTGGACACGGCTTACGCAAAGTAAAGAGGCACATTTTAATGGGAAACCTTTTAAGGAAATATCCAAGGATTTAATGCTTTCTTTGGCTAAAAATCCGAATATCGAATCTATATATAATAGTCAGATTCCAAAAGGTTTAAAATTAAGTGACATGGAGGGCTACTGTTCTGGAATGGATGGTGAAGTTCAGCTTCAATATTACTTAAAAAGTAATCCAAAGGAAATTGTAGTTTCAGATTGGGTTGAAGTCGATAAAAATAAAGACTTTACATATCAGTGGAATTTATATAGTTTAAAACCAGGAGGATTATATGGTTTAAAACTATTTTCTAGGCAAAAAGGTGCTAAAAAAATTCAGGATAGTATTATTGGTAGTTTTGTTTTACCAAGTGAAAAATCCTCCAAGGATGCGGTGAAATTCTGTGTGGTATCTTGCCATGATTTTAATAGAAGAGACGACATTAAAAATGGCCATAAAATTTATCCCAGTATGGATAAATTAAAGCCTGATTTTTATATTCATACTGGGGACATTGAGTATATGGATAAACCAAATCCATATGCCTTAACGGAGGAGCTTATGAGGTTTAAGTGGAATCGTATATTTTCTCTACCTTTTCAAAGATCTTTTTATAATAAGTATACTTCCTATTTCATGAAGGATGATCATGATATAGGTTTTAATGATAGTTATCCAGGGAGAGATTACGGATCTGTACCTTTTGAGAGGGGATTAGAAATTTTTGATTTAGAACAGTTTCCAACCTATAAAAAAAGATATAAAACTGTACGTTGGGGGAGAGATTTACAGATTTGGATTGTTGAAGGACGGAATTACAGGAGCCCAAACAATTTGGTTGATGGACCTGATAAGACCATATGGGGAAAGGAGCAAAAGAATTGGTTCTATGAAACTGTTTCGAATTCTGATGCTTCATTCAAGGTTTTAATTACTTCTTCTCCTATTTTGGGCCCTGACAAGGTTAATAAAAATGATAATCTTAGTAACGAGAAATACGCTTATGAACAGAGTGAAATACTAGATTTTATAAAAGATCAAAATAATTTATATATTGTTAATGGAGATAGGCATTGGCAATACGTTACCCATATTGATGGAACAAATCTTTGGGAATTTGGTTGTGGTGCCGGAACAGACTCTCATTCTCTTCCGAATCAGGGAGGGTGGAATCGAGGAGATCCAGAACCTGAGCATGAATTTCTCAGACTTAAAGGAGGCTTTTTAACCGTTGAGACTTCACGGATTGAAAATAGATGTTCAATTTCTTTTTTTCACCATGATGTAGATGGTAAAATTGTACATAAAAAAGTTTTTTCACTTAATTAAAAAAAATTTTTTTAACAAAAATTTAAGGTTTAAACTAAAAAAGTATTATTTTCACGCACCGTGTACGCAAACTTTTTTGAGTTTTATACGCAAACAAGTTTAATTTTATAACAAAAAAAAACAATTTATGACTAAATCAATGATGAGCTTATTAGGCTCTAAAAAGGAAAAGACTATTTTGCATACTTGTTTTAACAAAGCTGCCTTTTTAGTTTTTATTCTGTCTTGTTTTGTTGGTTATTCCCAGCAAAATATTAGTGGTGTTATTTCGGACGAAGATGGAGTTCCATTACCCGGAGTGAATGTTGTCGTTAAGGGAACCAATAATGGTACATCTTCCGACTTTGATGGTAATTTCTCTATTACTGCTGATCAAGACGACACATTAATTTTCTCTTTTGTAGGATTTTTAGATCAAGAAGTAATTGTTGGAACTAATTCTAATCTAGATATAAGTCTTCAGTCTGGCTCTGACGAACTAGAGGAAGTAGTGGTTACTGGATATGGATCTGTTAAAAAAAGAGATTTGACTGGTGCAATTGGACAAATCAAATCTGAAATTATTAACCGTGCAAATCCACTCCAAGCAGCACAAGCTCTTCAAGGTCAAATTGCAGGTGTAAACGTTAACCGTGTAAGCGCTAGACCAGGTGAGGGATTCAGAATTAATATTAGAGGTTTAAATAGTTTTGAAGATACTCAGAAAAGTGGTTTTGGATCTGAAACTGATAGATTTGGTAGAGATGTTGAAAAAAAATCTCAACCACTTGTAGTTATTGATGGTGTAATAGGAGCTAATTTAAATGATATAAATCCTAATGATATCCAAACAATGGATGTTTTAAAAGATGCCTCCTCCACTGCAGTCTATGGTGCCAGAGGTGCAAATGGTGTTATCATAGTTACCACTAAAAGAGGTATTCCTGGTAAGCCTTCTTTCACCTACAATGGATACTATGGAGTTAAAGATAAAAGTCATATACCAGAAATGTGGGATGCTAAAACTTTCTATGAAATGTATAATTTTCCGAACTTTAAGCGTGGTTTTTCAGATCAAGAGGTTTACAACGTTAATAATGGGATTTCTACAAATTGGTTAGATCTTGTTACACAGAATGCTATTCAACAAAACCATAATTTTTCTGTTTCTGGAGGATCAGAATCTACCAATTACAATGTTTCTGTAAGTAAACTTGAAGAAGAAGGTATGACAATTGGTAATTCTTATGATAGATTAGGGCTAAATGCTTCTTTAGAAAGTCAATTAAATGATAGATTAAAGGTTGGCTTTACTTCATATGTTACATTAAGTGAACAGGCTTGGGGATCAAGGGAGGCAGTGAGATCAGCTACAAGGTCCAGACCAACAGGGACTCCTTATTTCAACGATATTGTTGAACCAAACAAATTAGACACAAATTTTGGCCCTGTAGGAGATTATGCCTTTTACATGGGAATCAATAACTCTCAAGTTATTAATCCGTTAGTTGAAATTGATCCTGAAAATTATCAGCAACAAAGTAAATCCAATTCAATGTTGGTAAGTGCCTTTTTAGATTTTGAATTTTTTAAAGGTCTGAATTTTAGGACTCAATACTCAGGGTATACTTTGAATAACAGAACCGGAGAGTATCAAGGTACATACACAAAACAGCAAAAAGGATCCAGAGCTCCAGTGGCTGCGACGGAGAATTATAAAACTTCTAATTACACTATTGACAATACTTTAACATACAATGCTAGTTTTGGAGACCACAATATAAATGCAACTGCTCTTCTAAGTATTTTTGAGGAGTACGATGAATACATGCAAATTAGGGTTCAAGATTTACCATACAGGTCTTTGTGGCATAATTTAGGCACTGGTGCCACCCCATTAGGATTCAATACTGATCTAGTTGAAACTGGTATAATTTCCTACATGGGAAGAGTTAATTATACGTTCAAGGATAAGTATTTATTGACTGTAACGGGAAGATATGATGGTGCGTCACAACTTTCTGAAGATAATAGATGGGCTTTTTTCCCTTCTGCTGCACTTGGGTGGAGATTATCTGAGGAATCTTTCATCCAGGATCTTGGAGTGTTTAATAATTTAAAGTTAAGAGCTAGCTATGGTGAAGTAGGTAATACTGATGCCATACCTGCTTATGCTACTCAAGCTAATATTTACCAAACTTTCTACGACTTTGATGGATCTGCTGCGTATGGATATACAATTAATTCACTATCAAATCAAGGATTAGTATGGGAGAGAAGTAAAGAATTTAATCTTGGCCTTGATTTTTCACTTACTGATATAAAATTAAGTGGAACGCTAGAATACTACAAGAGGAATACTGTTGATTTAATCTTAGATGATAAAGTTCCACCATCAACTGGTTTTTCAGATGTTGTTAATAATGTAGGTGAAATTGAAAATAGCGGAATAGAGTTATCACTGAACTCTGTTAATTTAGCTACAAATGATTTCCAATGGCAGACTAACTTGACATTTACCTCAAATAATGATAAAGTAGTTAAATTGGCTGGAGGCTTAACCGAAGACATCGGAAATAGAAGGTTTGTAGGAGAATCTGTTAGACCTCATTATTCGTATAAATTTGATGGTATTTGGCAATTAGGAGAAGAGGCAGAAGCTGCCGTTTTTGGACAAATTCCAGGACAAGTAAAAGTAAGAGACATTAATGGTGATGGTAAGATCAATGCTTCTGATAGAATGATTCTTGGTAAAGAGACTCCAGATTGGACAGCTGGTCTTAGAAACCAATTAAATTATAAAAATTGGGACATGTCATTTTTTGTATATACTCGTCAAGGCCAAATGTTTTCAAATGCATTTTTGATGGGTACCATGGGAGATATAAGTAGCGAGAGGTACAATTCTTCCTCTGAATTAAATTACTGGACAGAAGATAATCCCTCAAATGAATACTACGGTATTATGACTGGACCTGGATTGGGTCATAAAAATGAGGCTAAGGGTGGTAATTCTAGGGTTGCTTTAAGTTATCAATTATTTGATTTTGTAAGGATTTCTGATGTTACTTTAGGTTATAGCTTACCAAATCAAGTTCTTAGTGAGCTCGGTGTATCAAGATTCAGAATATATGGTCAGCTGCAAAATCCAGTTGTTTTTACGGATGTAATTACAATGGATCCTGAATATAATTCTGGTACATATAAAGATGATTTTCCCTCACTAACAATATTGTTAGGACTAAATATAAACTTTTAAACTCGCTAATTTAGATAACATGAAAAATTATAGATTAAAAACAAAAGAAATTATGAAATTCAATTTAATTTTGATCTTCCTTCTATTTATCTCATTCGTGAGTTGTAGTGAAGATCAAGTTGATAGCATTTTAGGAGAAAAAGCAATCTCGAATCAAACCGCAGAGGCTTATTTTTCAACTCCAAGTGGATTCAATGATTTATCAAAGTCAATATATCCACTTCTAAGAGTTATTGTTGAGCAAAGAGAACTTGTTTTGAATGGTACCGATATCTTTTCAAGTAGTACAGGATGGGGCGATACAGGAGAAAACTTGTTAAGGACTAATTTTGATTTTTATGGATCTGATTTAAATCAAGGACTTTCTCAGCTATCAGATTTATGGATCTATTTATACAAGAACATAAATAGAGCAAATACTGTAATATCGCGAGCCAGTGATGTTGTAGGAATGGATGAAACTTTAAAGGCGACAAGAGTTGCTGAGGCAAAATTCATAAGATCATTATGTTTATTTTGGGCTGTTCAACAGTTTGGAGATGTCCCAATGCCTTTATCTGAGACTGTTGCAGCAAGCAAGGAAGTGACAAGGGTTCCTTCAGCAGAAATCTATGCTCAATTAATTTCTGATCTAATTGAGTGTGAATCAGCATTACCAGACACAGCAAGTGACTATGGTAGAGCAACTAAAGGAGCTGCACAACACTTACTTGCAAGGATCTATTTAACTAGGGGCTGGAATTTTAATAATTCCCTAGGAGGTTCCGCTGCAGATTTTGATAGTGCTTTAGAGTATGCAGATAAAGTCATTAGTTCACATGCACTTGTATCAAGCTATAAGGACCTGTGGCCGAAAAGAAGTGAAAATCCGACTCTTCAAACCTTCGGACCTGGAGATCAGGATGCCAAAAATAGCGAAGTAGTATTTGCAGTTCAATTTTCTTCTGATGCTCTAACTAATGTAATGGAGCTTGGTGATCTAGACTATAATATAAATAGTGATGGTGGAAGTAATGCAGGCCATATTTTTGGCGGATTAGGCGAGGAGTTTCCTGGATATCCAGGAAGGACGTCTGACTTTAACAGAATTCAGGGATATCATCATACTACTCCTGCAACCTACAGACTTTTTGACCCCAATACAGATGAACGATATGATCACAATTTTGTAGAAAAAGTTTACGCAGTAGTTGATCAGCCTGGGTTTATTCCAGCTCCTGGTGTTCCAGCTATTGATATTTCATCTGGTGACGTTGTAATTGAATTCAGACCTTGGGATAGTCCTCTTCCTCAATCAGAAAAAGGTTTAGATGAGGGTGGAAATAAACCTTATGCAGTAGTAAATCATGCTGATTATGGTAGAAAAGAGGAAAGTAATTATATGAATCGAAGTAGAGGTCCAATGATGTGGAAGTTTTGGGAACCTGGAATTCCTTACGGAAACGGGTTTGGACAGTTTGATGTCATTGTAATGAGATCTGCTGAGGCATATTTAATTGCTGCAGAAGCAATAGTTAAAGGTGCTACCGGCGGCTTATTGGGCGGCGCAAGTGATTACTATAATGTAACTGTTAATAGAGCTGTTGGTGGAGCACTTGGTAACGCTAATATGGCCGCTGATCCAACAAGTCTGACTTCTTTAGCTACAAAAAGCTACAGATCATCAGGAGTAGTAACTATTGATATGATTCTTGACGAAAGAGCCCGTGAATTAATGGGCGAAGGACTTAGGTGGTATGATCTAAAAAGAACAGAAAAACTTATTGAAAGAGCAAAAGCTATGAACCCTTGGGTTGGAGACTTAAACTTCATTCAAGAATACCACTTATTAAGACCTATTCCTTTGAAAGAAATTGACTTATCTTCAAATGGAATTACTCAAAATCCTGGATATTAATATTAATAATCCAAAGTGAAAAAAAAGGGGCTAACTGCCCCTTTTTTTATATAGTTATTTTTATAATTTACTATCGTAACGTCGCATGTCGTATTCAATGAACTCTACATTTTCTTTAGTAACAATCTCCAATGGAGTAGGTAATTCAAAATCAGGTTTTACTTTATGTATTAAATAGTTCACCATTGTTATAATTGACTTGTAACCTTGGTTAAAGGATTTTTGAGAAATTAAAAAAGTTATTAGTCCTTTTCTTAATGCATTTACATTGTTAGGAGTTGTATCAAAACCTACAACTTTAATGTTAGCTTGGATATCTGGATGAATTAGCTCAATTATATTAGAGGCTCTGCTAGATGGAACCACTATCCCATTAATTTTTTTGTTTGATTTTAAAAGTGAATTTATTCTTGTTTTAACTTTTGCTTGATCTTTTAGCCCATCAAATTGAATCTGGTGAATACTTTTTTTGACATTATTTTTATCAAAAAAATTCTTAAAACCCTTTCCCCTTTGACTAAAAGATCGATAATCCTCAAGGTTTTTTCTAGTCTGAACAATAAGAAGTTCATCATCTGGCGCAGTACAAAGATTCAGTAGCTGACCCGCAAGGCTACCCCCTTCAAATGATTTTTGTCCAATATAGCAAAGGTTATTGTATCCCTTTTGATTAATATTTAAGAAAAGGAAAGGTATATTTCTTTCATTAAGTGATTTGATGATTATTGAGGTCTCTCTTATAAATATTGGAGCCATTACCAGAGCATCTGGGTTTGAGTCTATTAATTTATTGAAAGTATCAATATAGTTTTTAGGGTCAAATTGATCAAAAAAGAAATTATTGATTTCTACTCCGTTGGCACTCACTTCTTGGCTTGCTTTTTGAATTCCATAGGTGGGAGATCTCCAAAATACATTTTGATCATCATACAAGGGAATGAGCGTTGCCAGATTAAGATGCTTTTTCATTGCTAATGAACTTGCAATTTGATTTATTTTAAAGTTTTTTTTCTTTAAAATTTTTTTAATCTTTTCTCTAGTTCGTGGGGAAACACCTCCTCGATCGTGCAATACTCGATCAACTGTTCCTGATGACACGTTAGCTTCTTTGGCAATATCTTTTATAGTTGTCAAATTCTAAATATTGGATTAGAGTTAAATAATTTTATAAACTTAAAAAAATAGCATTCTTTAAAGGTAAAATATTATAAAATTTATCACATTATTTCAAGTTTTATTCATTTTAATTTTTGAACACTTTAAAGAACAATTTAATTATATTTGCAACTCTATGTGTACGCACACGAAATTAAACTTAAATGCCGAAAACATTTAAATGGATTTTAGTAGCAGCCCTATCAGGCTTTTTGTTTGGTTTTGATACAGTGGTTATATCTGGGGCAAATTTACCAATTAAAGAACTTTGGTCAACTTCTCCTATATTTCATGGTTTTTTTATAATGTCAATGGCTTTGTGGGGGACTGTAATTGGCGCCTTGTTTGGCTCCCTTCCATCCAATAGGCTTGGAAGAAAGATAACTCTTTGTTGGATTGGGTTTTTCTTTTTTATCTCTGCGCTTGGCTCTGCGTTAGCCTTAGACCCTTATACTTTTTCTTTATTCAGATTTATTGGAGGAATAGCAGTAGGGGTTTCCTCTGTTTCAGCTCCTATATATATATCTGAAATGACTACATCTAAAAATAGAGGCTCACTTGGAGTTCTCTATCAATTTAGTTTGGTATTTGGTATATTGATAGCTTTTATTTCAAATTACCTATTGACTGGATTTGATGGAGATAATGATTGGCGATGGATGCTTGGAGTGGAGGCAATTCCAGCCTTTATTTACTTTTTGATGACAATATATTTACCTGAGTCTCCTCGATGGTTAGTATTATTCAAAAATGATAATTTAACAGCTAAAAAGGTTTTAAAAGAAATTTATCCAAACCAGACTGAAGCCAAAAATGTGCTGAATTCCATCAGGTTGAGCGATGTTGGACAATCAGCAGATAATAAACTGTTTATTTCGCAATTCAAAAAAACTTTAATTCTAGCCTTTTTCATATCTTTTTTTAATCAACTTTCAGGAATTAATTTTATTCTTTATTATGCACCTGAGATACTAGAAATGGGCGGTTTTGCTACTAAGGAGTCCTTATTCAATTCCGTAGTCATTGGACTAATTAATATTCTTTTTACTTTTGGTGGATTGATGTTAATTGATCGTCTGGGAAGAAGACAACTATTAACAATTGGTTCAATTGGATATATAATTGGACTTAGTGGAGTTTCAAGTGCTTTTTACTTTGAGTTAGATCCACAGTTGATAGCATTTTTTATTTTTACCTTTATTGCTGCCCATGCTATTGGTCAAGGTACAGTTATATGGGTTTTTATTTCAGAGATTTTTCCTAATAGAATTAGAGCAATGGGACAGTCTTTTGGTTCGGGCGTTCATTGGGTTTTTGCCGCCCTTATTACTTTATTTGGCCCATCTGTCATAGAAATTTTCAATACGAATCCTTGGCCGATTTTTGCTTTTTTTGCTTTAATGATGATACTTCAGCTTCTGTTTTCTATTTTTATTATGCCTGAAACTAAGGGGAGGTCTCTTGAGAATATAAATGAAATAATTAATTCAAAATAAATTAACCTAATGAAAAGAAAGGATTTTATATTAAATACAGGTGGGTTAATCTTGGGTTCATTTACTTCCACTAACTTACTGGCGAATCTACATTCTTTAAATAATTTAAATAATCAGATTAATTTTGGTGTTATTGGAACCGGCTCTAGAGGTCAAGGCTTAATTAAACTTTTAAATGATATTAACGGCTGTAACTTAATTGGTGTATGTGATAATATCCCATTTCGATTGCAGGAGGGTCTTAGTTTAATTAAAAATTCTAAAAATGTAGAGGCCTATACTGATTATAGAAAATTATTAGACAATGAAAAAATTGATGCCATAATTGTCGCAACACCACTTAATACTCATGATCAAATTTCAATTGATGCATTGGATGCTGATAAACACGTTTATTGCGAGAAAACACTGACCAAGGGTGTATTTGCTACTCAAAAACTGGTTAAGAAAAGTAAGTTATCCAATAAAATTTTTCAAACCGGTCACCAGTTTCATAGTTCCAGAATGTATAGTCAATTAGTTGATCTTATAAATAATGGAAAAGTTGGAAATATAATTTCTATTGAAGCACAGTGGAATAGAAACGGTGATTGGAGAAGAGTAGTAAAAAAACCCTCACAAGAGAGACAAATTAACTGGCGAATGTATAGAGAGTACTCCTACGGGCTTCTTGCTGAACTAAGCGCACATCAAATTGATTTTGTAAATTGGATTTTAGATGATATACCAAAAAAAGCTATTGGTTTTGGAGGTATAAACTATTGGAAAGATGGAAGAGAAACTTATGATAATACAAAGGTAGTTTATGAATACTCTAATGGCTTAAAAGCTACTTTTACCTCTCTAACTGCAAATGCTAAAGATGGTTATAAAATTATGGTAATGGGAGACAAGGGAACACTTACG
>MDTD01025936.1_pt1 | contig 10261 bp, 10 predicted proteins | sample 811221 | NCBI WGS metagenome assembly MDTD01 (sample SAMN05326646, study PRJNA326480) | marine metagenome | isolation source: seawater | place: Pacific Ocean: South West | collected 2011
CCCCGATTGCCATGTGCCGCATGAATGGACCGACAAGATCGCCCGCAAGATGCAGGCCTCGAAGGAGGTCTGGGGCAAGATTTTCGGCACGATCAGCACGCGGCAGAAGTTCCTCGACAAGCGGCTGGAACTGGCAAAGCACGAATGGGCACGTCTGAAGGCCAATGACAGCCTGGAATGCCGCAACTGCCATTCCGAAGCCGCCATGGACCTGTCACGGCAGGCACCGCGGGCCGCCGAGATCCATACCGAATACCTCTTGTCAGGCCAGGCAACCTGTATCGACTGCCACAAGGGGATCGCCCACGAACTGCCCGACATGACCGGCGTCGAGCCGGGATGGACTGCACCCGAAGAGCTTCAGGGCGAGAAATTGCCAGGCATCGGGTCCGGCGAAGAGGCGGCGCTGCGCGACTATCTTTTCAGGGAAAGCGCCAAGCAGGACATTGCGTCAAGGTAGCTGCCCGCGACGCCGCATGACCTGCTCCGCAGACCGGCACGAGCCGATCCGCTGACAGGCACGGGGACGGCATGGGGCCGATGCCGGGGCATCCTGACACGGAACTGTCGTGAAACTGTCAGGCATCTGTAGCAATCGCGAACTAACGGGATCGAGGTGGAGCGGCTTTCGTGCCGCCGTTCACCCAAACCGGATTTCACGGAAAACCGCCCAGGAGTTTGCCCATGCTTTCGCGCCGTTCGCTTCTCAAGTCCACCGTGGCCACAACGGCCTTTGTCGCTGCCCCCGCCATTCTCAGGGCGACCGATGCCCTGGCCTCTTCCGGTCAGGTCAATGTCTTTGCCTGGGGCGACTACATCCAGGCCAACCAGATCGAGAAGTTCGAAAAGGACACCGGCATCAAGATCAACCTCTCGACCTACGGCTCCAACGACGAGGCGGAACAGAAGCTCAAGGCCGCAGGCGGCAAGGGCTTTGACGTGATCTTCCCGTCGATCACCAACGGCAACAACTACTATCCCGACGGCCTGCTTTCGGAACTCGACGAGGGCAAGCTCGTCAACGCCGGCAACCTGATCCAGTCCATGGTCAACGATTCCGTCAAGCTGGGCGGCACCTATCGCGGCAAGCGCATGCTGATGCCGTTCAACTGGGGTACCGAGGCCATGACCTTCAACAGCGCCGACATGCCGATCGCCGATGGCGACGTGTCCTATGGCTCGCTCTGGATGCCGGAAGCCGCAGGAAAGTCGGCCTTCCGCCAGAAGTCGGTGATCATGGGTGTCGGCCTCTATCTCGATGCCAAGGGCGAGGTGAAGTCGAACCGCATGCTCGACGTCTACAAGTCCGAAGATGACGCCCGGCGCGTCTGGGACGCCTGCGCCCGTTTCGTCATCGACAACAAGGACAAGATCGCGGCCTTCTGGAACAATGCCACCGAAGCCACCAACGCCTTCAAGCAGGCCGGCGCAAAGATCGGCCAGACCTGGGACACGACCGGATTGCTGCTCAACCGCGAGGACGCGGCCTGGAAGTATCGCATGCCGAAGGAAGGCGGGATCACCTGGATGGATTCCGTCGGCGTTCCCTCCGGCGCCGCGAACATCGAGCAGGCCTATGCCTTCATCAACGCGCTGATGACACCGGAAATGGGTGGCATGATGTCGAAGAACACCGGCTACAACTCCGCCGTTGCCGGCGCCGCCGACTTTGCCGGCGACGAGTACAAGAAGCAGTTCAACGAGGTCTACAACGCGGAAAACCTCGCCAACCTCTGGTGGTGGCAGGCCGACACACCCTGGTTCGCCCCGCTGCGCCAGGAATATGTCGACAAGATCACCAACGCCTGACCGGCGAAGGCTCCCGGGAGGGCGTCCGCGCCCTCCCCTTTCACCGGCACGCGGAGATGCTCCATGCATGGACAGGATGTCACCCTGAACGGCGTCTCGATGCGCTATCCAAACGGATTTGTTGCCGTGGAACCAACGGACCTGACCATCCGGGCCGGTGAGTTCTTTTCCATTCTCGGCCCTTCGGGTTGTGGCAAGACCACGATCCTGCGGATGATTTCGGGCTTTCTCGATCCGACCACGGGATCGGTTGCAATCGGTGGCAGGCCGATGGAGGGCATCGGCCCGAACCATCGCCCCACGGCACTGATCTTCCAGAACCTCGCCCTGTTCCCGCTCATGACCGTCCGGGAAAACGTCGCCTTCGGTCTCGAAGCCCGGGGCATGGCGAAAGCCGAACGCCGGCGGCGCGCTGACGAACTCCTTTCCCTCGTTGCCCTCGACGGCCAGGGCGGCAAGAGGCCGGGCGAGCTGTCCGGCGGCCAGCGCCAGCGCGTCGCCGTGGCGCGAGCGCTTGCCGTCGAACCCGCGGTCCTGCTTCTCGACGAACCGCTTTCCGCGCTCGATCTGAAGCTGCGCCAGCACATGCGCGCGGAACTCAAGGACATCCAGCGCAAGACCGGCGTCACCTTCATCTACATCACCCACGACCAGGGCGAGGCGCTGACCATGTCGGACCGTGTCGCCGTGATGAACCGGGGACGCATCGAGCAGGTCGGCGATGCCGATGAAATCTACAACGCCCCCTCGACCGCCTTCGCGGCCACCTTCGTCGGCGAACAGAACCGCTTCTCCGGCACCGTCGTCGAAACCGACAGTGAAACGGCCCTGATCGAGACGCCGCTCGGACGGCTGTCCGGCATCAACAGGCACGGCCTCAAGCGCGGCGACAACGCCCATTTGTTCATACGCCCGGAACGCATGGCGGTGGCGCTGAACGGTGCGGCCGCCGGCCTCGATAACCGGGTGGAAGCACAACTGGAACGCCGCGACCTTGAAGGGCCTTTCCTGAACCTCCTGATGCGCGCCGGCGGCCATCCCGTCACGCTGCACGTCACCAACGCAGGTGACGGTCCGGCGCTGGCGCCCGGCCAGCCGGTGCCCGTCGGCTTCCGCCGCAAGGACGCGATCGTCCTGCGCGCCGAGGACTGAGCAATGGACGGGCTCTATCGCAGTTTCGGCCGCCCCTTGACCTTTGGCCTGTTCGTGACCGTCGCACTCTGGCTTTTCGGGCTGATCCTGCTGCCGCAGCTTTCCATGATCCAGCGTGCATTCCAGGTGGAAGACCGCGGTGGCGTTTCGGCGCAGCTTTCCGTCGAGATCGAAAAGCTCTATGTCCGGCAATTCGAGATCGACCAGCAATTGAGGGCGATCGAGCAGCCGGCTGCCGCGCAGCCCACGGCCCCCTCGCCGTTCGCCCCGTCGGTTGGTGGCGCGCCCGCCGCGCCGTCACCCAACGATCCCTTTGCCGGCCTGTCCGCCGGCAAGGCGCCTGCGGCCGATCCTGTCGAAACGGAGAAGAAACGGCAGGCGCTGATCGCCGAGCGTGCCGATGTCGTGGCGCGGATCGGAGAACTGGAAGCCCGGGAATCGGGGCCCGCCGCGGTCGACCTGCGCTATTCCCTGGAAAACTTCACCTCCATGACGGCTGTGCATTTCCAGATCTTCATTGCCACCCTCTTCTATGCGCTCTGCGTGACCGTCCTGGCCTTTCTGGTGTGCTATCCGGTTGCCTATGCCGTGGCGATGGCCGGCACGCCGGACCGGGCGGCGTTGCTCCTGCTGGCTCTCGTCATCCCCTATGCCATCAACGAGTTGCTGCGCATCTTCGCCTGGGTGATGATCCTGGAGCGCCAGGGCCTGATCAATTCCGTGCTCGACTGGCTGGGCATCATCGATTTCGCCGCCGGTGAAGGTTTCCGCTTCGTCGCTTCCAATGGCGCGGTCTTTGCCGTCATGGTCTACGCCTATGTCCTGTTCATGGTGTTTCCGATCTACAACACCGTCGAGACACTGGACCGCAACCAGATCGAGGCGGCCCGTGACCTCGGTGCCTCCACCTGGCGCATCCATACTCGCATCGTCATCCCGCATGCCAAGCCCGGCATCGCTGTCGGCGCCATCATGACATTCATGCTGTCGGCCGGTTCCATTGCGGTCCCTGAAATCGTGGGTCGCGGCATGCATCCGGACTGGTTCAGCCAGGTGATCTACCGCCGGTTCTTCGAAGCCGACAGCTGGAACGAGGGCGCGGCCTATTCGCTGTCGCTGCTCGCCGCCTGCATGGTTTTCATTCTCGCCGTCATGGCCGTTTTCAAGGTCGGTATTCGCGACATCGCCAGGTAGGGCTGGCCTGACACGGGAGGCAAATCCATGACCGACCAGACTGCGGCGATTCCCGCCCTGGCGCCCTTGCGGAAGGGGCGTGGCACGGTCGATTGGGGCGAGGTAATTCTCAACGGCTACCTGCTCCTGTTCTTCGCGTGGATGTTCCTGCCGCTGATCCTGATGGTGCTGGCTGCGTTCAACGCCAACCCGACGCCTTCGGCCACGGAATGGCAGGGGTTCACGCTGGAGTGGTTCGCAAGGCTTCCGCAGGACGAGCGCTTCATGCAGGGCCTGGCGCATTCGCTGATCATCGCCGCGGGCGTCATTGCCACCGCCATCCCGATGGGACTGGCCGGGGCTCTCATTCTCTCCCGCATGCAATCGCGCGCCAACACCTTCCTCTACACCCTGCTCGTGTCGCCCGTACTGACCCCCGGCATCGTTCTGGGCGCGACGACCATGATTTTCTGGCGCGACCTTTTCGGCGTGCAGGCCGGGCTGTTCACCACGATCATGGCGCAGGCCGCCTTCATTGCCGCTTATTGCATGCTCATGTTCATGGCCCGCCTGCAGCGCCAGGACCGTGTCCTCGAAGAGGCCGCGCTCGATCTCGGCGCCTCGCCCTTCTTCGCCTTCAGGCGCGTTACCCTGCCCTTTCTCATGCCGACGGTGCTGACGGCCGCCTTCATCGCCTTTCTGCAATCGATCGAGAACTACAACACGACCTTTTTCGCCATTGGCGGCTCCTGGACGCTCGTGACCGAAATCGGCAGCCGCATGCGGTTCGGCCTGTCGCCGATGATCAATGCCATTGGCGTCATCTTCATCGCCATCACCGTCATCGTTGCGGTTACCCACACGCTGGTGATACGAAAACGCAAATGAAGATCACCCTGACCTGCCTGCCCGGCTACGAGGACCACCTTCGCAGACCTTGCGCGGCCGCCGGGGCGCTGCCGTCATGGGTCAGGGCCTTGCCTGCGAAGGCCCGAAGCACCGTGCTGGATGGCGGTGAGGTGCGAACCGTCAAGCAATGCCCGCCCTTTCTGGACGCCATGCGTAGCGGGATCCTGTTTCCGCTGGCCTGCGATGTCCATGTCCGCAACGGCGTTTTCGAGTGGGATTGGGACCTCCCCCTGCATCCCCTGGCGCGCATGACGCGCTCTCCCTTGGGTTTCCATGCACCGGAACAGGCCGCCGGCGTACCCGGCGTCGATCCACTGTCCTTCGCCGTCAAGTTCAACAATTTCTGGACCGTGGGCCTGCCGGAGGGATGGTCCATGCTGTTCGTCCATCCTGTGAACAGGCTCGACCTGCCCTACCGCACGCTGTCCGGTCTGGTTGATAGCGACCACTGGCGCGACGGTTTCGTCCACTTCCCCGCCTTGTGGACCGAACCGGATTTCGAGGGCTTGCTGCCGGCAGGCACGCCGGTGGCACAGGGATTTCCCGTGCGCCGCGAAACGCTGGAACTGGATTTCCAGACCATGGATGATGCGGCGCTTTCCCGCCATCTCGAAGTCCAGGACGGCCTTCAGGCGGAACCGGGGCTTTACCGCAAGGCTTACCGCGCCACGCGCGGCTGACCGGGCCTGAGCGCGAACCGCCCGCGCGCGCCCTGTGTCATGACCTTCAGGCGCAGCGCCGCATTCTCGGGACCTGGACCCAGGTCCTCCAGTACTGCTTCACAACCGTCCAGATCGCCTGTCTCACGAAGGGCCGTGGCCAGCGCGGCGGCGGTGTCCGAAGTTCCCGTCTTTTCCTGCGCGGCCCTGAGATGGTCCAGCGCCTCGCCGGCGCGGCCGAGGCGCAGCAGGCACTGGCCGAGGTTGAGCCGCGCATCGCCATCGCCCGGCTGGTTCTCCAGATGGGCCGCGAAACCTGCAGCTGCCTCCTGGAACAGGCCCTTGTCCATCTGCGCGCATGCCAGTTCAAACCGGGCATTGGAATGACCGGGATCGCAAGCCAGCGCCCGCGCCAGGCTGTCGATGCGTTCTTCGTGCCGGCCAAGTTCCTTGAGAACAAGCGCCCGATTGTAGAGGACGCCCGCATGATCGGGCATGATGACCAGCAGTCCATCGCAGGCTTCCAGCGCCTCCGGCCAGTTGCCCTGTCCCACCGCCCTGGCGAAATCGCCCGCGAGCTTCTGAAGTGATGCTGTCATGTTGACCGTTGCCAGTTTCGCAAAGCCATGTCTTGTCACGGGAATGATAAGCAAGACGGCTAGAGGACGGCAATTGCAATCCCGAGGGGCGCGTGATGAAAATCGTCCATATCTCCGACATCCACATCAACCCGGAACCGATCCTGGGACTCGATCCGCTGGAGAACTTCCGCAAATGCCTTGCCCATGTCGAGCGCTTCCAGGGCGACGCCGACCGGGTGATCATCACGGGTGACCTGACTCACCACGGCCGTCCGGAAAGCTATGAACTGCTCCGGTCCATGCTGGCCGGCAGCAGCCTGACAGGGGAACGCGCACCGCGCCTCCTGATCGGAAACCATGACAATCGCGCCAACTTCCGCGCCGCCTTTCCCGATACACCGGCAGATGAAGCGGGATTCGTTCAATGGACGGACGAGACCCCCGAGGGCGATTTCATCTACATGGATACAGTTCTCCAGGGTGAGCACGCGGGCAGCTATTGCGAGACGCGCCGCCTCTGGCTTGAGGAACAACTGTTGAGTGCCCGGAACAGGGGCGTCGGTGCCTATCTCTTCATGCACCACAATCCGACCAGGGTTCATGTCGCCAATGCAGACCTGATAGGCATCCGGGAGGAAGAGGACCTGAAGTCCTTGCTGCGAAGGCATCGCGATACGGTGCGCCACATGTTTTTCGGACATTGCCACTACACGCTGAGCGGAACGGCGGCCGGCATCCCGTTTTCCGCGCCGCGCTCGACCAACCATACCTGCTGGCCGGACTTCTCAGGCGATGCCCGGCGCATGGGCTATGGCGAGTTGCAGCCCAATTACAATGTCTGCTTCATTCGCGGCGAGGACGTGGTCGTCCATTCCATCGACTTCCTGGACGAGGAAAAGGTGAAATGGGAGGTCACCGGCGAGGATGGCTGGATCACCGATCCCGGCGGCATTGCGGTTGCAGGCTGACTCGTTCAGCCGCCAACCTTCAATGAAACCCGGTCGGCGGCAAAGCGGGCGAGCGAATACTGGATCGGCTTCCCATCCGGGTCGATATTGATGGCGGTGGTCACGAACACGATGGCGCCCGGCGCAAGCTTCAGGACATGCAGGTCTTCCGGGCTGGCATGGCTGGCATCGATCAGCGTTTCGCGACGGGTATAGTCGTCCACGCCGGCTTCCCGCAGCGCCCGCGTGATGGACCCGTGCGCCATGATCGCCTCGCCGATACCGGCAAAACGGCGCGCGTCGAACCAGTGCGTCGCGCAGGTGATCGGTTCGCCATCGGCATCGCCAACGGTTTCCACGCGTATGACACGGCTTGCCGGCGGCAAGGCCAGTGCGCGTGCCGCGGCTGCCGGTGCCGTCTCCTCCCGGTGTCCGGCGATGCGCGTCCTGGCCTGCGGCGTCTGACCGTCGAGCGCGGCAGAAAACCGCGTCCGAAGGCCGATCGGATAGGTGAAACGCTCCCGCCGGACTATGAAGGTTCCGCGGCCCTGCTCCGTCCGCACGATGCCTTCGGAGGCGAGCGCCGAAAGTGCCGCGCGAATCGTATGCCGGTTGACCGAGAACGCGGCCGCGAGTTCCGCTTCCGTGGGAAGCTTTCCATCCACATGAAGCGTGCTGTCGGCGATCTCGGCACGCAACCGGTCTGAAATCTGACGCCAGAGGGCAACGCCCTTCTGTCTCGGCATCCGGGCTGTGTCTGGCTGCATCGGTCGTCCTCTCCTGCCGCCGGCTGAGCGGCCTGTCACACCGCCGTCATGCCGCCGATCTATCCGTTTTTTATATTATCTACTTGTCTAAACAAATAGACAAAAAGGCGGGAAGCATGACATTGACCGAACAGCAGAACGCGCGCAGGGCCCGAATGGGTCTTCTCGCCCGCAGTTCCGCTCGCCAGCTTGTCGAGCTTTGGGTCAAGCTCGGCGAGGAACCGGAGCACAGCCTGCTGCGCGGGCCTGAAACCGGCTCCATTACCTTGCGCGGGCGAATGGGCGGCGGCGGGGCACCGTTCAATCTCGGCGAAGCGACGGTCACCCGGGCGGCGGTCGGCTTGGCGGACGGAACCGTTGGCCATGCCATGGTGCTTGGCCGCGACCTGGAAAAGGCGCGCATCGCCGCGCTGGTCGATGCGCTGTGCCAGGACGAACGCGAGTTGGAACGGATCGAAGGCGGACTTCTCACGCCGCTGCGCGTCGCGGAGGCCGACTGCGAAAGGGTCCGGCGTGAACAGACTGCCGCGACGAAGGTCGATTTCTTCACCATGGTGCGGGGCGAGGATTGATGAACGCTGACATGCAAGCCTATGCCGGCGGCTTCACCGACGCGGCCCGGCAGTCGCAGGCTGTTTTCCGGCGCCTGCTCGATGCGATGGCGCAGCCCGGTACGCTGCGCACGATGGACCCTGAGGTCGTCGCTCCCGCTCCGGTCAACGCCGCTTCGGCCGCTGTGCTTCTGACGCTGGCGGATGCCGACGTTACCGTTTGGCTCGGCGACGACCTCTGCGGCAACGATGCGTTGAAGGCATGGATCGCGTTTCACTGCGGATCACGCGCCGTTTCCGGGGAACGGGAAGCCGATTTCGTGCTGTGTTGCGACCCTCTTGTCCTGCCGGAACTCAGGCACTTCCGGGCGGGGACGCAGGACTACCCCGACCGCTCCGCGACGATCGTCCTGGACGCCGGCGTTCTCAGCGCTACCGCCCGCGACGGGCTTGCCGGTCTGCGGCTGGAAGGTCCCGGCATTGCCGCCACCAACGAACTTCATGCCAGGACCCTTCCCAAGGGCTTTCTTGGCCAATGGCAGGCCAATGGCGCGCTGTTCCCGCGTGGCATCGACATGATCCTGACAGGGATCGACGCCGCGAGCGGCAAACCCGTGATTGCCTGCCTGCCGCGTACTGTCCGCATTTCCGGGACGGGAGGCTGAAGCATGTATGTCGCTGTCAAGGGTGGCGAAAAGGCCATCGACAATGCCCACCGTCTTCTGGCCGACCGGCGCCGCGGCGACCGCTCGGTCCCCGCGCTGACGCTGGAGCAGATCAGCGAGCAACTGGCCCTTTCGGTCGACCGCGTGATGGGCGAAGGCTCGCTTTACGATCGCCGGCTTGCAGCACTGGCGATCAAGCAGTCGCGCGGCGACCTGATCGAGGCGATCTTCCTCATCCGCGCCTTCCGGACCACCCTTCCCCGCTTCGGCTACAGCCTGCCGGTCGACACGGGCACCATGCTACTGGAGCGGCGCATCTCGGCCTGTTTCAAGGACTTGCCTGGCGGACAATTGCTCGGTCCGACCTTCGACTACACACATCGCCTGCTTGATCCGGACCTTGCCGGCGACGGGCCTGTCGATGAAGGCGTCCGCGGCGATGCCGACACCGGAGCAGCACCCCGCGTGACCGACCTGCTGGCCAGGGGCAGCCTGATCGAGGACGACGGCGAAAGCGACCCGGAGCACCAGCCCGGGGACCTCACGCGCAATCCGGTGGAATTCCCGATGGAACGTGACACCCGGCTGCAGGCGCTTGCCCGCGGCGACGAGGGCTTCCTGCTCGCGCTCGGTTATTCCACGCAGCGCGGCTATGCCCGCAGCCATCCCTTTGTCGGCGAAATCCGCATCGGCGAGGTGGATGTGGAGATAGAGATCCCGGAACTGGGTTTTTCCGTCCCGGCCGGCCGCGTGCAGGTCACCGAATGCCAACTGGTCAACCAGTTCAAGGGTTCTGCCAGCGTACCGCCGCAATTCACCCGCGGCTACGGTCTCGTCTTCGGCCAGGCCGAGCGCAAGGCCATGTCCATGGCCCTTTGCGACAGGGCGCTGCGGGCCGGCGAATATGGCGAGGATGTCGTCGCGCCGGCGCAGGACGAGGAATTTGTCATTTCCCATTGCGACAACGTGCAGGCGACCGGCTTCGTCGAGCATCTGAAACTGCCGCACTATGTCGATTTCCAGGCCGAACTCGACCTGATCCGGCGCA
>MDTD01101994.1_pt1 | contig 10259 bp, 9 predicted proteins | sample 811221 | NCBI WGS metagenome assembly MDTD01 (sample SAMN05326646, study PRJNA326480) | marine metagenome | isolation source: seawater | place: Pacific Ocean: South West | collected 2011
ACCCTTCCATTGAGTATTATTAGATGGAGATAAATCAGCGGAACCTCCAAACAATTCTGGAATTCTAGGACCTAATGAATCAAGACACATACCTGATGCCTTTCTTGAAGCATAGTGAGTCTCATCGTTTGAAAAATTTTCTATTAGGTCTTCAAAAATTTTTCCTAACTCCTCAGGTAAAGAGTTTGAAAATATTCTTACAATTTCTGAATGCTCCGTTGAATAATTTTTTGAGTAATCATCAAACATTGCATTCCAATCATCTTCTTGAGCTTGACCATCTTTTTCATTATTCCAAGCTTCATAAACATGACCAGGAACTTCAAATGGAGGGTACTTCCATCCAATCTCTTCTCTAGTAAGTTCTATTTCTTCATCACCCAAAGCTGCCCCATGTACCTCGGAAGTTCCAGACTTATTTGGAGAACCCTTACCGATAATAGTTTTGCAGCAAATTAATGTTGGCTTTTCAGATTGTTTTGCCTTCTCTACGTAAGAATTTATTTTGATGACATTATGACCATCTACATTATCAAAAACTTCCCAGCCATAAGACTCAAATCTTTTCTTTGTATCGTCTGTGAACCAATTTTCAACTCGTCCATCAATACTGATTTCATTATCATCGTAAAATACAATTAAATTACCCAATTCTAATGTTCCTGCTAATGAACAAGCCTCATGGGAAATACCCTCCATTAAATCACCGTCCCCAACAAAGGCGTAGGTTTTGTGATTAAATATTTGGAATTTGTCTTTATTGTATCTTGCAGCCAATATTTTCTCTGCCAGAGCCATGCCAACAGCATTAGCGATTCCTTGACCTAACGGTCCTGTGGTAGTTTCAACTCCCGGCGCATAACCTAATTCAGGATGACCAGGTGTCTTTGAATGCAGTTGCCTAAAGTTTTTAATGTCATCTATTGAAAGATCGTAACCAGTGAGATGCAGAAGTGAATAAAGCAGCATTGAACCATGGCCATTTGAAAGAACGAACCTATCTCTATTAAGCCAGTTAGGATTGTTAGGGTTATGTGAAAGATGATTCATCCATAGGACTTGAGCAATTTCTGCCATGCCCATCGGCATGCCTGGATGACCGCAACCTGCGGCTTGAACTGCATCCATAGACAAAGCTCGAATGGAGTTAGCAAGATCTGAGTCAGTTGATATTTTAGGCAATTTTCAAAAAAGTACATTTTCTACTATTTTCATCTGGCTTCATAGTAGAATGTCCGCCCTCAACGAGTTATTAATGAGTGAATATAGTACTTTTACATCCGAGTCAGTATCAGAAGGTCACCCTGATAAGCTTTCTGACCAAATATCTGATGCCATTCTAGATGCATTTCTTGCTGAAGATCCTAAAGCTAGAGTTGCCTGCGAGACTCTCGTAAAAACTAATCTTGTAGTTATAGCTGGGGAGATTACATCAAGCGCAAATCCTAATTTAGAAAAAGTTGTTAGAAGTGTTATAAATGAAGTTGGCTATGACAATGATGGTATTGGTTTCAATGGCAACAAAGTCGAATTTCTCAATGCCATAGGAAAACAATCAAAAGACATCGCTCAAGGGGTCGACGAAGGCACTGGAGAAGATCTTGATCAAGGTGCTGGAGATCAAGGCTTAATGTTTGGTTATGCGACAAATGAAACTGAACAATTGATGCCCGCTCCTATCCATTACTCGCATTTATTAGTACAAAAGCAATCAGAAGTTAGAAAAAGTGAAAAGCTAAATTGGCTTAGACCAGATGCAAAAAGTCAACTGTCTTTTGATTATGATGCAAATGGAAACCCTTCTGCTATAAAGGCAGTGGTTCTTTCTACCCAACATAATGAAGAAGTCACTCAAGATGAATTAAAAGAAGGTGTTATGGAAGAAATCCTTAAGCCAGTATTGCCAAGTAATTTAGTCAATAAAGAAACAAAATTTTTTATAAATCCTACCGGTAGATTTGTCGTTGGCGGACCAGTAGGAGATTGTGGCTTAACAGGAAGAAAAATTATCGTAGACACATATGGTGGTATGGCAAGGCATGGCGGAGGGGCTTTCTCCGGGAAAGATCCCTCAAAGGTTGATAGGTCAGCTGCATACGCAGGAAGATACGTTGCAAAAAATATCGTGGCTGCTGGATTGGCTGATAAATGTGAAGTTCAAGTATCCTATGCAATTGGAATTGCTGAACCAACCTCAATAAGTGTTAATACTTTTGGAACAGGGAAAATTGCAGAAGAGCAAATACTGATCTTGATAAAAGAAAATTTTGATTTAAGACCTAAAGGTCTAATTGCTATGCTTGATTTATTGAAACCTATCTATCAAAAAACGGCTGCATATGGACATTTTGGAAGAGATCAATTTCCTTGGGAAAAAACCGATAAAATTGAAAAATTAAAGTTCTGAAACGGAGCAATAGATGGAATTTAAAGACTATAAAGTAGCAGATATAAACTTAGCTGATTGGGGAAGAAAAGAAATCATTCTTGCTCAAGCTGAAATGCCGGCACTGATGAAATTAAGAGAAAGGTATGGTGAAGAAAAGCCTCTTAAAGGTGCAAAAATTATGGGATGCATTCATATGACAATTCAAACAGCTGTTTTAATTGAGACTCTTATTGAACTTGGAGCTGAAGTCAGATGGTCTTCTTGTAATATTTTTTCGACTCAAGATCATGCAGCAGCCGCTATTGCTGCAGCTGGTATTCCCGTGTTTGCCTGGAAAGGAATGAACGACGAAGAGTTTGACTGGTGTATTGAACAAACAATACTAGAAAATGAAAAACCGTGGGACGCAAATATGATTCTTGATGACGGTGGAGATTTGACTGCAATGGTTCACGAAAAATTTCCAGAGATGCTTGAAAGCATCCATGGGATATCAGAAGAGACCACAACTGGCATTCATCGATTAAATGAAATGGTAGAAAAAGGAGAGCTTAAAGTTCCAGCTATTAATGTAAATGATTCAGTTACTAAATCGAAAAATGATAATAAGTATGGCTGCAGACATAGCCTTAACGATGCTATCAAAAGAGGTACTGACATGCTTCTTTCAGGAAGAAAAGCCTTGGTAATAGGTTACGGCGATGTGGGTAAAGGCTCTGCAATGAGCTTGAGGCAAGAAGGCATGGTCACAAGAGTCACTGAAATCGATCCAATTTGTGCAATGCAGGCTTGCATGGATGGTTACGAAGTTGTTTCGCCATATGTTAATGGTCAAAATAACAATAACGACGAATCAGTTAATAAATCTTTGTTGCAAGATACAGACTTAGTCGTTACAACTACAGGCAATGTAAATGTTTGTGATAAACACATTCTTAATAATCTCAAAAGCGGAAGTATAGTTTGCAACATCGGACATTTTGATAATGAAATTGATACAGCCTACATGAGGGATAAATGGACCTGGGAGGAGATAAAACCTCAGGTTCATAAAATTTATCGAGACTCTAAAGATCCTTCTAATTATTTAATCCTTCTATCAGAAGGAAGATTGGTTAATCTTGGAAATGCAACTGGTCATCCATCAAGAATTATGGACGGTTCGTTTGCTAATCAGGTGCTAGCTCAAAAATTCTTATATGAGCAAGGATTTGCCTCTATAAATGACGAAAGCGTAAAAGAAGACATGATCAATGTGCAAGTTCTGCCAAAAGAATTAGATGAAGAAGTAGCCAGTTATATGGTTGAAGGTTTTGGAGGTGTGATGACAAAGCTAACTAAAGATCAAGCTGAATACATCAAAGTTGATGAAGCGGGACCTTACAAACCCGAATATTACAAATACTAATGACCAAAAAGAATACCAGTTGGGGGGGAAGATTTACTCAATCGGTATCTTCTATTGCTAGTAATTTTTCCAACTCTATTGATGTCGATTCTGTTCTTGCAGAAAAAGACATTATCGGCTCCCTAGCTTATGCAGAATCTTTACATGAAGCAGGAATCATTAATAAATCAGAGCTTATCAAGATTAAGCGCGGCCTTAATCAAATAAAAAAAGAAATTGAATCTGGAAAATTTAAATGGAATCCTTCACTTGAAGATGTTCATATGAATATTGAGTCAGCCCTAGAGAAGAAAATTGGAGATTCTGCAAAAAAATTACACACCGGCAGATCAAGAAATGATCAGGTAGTCACAGATCTAAAGCTTTTTCTAAAAGATGAAATCAAAGCTATTAAGAAAAAAATTAAAGACCTACAAAAAAGTATTCTAAATAAAGCTCAAAAACATCATGCAGATCTCATGCCGGGTTTTACTCATCTGCAAATAGCTCAGCCAGTAACTATTGGCCATCATTTGCTCGCTTACTTTGAAATGTTACAACGTGACTCTATTAGATTTGAAAATAATGAAACAGTCCTGGATCAAATGCCTTTAGGAGTTGGGGCATTAGCTGGTAATAGATTTGGCATAGATAGAACAAAACTTGCAAAGAAACTTGGCTTCAGTGAGATTACAAGAAATTCAATAGATACTGTAAGCGATAGAGACTTTGTTATCGATATTTCCTATAGTTGCTCAATGCTTGCCGTTCATTTATCAAGAATGTCAGAAGAAATAATTTTATGGTCATCCTCACAATTTGATTATGTTCAACTACCCGAAGAGTTGTGTACTGGTTCATCAATTATGCCTCAAAAGAAAAATCCTGATATGGCAGAACTTATAAGAGGAGGTAGTTCTCAAACTTTAGGCAACCTTGTTACAACTCTATCATTAATGAAAAACCAAAGCCTTTCTTATAACAGAGATAATCAGGAGGATAAAGAACCTTTATTTAAATCAATCAATTTCATCAAAGACTCCTTAGATATTATGTCTGAAATGATTAAAGGTATGAGTTTTAACATGAAAAAAATGCTACAAGACCTAGATCTATCTGAGGTAGGAGCAACAGATTTTGCTGAATACTTAGTTTTAAAAGGTGTCCCTTTTAGAGAGGCCCATGAAATAACAGGCAAAACAGTCAAAAAAGCTGAAAGAAGAAATATTTTCATCAGAGAATTTAGTTTGAGTGAATTAAAAAAGATACATCCAAAGATAGAAAAAGATATTTATAAATTTATTGATCCCAAGAGAGCCATACACTCTAAGAATAGCCTCGGTGGGACATCACCTAAAAAGGTCAAAGCAGCGATTAATGCTGCTAAAAAGACTGTTTCAACATGAGAATATTAAGCGAAATACTGCTCATTTTTAGTCTTATCTTAGGTTCCTGTGGAATCAAAGGTCCGTTATACTTGCCCACCGAAGAACCTTTGGGACAAGAGACAGATAAGACTTATGAGACCAAATAGCATCAAAAGTAAAGATAATAACCTCTTTATCGAGGGTGTTTCCTTATTGGATATCGCTAAAAAATATCCAACTCCTTTTTATATTTACTCAAAAGAAATGATCCTTGCTTCTATGGATTCTTATTTAAGAAACATTCGAGAAGGAGATCTAGTCTGTTACTCAGTAAAAGCAAATTCAAACCTAGCTATATTAAAAATAATGGCAGAAAAAGGAATGGGTTTTGATGTTGTTTCCGGCGGAGAATTGTTTAAAGTTTTGGAGATTGGAGCTGATCCACAAAAAATTATTTATTCCGGAGTTGGTAAAACAAAACCTGAACTAGAGTTTGCTGTTAATAACGATATAAGAAGCATAAATATTGAATCTCTTTTTGAATTAGAACTCTTAAATCAAATTGGCAAAGAAAAAAATAAAGTTATCAGCATAGGCATCAGAGTTAATCCAGATATTGATGCTAAGTCACATCCTTATATTGAAACTGGCAAAGCCGACTGCAAATTTGGATTATCTATCGATGATGCTAAGAGGATTGCAGAGGAAAGATATAATTATATTTCAATATCCGGTATCTCTGCCCATATAGGGTCACAAATAACAGATGATGAACTCTTTGGTACTTTATTTAATGATTTAAAAGCTCTTTCTGAATTTTTTACATCAAATGGGCATCCAATAAATCATATCGATGTTGGTGGAGGCCTTGCTATAGATTATGACTTTAAAGAAAGGTTTTCTCCTGAATTAATGACTAAAAAAGTTATTGATTTAGCTGGAAATATTCCTATTTTTTTTGAACCTGGAAGATCTCTAATCGGACAAGCTGGTTCACTGGTAACAGAAGTTTTAGGTATAAAAATTAACGGTAAAAATAGATTTTTAATTGTTGATGCAGGCATGAATGATTTAATTAGACCAGCCTTATATCAGGCAAATCATAAGATAGAGGCTATTTCAGCTTGTGGTGAAACTTCAGAAAAATTTTATGTTGTTGGTCCGGTATGCGAAACAGCAGATAGCTTTGGTGAATTTTCAATTTCTGCAAAGGAACATGATCATTTGATAATTTATTCTGTAGGAGCTTACGGTTATTCAATGGCTTCAAACTATAATTCCCGTCTACGTGCCGCAGAATATTTAGTAGATGGCAGCAAGATAACTGAAATAAGACAAGCTGAATCCTATGAGGATTTGATCAAGCTTGAGCAATATTAATGTCTGAAAACTTAACTCACATGTCTGCTCTGGGTAATGACTTCATTGTCATAGATGCCATTTCTCATCAATGCGATGTATCAAAAATGATAAAAAATAAGCTAGAGATTCTAAAAAAGGATATGCCTTTTGATCAAATTCTTTGCCTCTTGCCACCTAGAAACATTCACTGTGATGTATACCTTGAGATATATAACGAGGATGGATCCCAATCGGAGAATTGCGTTAACGGACTCAGATGCATAGGTAGATACATGCACGATCACAATCTTGCTTTCAATGAAGAGATTTGCGTGCAGTTAGTTAATCAAATTACAAAAGTTAAAAAGATTGATGAAGAAAATTATGAAGTGATTTTAGAACAGTTCAGTTTAGATCCAGGGGATATTGGTCTGGCGAGAATCAAAAGTGATTCATACTCCTTCATGCATGATCAAGAACAAATTAACTTCTATTCTGTATCTGTTGGAAACCCCCATGCAATTATCTTTGCTGAAGAGATTTCTACAATAAAACTGGATGATATAGCTCAGTCTTTGAAAGAGGAAAACTGTTTTATAAATGGTTTCAATCTCAATCTTGCAGAAATATCTCATAATAATTCCATAAAGCTAAGAGTTTATGAAAGAGGCGTTGGGGAAACCGAAGCATGCGGAAGCGGAGCTTGTGCAACGGCACTTGCAGCGACTCTTTTCAAAGAAATGCAGCATGACATTGAAATAATATTTAAAAAAGGCATATTAAATCTGAAAATAGACCTGGATAGTAATAAAATACATTTAAGAGGAACTACCAGCTATCTAAACTAATTTACATGTCAAACTCGTCAAAGATTCCTTCTGAAGAAGTTGTCGAATATCTTAAAGAAAATCCTGACTTCTTTAATTTAAACCCTGAGTCCTTGAACCAAATAAATCTTAAACATGAATCTGGCAATGCAATTTCTTTGATAGAAAAGCAAATTATTGAATTAAGAAAATCTTCAGATCAAGCTAATCAACATTTAATCCAGATTCTTGAAAATGCAAAAAGAAACGAAAAATTATTTCTGCTTTCAAGAGAAATAATTCTTGGTTTATTGGCTAGCTCAACAATAGACGATACGGTAAATGAACTGGAATCATATTTTATTAACTCATTCAATACCGATTCTTGTAAGGTGATTTTTTTTAGCGAAGATGAAAAAAGATTCGGAAAAGAAAGAGTCACTGGCCCTGATCTTGCAACTGACCTATTTCGTGATCAATTTAAGGATAATGATATTATTCAAGGCGGCATAAGTCCTGAGATAAGTAACTTTGTTTTTGGTGCTAAAGCTAAAATATTAGAAGCTGCAATATGTAAATTGGAATGCTCTACAGTAACAGGGATATTTGCGATCGGTAGTCAAACTTTAGGAAGGTACTCAAGTGAAAAGGATAATCTATTTCTTCTTTTCATCGTTTCAGCTTTGAGTAAATTTATCGATAGAATTATTCTCAGCGAGTCATATGCAAAAGGAAATAAATAAGTTTCTTGATTACTTGTTAAAAGTCAGAAATTTTTCTGTCCACACTGTGAAAAACTACAATAAAGACCTAGAGAAATTTAGCGCCTTCTACGAAGCCAAAAAATTCACAGATCTAGCTGATGTAAGCCAATCTGACATAAGGGATTTCGTTGGTATCGAGAGAAGGCGCGGGCTTAGTCCAAGAAGTATTGCAAGGTTAGTTTCCTGCTTAAAAAGTTTTTATCGGTACCTAAACTTGGAAAGAATTGTAATGAAAAATCCTATTTTAGGGATAAGCGCGCCAAAATCTGCCAACCTATTACCTAAAGCCATTGATGCTGATTTAATCAATCAACTGCTAGATTTTCATCCGAAAAAATGGATCGATTATCGAGATAAGGCTATGGCGGAATTAATCTATTCCTCAGGATTAAGACTTTCTGAATTATGCAGTTTAAATATTTCTGATTTGTCTTTGAAAGATCAGAGTTGCAGAGTTATTGGTAAGGGAAACAAAATGAGAGACCTGCCAATTGGAGGCAGGGCATTAAAAGCATTAGAGTCCTGGATGTCGAAGAGATCTAAATTGCAGATAAATGAACCTGATGCTTTATTCATCAATAAAATGGGAAATAGATTGGGAGCAAGAACCGTGCAAGAAAGATTAAAAAAATTAAGCGTTAAACAAGGAGTCCCTTATTTACATCCGCATATGTTAAGACATTCCTTTGCTTCCCATGTGTTGGAATCTAGCGGCGATCTGAGGGCAGTTCAAGAGCTACTTGGTCATGCTAATTTATCGACTACACAGATATACACAAAGTTGGATTTCCAACATCTCGCTAAGGTTTATGATAAAGCTCATCCGCATGCTAAAAAAAGAACATGAACATTAAAGTAGTCACATTTGATTTAGATGATACTCTCTGGCCTTTGAGAGAGACCATATTGGCTGCTCATAAAAGTGCTAACGATTTTCTAGCCTCTCAAGTTCCTAGCGTTAAAGAAATATTATCTTCCAATAAGGAAAGAGAAGTATGGGGACAATTAATTGAAAAAGATCCAACAATGCGTCACAGACTGAGCGAACTTCGGTTTAATGTTTTTAAAAATATTCTTCAAAGTCAGGGTAAAACTGAAGAACAGGCGAAAAAACTTTCGGCTGAAGCTTTACATATATTTATGAATGGAAGACACCAATTAACTTTTTTTGATGGTGTTGAAGAAGTTCTTACTCAACTTAAAGAAAAGTATACTTTAGGCGTTCTAACCAATGGCAATGCAGACATTAAGAGGCTTGGAATTGATCACTATTTTAGTTTTAGCTTCAGCGCAGAAGAGTTAAACGACAGTAAGCCGTCAGCTACACACTTTAAAAAAGCTATGGAACAAACTTCAGAAAAGGCCGCCTCAATTTGTCATATTGGTGATCACACTGAATGCGATGTTGAAGGTGCCTTAAACGCCGGCTGCAAAGCAATTTGGTACAACGAACTTAATAACGAATGGCCAGATTCTAACGGTTGTCCCGTTCAGGAAGTTAAAAGCTGGTACGATATTGAGGAGGCCATATCGCGCTGCTAGTCCAACGAATCTAGCATGTATTGGACAACTGCTCTTAATTCTTCATCAGTGCAATCAGCACACAGTCCCATTGCTGGCATTGCGTTCAAGCCGTATTTTACGTTGTAAATTAATGTATCAATTCTTTTGTCAACTCTTTGACCCCAAGAGTAAGTATTTGCATAAATTGGGGCACCAGCCATCCCTCTATCATGACAAAATGCGCATGCTTGAGTATAAATTTCTTCGATTGTTCTTAATTCACTCGTTTTGGAGATAGAGGATTGATTTACTTCTGAACAAGAAATAAAAAATAAAAATGTTATGAATCCTATAAATTTATAAAGCTTATAGTCTCGAAAGATAACCATCTAATCGATCATTATTCATGATGAAGGTTGATTTTAGGTCACTTGCAGCAGACTTGATTTCATTAATGTTTTTGGCTTCTCCAACTTGAATTACCCCGACCATAGCCATCATTGCATGCGGTGTGCAGTTGTAGACATAAACACCTTCTTTATCTAACGTAATGCTTATCTCTTGATTAATTTCTCCAATCCATGCTTCAGCTCCAGTAGGTATCATGCCAGGGAGACTAGCTGAGTTATGAAGTTGATCTGTTAAAATAAAATTGATCGTATCGCCAACAGAGACTTTTATTACACCTGGTTCAAACACCAT
>MDTD01150767.1_pt1 | contig 10259 bp, 9 predicted proteins | sample 811221 | NCBI WGS metagenome assembly MDTD01 (sample SAMN05326646, study PRJNA326480) | marine metagenome | isolation source: seawater | place: Pacific Ocean: South West | collected 2011
CACCAAGAAGTCCGAAACAGGCACCAGAAGCCCCTAATGCGGGAGTCCAAGAATCCATATGAGTAGCCCACCATGCTAGATTACCTCCCAACAAACCTAGGATGTAGATGATCATCCATCTTCGAGCACCTAATCTTCCCTCTAAGGGCAGTCCAACCAAGGCTATGACCAGAACATTACCGACAACATGCATCGCACCACCATGAAGCCAACCGGCAAAGATCACCAGAAATACATAGACAAAGACCGAAGGTGTATTGATACCATATGGAAGCGCACAGACATCATCCCGTCCTTCCCGTTCCGCCAGCTTCTTCGCCTGGATCGCGTAAAACACATTGCCCACAATCATCGACACCACGACCCCCGGTAGAATATGAGTGCTCAGCAACTCACCAGGCATACCGAGTACAAAAGTGCACAGCCCGGACAGCAACAGAATCTGAATCAGATTGTCGAGTGCCAGACCAAAAAAGCCATCGATGTCTCCACGCACAAGCCACTTCACCAGGCATATCCTCCATCATCAACAACACAAATCGTCCTGCTGGTCCCAGACCAGTCGTGTCAGAATCTACCCACCCCATCAGCGAACTGCCAATCAACCAATGCCGAATCAAGCCATCTGCGGCATGTTTATAAGAATGCTAGATTTGATAGCATGGGCGACATGCTCGGTAACGATCAGAGCAACTCACGGGCGATGTAGTCGGCGAACAGGAGTCCGCGGTACGTGGGTTGCAGACGGGTATCCTGCCATTGCAGCAGGCCCTGCTGGACTAAGGCGGCAACTTCCTGGGGCCGGAAGGTCGGCAGTGCGAAGCCGGTACGCTCTGCAAAGAGGTCGGCGCTCCAGCCATGTGTGGTGCGTAATCCTGAGGCGAAAATCTCTGCTGCCCGTTCTTCTGCTGAGAGGCTATCTTCGGCAGGGCTTTTTCCTGCAAGCCATTGGTCCAGATCGGGAACATTGGTCCATCGGCTCTGGCCGCTGAACCAGGCGGCGGATGGCCCCAGGCCATAGAAACGGGCACCGTACCAGATGTCGACATTGTGGTGGCATTCATAGCCGGGTCTGGCGAGGTTGGATACTTCATAGCGTTCCAGGCCAATGGTCCCCAGCAATTCGCCGATGCGTTCCCACATGGCCACACTGAGCTCATCATCGGCTTCTGAAGTTAAGCGCCGGGCAAGTGGGGTCCCTGGTTCGAGAATGAGGGAATAGGCGGATACATGGTCTGGATTGAGATCCTGAATCCGTTTGAGGTCTTCATCGAGCTCTGCCATGGTCTGACCCGGAATACCATAGATCAGATCGAGGCCGATGTTAGCAAAGCCGGTCGCCCGCAGTTTTCGGACGATGGCCGGTACCCGCTCGGCTGAACCAGCCCGGCCAATCATGGCCCGTAAGCGATCAGAAAAGGTCTGGAGCCCGAGAGTAACCCGGTTCACGCCGGCTTGACGCCAGACGGCGAGCTTCTGATCGGTGAGCGAAACGGGATTGGCTTCGACGGCAAATTCTCCATCTGCTGCCAGTCGCGCTGCCGGATTGAGAATCGTCACGAGTCTTTGCCAATCCCCGACCTCAAGAAAGCTTGGCGTTCCTCCACCGATATAGATGGAACGAAAGGGCTCTTCTGCTTTCGGGAAACGGTGGGCAATCTCCTTTTCCAGTCCATCGAAATAACGCTGATGCCACTGCTGATTGACCCCGGCAAGCTTATAAAATGCACAATAATCACATGCCCGGACGCAAAAAGGTACGTGGATATAGAGATGCATTGGTGCGGGCGGTTGCCACGATAAATCCGGAGAAGAGTTGGTCATGAAGGTAAAGGAAAGCAGCCAAAGGTTGATTGGTCTTTGAAAGTGTACGCTCAGCGGTATATTTAATGCTGCCTGCCCTCTCCTGCAACAGGTGGAGGACAGACTCGCCTTTATCAACGGTGCCCGACCGTCACAGACGATCAAAGAAACGTGTCCATGGATCTGATTGAAAAGCTGACTGATCGCGCTGGCCGACGCGCCATGCGGAAGCTGGAAAAAGAGGAAGATTTTGTTTTCCTGAGGAAATACGAGCTGCTGCAGGAATTATCTCCTTCAGCGTTTGTCTATCTGTACAGCCGGATTATCCCCAGGCGCTATAAGAAGAATGAACTGGTCTTCAAAGAAGGCACCCCTGGAATTTGCCTGTTTATGGTAAAAAAAGGACGGGTCGAGATTTTCAGCCAGGGTGAAAACCCTGAGGAAAGCAGCCCTAAAACGGTTTTTACGGTGATCGGTGAAGGGGCGATGTTTGGCGAGCTGAGCCTGATTGCGATACCCTATCGTGCGAGTTCTGCACGGGTGCTGGATCACGGGGCAGAATTGCTGACGCTGTCGGTCTATGATCTCAATAATCTCTGCGAACAGTTCCCTCGTGATGGGGTCAAGCTAATGAAATCTCTGACGGCGATTGTAGCCCGACACCTGACTGAAGTGGATCGGCAACTCCACGCAGCACGCGAAGAGATTGACCAATTGAAAGCGAAGCTCGAAAAGCTTGAACGGGCCTGATCATGAAAGAGGGTAAGCTATTCCGCGTGTTTCTGGTGGCGAATTTGCTGACCTTTGTCCTGATTCCGTTAATCCTCTATATGGTGTATCAGGTACGGAGTATCGTGTCACCGGTTTTGTTTGCCCTGCTCGCAGCTTATCTGCTTTATCCGGCGGTGGAATATCCCAGCCGCCTGGGCGTGCCACGGATCGTATCGACATTGGTAATTGTGTTTGTCATGATCGGTTCGATCGTGCTGGTGACCTTTTCGTTGATCCCGGCAGTGCAACAGCAGGTCAATTTTCTGTTTGTGCCGGTTTCTATCGAGCACGACGGCAACCCGGAAAAGATGAAGCCCGGTCAGGAAAATGCCTTGGATCGTCCTCCAGGCCCCAATCAGGCTCAAGATTGGTCCAATGATTCCCTACTTGAGCTGAAGCTTGCATTGTCTCCATCACAGCCAGAGATGCTGGAAGCTGATGGCGCAACACTTACGATTCCACAAGATCCCGAAGGACTGGAGGAGCAGACCAAAACCCGATTGGTTCAGTTGGTCGACAATTTTCTGAAAAAGCTTACCGAACGGGGCCTCCTGCCTAACATTGGAGCAGTGGATGTGTTTCGCCGAATCGCAGAAGTGATTGCTGATCAGTCCGTCCGCATGCTGCGCAATATCACGGGACTGGCCCTGCAAGGGGGACGGTTTGTGATGATCTTTTTGTTTGTCCTGGTATTTGCTTTGCTGGACGGGCAGAAGATTCAGCGTTCGCTTGTGGCGCTGATTCCGAACGATTTTTTTGAATCGTCCCTGTTCATCCTCTACAAGACGCAACGTATCCTTGGAGATTATTTGCGCGGGTTGTTTGTGGAGAATCTGATTCTGGGGATTCTGGCATTTGTGCTGATGCTGCCCATTGTCATTCTGAAGGATTTCAGCATAGGACTTGCCAGTCTGATCGCGTTGCTGATTGCGCTGACCAATGTCATCCGCATCATCGGTCCCTATATCGGTGGGGTGATTGGGGTGGTGATCGCGGCAGCGGTCACTCCCGATATGTCGATCATGCTCGGTATCGTGATCGTGGTTATCATCGTGCAATTACTGGATAATGTGCTGATTCTGCCAATGGTGATGCGGGATCAGGTCAACATTCACCCGGTCGTCTGTCTGCTGGGGGTGCTGATGGGTGGTTTACTTGCCGGTGTCCTGGGGATGATCCTGGCGATTCCGGTGATTGGCGGCATCAAGGTTGTCTTCCGCGTGCTCAGCGTGGAAATGAAGCGCTTTGTGGAACCGGGCGACGACCACGGTGACTACACCGCCGAAGAAGTCTGATTCGCCAACCGGACTCGGATGCAGCAATTTCCCAAGTGGAAAAACTATTCGCCACTGCCTAACAGACTCTTGATGAAGAGGCCGGCTGCAATTAAGGCGAGAATGGCCATAGCTGAGATGAAGACCATGAAGTAAAGCTTGGCTTTGGGGTCGTCAGCTTCGGTCTTCCGGGAGTTGTAGGGGTCTTTATTGGACAACGACTCCAGTTTGATGGTGTCGTTGAGATTGATCTGAGTTTTGGACGAGGCGTCTTTGCCAAAAACGGAGGTTGGTGACTTATCATCGCAGTCAAACAGCATTTCGATGCTGCCGATCTGGAGGATGTCGCTGTTGACGAGCATCTGCTCTTCAATGCGCATGCCATTTACCCGGGAACCATTGGTACTGCCCAGATCCTTGACGGTATAGAGCCCGTCATCATTTCGAACCAGGTCGGCATGATGCGTGCTGACCGTTGCATCAACAATGCAGATATCGCGCTCTTCTACCCGCCCAATTGAGTAGGTATCCCCGGTAAGCTCAAAAACTTGACCACGCAGTTGTTCGGAGAGGACAATCAACTTGGGGTTCGACATGTAGAATCCTGAAGGTAATCTTGGCTTTAACCGAACGGTGCATGAATCTGTGCCTGACGGCTACACTCACAGGCAACAGCATACTTTAGCCAGACGAACCTGCCAAATCAATATCAATAGTGGAATGCTTTAGGAATTGGGTGAAGACATGATGCTGAAAATAAAGAAACCAGCAGCTCCTATGGCAATCAAAATCATCACTGCCACAAACAGCTTGACGGCAAGCCCCATCTTTTTGCTTGGGCCACCCTTGGTTGACCCAAAGGGGCTGGCATTCCTGCCAACATTGATCTGGATGGTCTCGCCACCGATATCAATGCCGGTCTTTTCACCCACATTTTTACCAATCACAGATGTCGCGGACTGATCTTCACAGTCATAAAACATCTCAATAGCACCAACTCGCAGGATATCTGTGTTGACCAGGACCTGTTCAGTGATGAACTTGCCGTTGATGCGCGAGCCGTTGGTGCTGCCGTGGTCTTTCACGGTGTAGGAGCCGTCTTCGTTACGAATCAGATCGGCATGGTGACCGCTGATCGTACTGTCAACCAGACAGATATCGCGTTCTGGGACACGCCCGAGGGAATGTATATCTTCGGTGAGTTCAAAAACCTTACCTCGGAATTGTTCCGTCAGGCAGACGAGTTTTGGGTTTGCCATAGTGTCCGCTACCTTTTATAAAATTGCGACATCCTGAATGAAAGCTGAAACTTTTTTAGCCTGAAAGAATCGAATATGACAGTAGAATCCTTCCCGCTTGAGCCAAAACTGTGCGGCGCAATTCACCAATCATCACCATTGTAAGCAATACGCTGAATTTAAATACTTACTATGGCGATCCCGGTTGATAAAGCTGGCAAGCTGGCTCATTGTACAGGTACATGTAGCCAGATGCCTCCAGTACGTCAAGTAAAAACCAGCTTCAGCACCAAAGATTATGACTACCAAAGCCTTCCTCCTTCCCCTCTTACTCACTCTTATGATCCTCTTGCCCACCGGCTGTAAACGTCCTCGTATCAACCCGGGAACCGAAGTCCGTGAGACTGTCGGCACGCCTGGCACCTCAGATCGAGATAAGTGGTTGCCGGTAAATGGCATGAACTCAGGAACGACAGGTCGCGATTCCAATCCTGGTGGCAGCACCATTATTGATATTCCTGGAAGACGATCCGATATCGATGATAACGGTAAAGGTATGGATGATTTCACCAGTCTTGATAATGGCCCTCTGAATCCAGACCTGGGTCAGGACACCATTATCAATGATCGTCGTTGGGTACCGGTTTATTTTGGTTATAACCAGAGCCGGATTGGTGAGACTGAGCGCCAGAAACTTTCTGAACTGGCCACCTATCTGGTGGAAAACGGTGAGTTTCATGTCCTCATAGAAGGCCATTGTGATGAGCGGGGAAGTGAAGAATACAACCGTGGACTGGGCGAACGCCGTGCATTGTCGGTAAAAGATTACCTGCAAGAGCTCGGTGTAACCGATGGGCGCATGCGTACTCTTTCCTACGGAGAAGAAAAACCCGCAGATCCTGCCAGTACTGAAGCCGCCTACGCCTTGAATCGTCGTGCAGAGTTTGTTATTCTACTACCGCGCAATTCGAAATAATCTGGCAGACTGAGGGTTGGATGCTGTTTGTGGCGTCCGCTACCAGCTCTGAAGTCGACCAATAGCCCCGGTTTCTGTCGTACATGATTACCAAGTGTCAGCATTGCCGCCGATCCATAGAAGTTGAACTTTCCGCAGAAGGCGGCCTGTTTCGCTGCACCATATGCAACAAATTGAATGTCCTGTTCCGACAACAGGGCGACGAGATTATTTTCGATAAATGGCGCATCCTCAAGGAAGTCGGGCAAGGTGCCAATGCTGTCGTCTGCAAAGCGATGCGCGAAGATGACACGATTATTGCTCTGAAGCTTTTTCTTTTTGATCGGGATGTGGATTCGCATGCGACCCGCGAATTTTTCCGCGAAAGCGATTTCATCACTCAGGTCCGGCATGCCAATATCATTGAAACCTACAGTGCTCAGGAAGTATATGGGATTCCCTGCCTGGAAATGGAATTCGTCGATGGTATCAATCTGGGCCAGTATCTGGAACGGTATGAGAAGATGGATCAACTTGAAGCGATGTCGGTTGGTTCATTTGCCGCACTGGCGCTTGACCATGTCTGGAGCAATTTCCTGGTCGTGCATCGCGACATCAAACCGCAGAATATCATCCTTTCGAATAAAGGTCAGGTAAAAGTCTGCGACTTTGGTATGGTTACAGCCCATGAGCAGGCGGGGGTGGATCTGGACAATATTGAAGGTACCCCTTACTACCTCAGTCCAGAAACTATCAGCGATCATGAAAATACCTACCAGGATAACCGTTCCGATATCTATTCGCTGGGGACGACTCTTTACCATCTGATCGCTGGAAAACCCCCTTTCGATTACGATACCGTGGTCAAAGTCATCACCGCTCGTGCCGAGGAGCCAGCACCGGATATACGCGAGGTCGCGCCCTGGGTCAAAGAAGATGTGGCGGCAGTCCTGCAGACAATGATGGCAACTGACCCGGAAGATCGCTATGTTACTGCATATGAGTGCCTACAAGACATGCTACGGGTCAAAGATGGACAGAAACCGAAGCTGGTTGATCGGTCGCGGCCGAAGATCAATCACTGACGTGGTCCCCGTTCACTCTCACCGGGAAAGCCAATCATGAGCCAGAGCCATTCAGGGAATGAAGTGGCAAACGATTTATATCCTCGATTTGAGCAGGCCTGCCTTGATCTGGGGATAGCCGAACCGGAAACCATCTTTGCGACAATTGAAGCCCAATATTCTACAGGGCGGGTCTATCATACGTTCAATCATCTGCACTACATGTTCAAGGTTTCAGATACTGTCCTGAGTGCCTATCCTCTCAATTCCGAAAGTATCCTGGCCATTTTTCTGCATGATGCCATCTATAATCCTGGCAGTGATGCCAATGAAGCCGATAGTGCCGCTTATGCCAGGCAGCTTTTTCACGAACTGCCGGAGTCTATCCTTGACCGCATCTGCACCTATATCATGGCAACCGAGCAGCATGAATCTGACAACCCGGAAGCTCAGGTGATTATCGATCTTGACCTTGCTTCACTGGGATCAAAACCGGAGCTATTCGAATCCAATTCCCATCGATTGATGGCGGAGTTCAGTCATTTGGCAGAAGAAGACTTCCTGCATGGTCAGGCAGCCTATCTCCAGCGCTTCCTCCATCGTACCCGGATCTACTACACCCCTGAGATGCGCAATGCCTGTGAAACCCAGGCCCGTAAAAACCTGGAATCCTTTATTTCGACTCACCTGCGACCATCATGAGAGCTCTTTACGCCTTTTCCGGTGATCCGATTACTTACGGACACATCGATATCGTCGAACGCGCCGCCCGCACATACGATGAAGTTCTCGTCGCCATTGGAGAAAACCCGGCCAAGAGCGGGCGCTATCTTTTCACCAGTCAGGAGCGCCTTATCATGGCGCGTGACTGTCTGAAACATCTGCCAAACGTGGATGTAAAGGTATTCAGCGGGTTGCTTGGTGAATACGCCTTTCGGCATGGCTTTGACGTCATCATCCGTGGGGTTCGCAACAATTCTGATCTCGAAGGCGAACTGGTGCTTTACAACGTGGTGGAGAGCCTTCACAACGATCTGGAAATGGTGTTCTATCCGACTCGTCGCCATCTTTCGCATATCAGTTCAGGGGTGGTGAAAGCCATTGTCAATGAAGGTGGCGATGTCAGCGCCTATTGTCCCTTGCGGGTCAAGGAGGAGCTGGAACGCCGCATTCTGGGACGTTATACCGTTGCGGTTGCAGGCGGCGTGGCTTCCGGCAAGACCTTCCTGGCGAAGCGGTTGGTGAATCTGTTGAATCAACAGGTCAAAGCCACTTATGTCAGTCTTGACAGCATCGGTCACTATATTCTCAGCGACTCGCAGGATTCGCTATATCGGGCCACCCGCCAGCGTATTGCCGATCAATTCGGTTCTGGGGTTATGCATAAGGATGATACCATTGATCGTCGTACCCTTGGTCGAATTGTGTTTTCCGATCACCATGCTCTGGATGCGCTGAATAACATCATGCGCGATCCCATGCTCGCCCGTCTCTACGAGGAAACCAGCCAGTTAAATAACGGCATCGTGGTTATCGAAGGTGCGATCATCGTAGAGGCCAACTGGACCAACCTGGTGAATAACAACGTCATCCTGGTCAATGCCTCCATCGATATTCGTCGTAGCCGACTGATGGAGCGCTCAAAGATAGATGGTGACGAAGCTGACAATAAGATCAGCCGCCAGATTTCGCCCGAAGAACGGCAGCATATCATGGAAGCCCGTATTCAGGATCATGACTGGGGACAGTTGTGGACCATCAATACCGACAACGGCAGCGAAAAGGGCCTCACCAAACTGGCTGACGAGATCATTGCCAAGGCCAAGGCGGATATTGGTTAAGTCTGGCGAAGCAGCTCAAGTGGCGTCTTTTTGAACGCTCCCTGCGAATTGAGCATACCGATGGCTATTGTAGTTGCAGTGACCACCAGCCAGGAGATCACCAACAATGGTGTCTGGTAGAGCCAGGTCACCTCAAAGTAGTAACGAGCCAGCCCCCAACTGGCGATCAGGGCCAGGGCAATGCCAGCAACCGAGGCAAGCGTACCGAGAATCAGAAATTCGAAAAACGCGATGGCCGTAATCTGTCCTTTACGTGCTCCCAGAGTCCGTAGCAATACCTGCTCCCGCAAACGCTGGAATCGATTGGTGGCTAACGACCCGATCAAAACGATAACGCCGGTACCGATACTGAAAATGCTCATGAACTGAATCACAAACGAGATTTTCTGGAAGACATCGTCCAGCGTGCGTACGATCAGGGTGACATCAATCAACGACACATTCGGCACCGTTTCGATTGAGGCCCGTTGCAGATCCGCTTTCGCCGGGGCATCAAGTACCCGGGTTGCCATGACATAGATCTGTGGTGCCTCCTCAAGAATACCTTTTGGAAATAAAAAGAAAAAATTGGGCTGCATCCGGTACCAGTTCACCTCACGTATACCTGCGATCCTGCTGTAGACCGGCAAGCCCTGCACATCAAACAGTATGCTGGCCCCCAGGTCAACCTTCAGTGTTTTTGCGATTCCCTCTTCGATGGTCACCGGCACCGGATTTTCGATTGTTCCAATTGGATGCTCATCGTCATCGGCTACCCGCGGAACCATCTCTCCCCGGATGATACGTTCTTCAGGAGCCAGAGTGTCGTTGTAACTGGAGCGATATTCACGATTCAGCGACCAGCGTTCATAGGACTTATCCTTGCGCAGCTCGTCCACAGAAATCCCATTTATCTCAGAGATGCGCATGGTGACCATAGGAATCGTCATCAAAGCCTTCAGGTCACGCTCTGCCAGCAATTGCGAGACTGGTCCTACCTGATCCGGCTGAATATCAAACAGAATCATGTTGGGTTGGTTCGCATCATGAGACATGTTTACCTGTCCCAGTAAGGCTCCCCGCACCAGCAGCATGGTCGCAATCAGAAACGTCCCAAGTCCCAGCGACAGCATCAGCGTACCGGTCTGGTTATGGGGTCGATACAGATTATGGAAGCCCTGACGGATGATAAAAGGAAAATGCTGTCCAACCAGGCGTCTCAATAGCCACATCAGCACCCACGCCCCTGCGCTCAGGACCCCGAACAACACCATCAGCGAAAGGGAAAAGATCGTCCCCATCTTAAGGCTTTTCAGAGCTAGTGATATGAAACC
>MDTD01141454.1_pt1 | contig 10258 bp, 8 predicted proteins | sample 811221 | NCBI WGS metagenome assembly MDTD01 (sample SAMN05326646, study PRJNA326480) | marine metagenome | isolation source: seawater | place: Pacific Ocean: South West | collected 2011
CTAAGAATGGATTCAATTTATTCCACTAAAGCAAAAAAAGCATTTCTGATGGTTGGTATCAATGATATCTACGCAAATATACTCATAAAAAAAATTCTAAAAAATTATGAAAAAATCATTACCTCCCTAAAAGATAAAAACTTCGAAGTAATTGTTCAATCTACAATTCAATGTCAAGTAGAAATTTGTGGAGAGGAAACAATTATAAAAGTTAATCATCTCAATAAAGAACTTAAGGCATTAAGTAAGAATATGGAAGTTTCTTTTCTTAATTTAGATGAGCTATCAGCGGAAAGTGGCCTTAATAAAGATTTTACATATGATGGAATTCATCTAAATGCATTTGGTTATCAATATTGGGTCTCAAAAATTTATTCCGAATTTGATCATGTAAACTAATAGGGAATAGTTTCGAGCCATTTTTATTTTTTTTGATACAGTGCTTTTAAACTACTTCCGAGGTTTAAAAAATCTAAAAATATGTTTATTGTTTTTTTAATAAATCTTAAAAAAATATTTGAGGTTGAAGCGCTTTGAAGATTGTCAGATATTTTTTGAGGTGAAATCCTAGAATTATTTTTTTTACTGAATTTGTTGAGGTATTGAATAATTCTAAAGATACTTATATTTTCGGTCTTAGAGAATATTTTTTCAAACTTATTTTTTTTCATTGCAAATTTAAGAGTTTTTGGCGTGAAATAAGAAAGATGCTCTGGCGGTACGACCATTCCCCAATTCTTGCCCATTAATAATCTCTCTAAACATGAAAAATTAGGCGTTGTAATGTATATCAATCCTTTCGGATTTAGAAGATCGTATGCATTTGCAAGGAAATTATTTACGTCATTGATGTGCTCTATAGCCTCTGTAAAGATTATCAAATCAAACTTTTTATTTGTTATTGGAAAAAATTCACCCTCTATGAATTCATACCCCTTTTTTTTAACATTTTCTTTTGCAGAAATATGCTCAGTAGCATAAAGTTCAATTGTGGGATCAATTGTTTTTAGGATATCTAAAAGATAACATTCACCACATGCAATATCTAGAACGCTTTTAATGTTGAAGGTTGATAATATTTTTTCTAACTCTTTTTTAATTTTAGTAACAGAATTTTGAGTAATGTATTCCTCTCTTTCATACTTTGAATAAACCTGATCAAGAGCGTCTTGAGATGGGATAGGTTGAAAAAAGATAAAGCTACAGTTTCCACACTTTACGATTTCTTTATTTTTATAAAATGCTTTTATTAAACCAGAATTACATAAATAACACTTATCCCAAATTTTGTTTTCACTTGATACAATCATTTTTTATCTTTGTATAAATAGGGATCCATATTAATGTAAATAGTATAATAAAAATATCTTTTAAGAACTCTTAATTATGGATGCCATAAAATATATTATCGGGAATTTTGCTAAATTTTGATGATCTCTTCAGTAAAAATAATTTTTATTCCATCATCATTGATGATAAGAAGCATACCGCATAAGAGTTAAAGAATTAAATGGCTAAAAACAAATTGGAGATAATATTTTATTCATTCTGTCTGATAAAGCTTTAGATCTTAATAATTTATGATCCTCTATTCAGCGATTGAATATATTTGTTTTTTCTTAATATATCTCCAAAATATTTTGCACCAGCTTTAGTAAAATGAATGCCATCATAAGAAATTGGCAGCCCATTACCATTGCTATTGGAGCATTCAGTTCTTGAATTGCAAATCATCATTGAAACATCAATAAATTCATTTGTACCTAATATTCTTTTCATATGATCATTTACCAAAATGTGTTCCTCAGAAAGTGATTTAGTTGATAAAAGAACATCTACACCCGATTTTATTGAACCAATAAACTCATTAACATTTCTACTCCCAAAGCTTTTGCGCCCAAATATTTTTATATTTGCATTTGGAAAGTTCTTTTTAAAATTTTCTACTGACTCTGGAATCATTGGCAGCATCCATTCTTTCCAGCTGGATATAAGCCAGATTTCATCAGCATTATTAAGACGTGAAATAAATATTGGATCACTATAATTGTTTTTGCAGCTTTGTCTTTTTTTAGGCAGAATATATTTTTTTAGATCTTTCTTAGTGAATAAATTTCCACAATGAGCTTGAATCTTTTTTGTTGAAACTGATAAAAATTCATTTAATTCTGATTCAAATATTACGTTTACCATATCTTCAGCAAAGCTATCACCAACAATCATTACGTTAGTAGTATTTTCATCATTATCAAAATTTACATAATAATCATCAAATCGAGAGTTTACATAATCACCTGGGTTGGTGTATTGAGCTAACACTTTTCTTTCATAGTTATTAAATCTTTGCTCAAACCCGTTTGTAAGAATCCCAATTAAGCCGAAAGAAGTCATGCAAAATATGCTAATTATAGAGAAAGTTAATATTTGTGACCTTGTAAAAAGTGATTTATTTCGAAATGGCCTTTCAACAAATTTCCAATTTAAATATGCTATAAAAATTAATAGTATTAAAATCGGAATTATTAATTCATTTAAAACTTCTATTCCAAATCGATATTTCAAAAAAGCAAAAATTGGTTGGTGAAATAAATATAAGCTATAAGAAATAAGTCCCATTTTAACAAGAATTTTATTTGATAATGCTAGGTTTAAAAGAGTGCCAGGCCTTGCATAAAGAATTATAAGTGCAGTTCCAACAGTTGGTAAAAGAGTATAGAAACTAGGATTAGGTAAAGTCTTATCGAAATAAAAAGTCGAAATTAATATTAAACAAAGCCCAATTAAACTTAATATTTGTGATTGTTTCTTTGAAGGATTAAATTTTTTGTTGAATAAGTATAAAGAAATCATTACCCCTAATAAAAGCTCCCACATCCTTGTTGGAAGCAACCAAAATGTAGCTGTTGGTTGGTTATACGATCCCCATTGTGCAAGTAACAAACTTAAAAAAAAGAAAATTAAAATAAATATAAAAATATAGTTGGCACGTACTTTCCAAATTAAAATTAGTAGCAATGGGAAAAAGATGTAGAATTGCTCTTCAATTGATAGGCTCCATGTATGGATTAATGGTTTTAATTCAGATGCTGTTTCGAAGTATCCACTTTCAAACCAAAATTGATAATTAGAGTAAAACAACGTGGCTGATAGAAGACTTTTTGAAAAATTTTCCATATCTCCTGGTACAAACCAAATTAGAGTGAAGGGAATGCAAATTAACATCATCACCATTAAGGCGGGAAGGATTCTTCTTGCTCTTCTTTCATAAAAGTTAACTAAATTAAAACTATCAGAATTTAATTCATTGATAATTATGTTAGTGATGAGAAAACCGCTGATTACAAAAAAAACGTCTACGCCAATGAATCCTCCATTAAAAGCTGCAAAACCAGCATGAAATAGAATAACTGGTATGACAGCAATTGCTCTTAATCCATCTATTTCTGGTCTATAATTCATAACAAAATTTATGTTTTTAATTTTTAAACAATATTCTTTCAGATATCATTAAATTTAACTCTCGAATATTACAACAAGTATTTTACACATGGAAAATATTACAAGCACTCAACAAAATATTCCCAATTACGAGAAGCTTATAAAATCATATGAATTATCTGCAAGTCATGAAGAAAAATTTGAGAGCAAACATTGGAAAGAAAGAAACGAGATTAAAAGAGCAAAATTTTTTAATCTACTGAATGAAAACTTAAAAACTCTTGAAGAATTCAGAAAGGATAAGTTTCTTTCAAAAGGTCTTGATGATGCTGTAGATACTCACAATATTCCATCTGCTTTTTTCAAGTTAGCTGAGAAGCATGGAGCTGAAAGATGCTTGAAATTCTTTCAAGAAAAGAATGTTGGAAAATCAGATAAATGCATTTATCTGTTTAAAAAATTCATTGATTATCATGAGATTTTTTTAGTCGATTATGTAATTCAACTAGAAGAATATTTTTTTAAAGAAAAGGAAAAACAAAAACCTATTATTTGCGAAATAGGTGGAGGTTATGGCGCTTTAGCTAGGATGATAATTAGTAACCAAAACTGCAAATATATACTTATAGATTTGCCTGAAACAAATATCTTATCAAGCTATTATCTTGAAGAGCATTTTAAAGATACAGATAAAAAAATTCTTCATTTTTGCGATCTTGATAAAGTTTCATTGTCCCCAGAGGATATTAAAGGCTTTGATATAATTATAATTCCTCCTAATATTGAATTTGAAAAGAATCTTAGGATAGATCTTTTTATTAACACGAGATCTTTCATGGAAATGAAATTATCTACTGTTGAAAAGTACTTTAACTTAATACAAAGCAATATAAAATCTGATGGCTTTTTCTTGAATATTAATAGGTATCATAAAAGCACATCGAATGAGAAAAATATGATTGCATATTACCCTTATGACTTAAATTGGAAGATAATATTAAGTGAAAAAGCCTTTATGCAAGATTGGATTCATCTTTTATTGACTAAAAGAGCAAATTTGGTGAATCAAGATTTTCATGATGAGCTAGAAAATTTAAAGGAATACTCAAAAAAGCACATAACCTCTCTTTCAAAAAGACTATTGTTTAATATTTTGTCACTGATTTCACGCATAATCCCGTCATACGTCAAACAATTAATTAAGAGATTGATAACAACTCAAATTCCCGAGTAGCTAAAATTTCAACTATGAAACTTAAAATATATGATATCTAGCTCCATATTTTACTTTGATACGTCTAAGGTTGGTTCAGATAGTTCAAAACAATTCCAAAAAGCTTTTGATTGTGCAATTGAAAAGTATGGATTTAAAAATATGCATGTCATAAGCGAAGAAAATTTTAGAATCTTTTGTTTAAAAGAATCAATTGATAAAATTTTATATGAGACCTCAAATGAGATTGTTTTTTTCTTTGGATCAATTAAAAATTTAGACGAAATTAATTCAATCATCTCAAGTCATGCAGATTCAAAGATCGCAGGCGAGCCTTCAAATATTTCAGAAGCTATTTACAGGTTGTTTCAGATCTTCGGAAAAGATGCTTTTAATCTTATTAATGGACTATTCACATACATAAGTTACGATAAATTAAATAGAAAATCTGAAATATATATAGATAGGTTTGGTATAAATTTTTGTTACTATTATTCAGATGATTCAGGAATCTTCTGTTCATCCTCAATGGATTTACTTCTTTCTACGGGGATTAAAAGAGAATTTTCTCTTGATGGGATTGATGACTATTTAAGCTATAGAATCACTCAACCACCGCTAACAATATTAAAGGATATATTTAAGGTTCCTCAGGGCCATTACCTAGAATATAGAGATGAACCAATCTTATCCTCGTACATAAAATTTAACGATAAGATTAATACTGAAAATAACGACCAATTTTATATTGATAGGTTTGCTGATGATTTTACAAATGCTGTTAATGATTCGTTTGATATGCCAAATCCATGTTTTACTCTTAGTGGTGGGGTCGATTCATCTATAATTACAAAATTGGCATCTGAGCATGTAAAAACTCCAATTGATACATTTAATCTCTCAGTCGGAAAGAAAAATTATCAAGACGAATTCTTTTCAAATAAAATCGCAAAAGAATTAAATGCAAATCATAAAACAATCAAATTATCTTCTAACGACTTGGCTAATGATAACTTTTTTGATTTTTGTTTGGACCTTATGGATGAACCAACAGTAAACTCGTATCCAAATGAAATTAAATTAAACTTAGAAGCCTCAAATTTATTTGACACTACAGTATATGGAAGCATGGCTGCTCAAGCATATTTTGAGGGGTATTTCTGGAAAGATGCTTTGGAAGAAAAACATTTTTTATTTTCAAAAATATATAAATATATTTCTGCAAAACTTCAAAATATAAATTTATTTAATGGCAAAATGTCTTTATTTAAAAAAATCTTGTTAAGGTTAATCGCTTCTTTGAAATCGCGGTCTTTATCAAAATCAGAAAAAATTGAAGAGGCCAATAGGCTTTTCACAGACTATTTTAAAAAAGAGCTTTACTCAGAACACTTCCTTAATAAATTATCAAAAAAACCTAAACTTAAAGCATTAAACTTATTTAATAATCTCGAGCTTACCAATGATGTTAATAAGGCAATGTATACAGAGTATTATTGCATGAGTCTTGCCAGGAACAGCTTATTTAATAGCATGCATCAAAAGTTTTTACATTTTTTTTATTATCCATATTTAGATACAAAATTTGCTGATCATAATTTACAAAATCCTGCTCATCTAAAGTTAGAAAAAATTATTGCCAAAAAAGCATTTGCTTCCAAAGAACTGGATTCTTCTTTTAATAGACAGCGCCAAGGTATGTCTATTTCGTATGAGTGGTTAGGAGATGAGTTGAAAGATTGGACGGAAGAAATATTGATAAATACAAGTCATTCTGTAGATATATTGTTTAATAAAAAATCCATAAAGTTCATGATTGAGGCTCATTCTGAAAAAAAATATGATTTTGGAGCTTACTTATGGGCACTTATATCTTTAAAATGTTGGGCAATTAATAAAAAAGTAACTCTGTCGAAATAATCTCTATTAAGCATATATATAGATTGATATGAACAAAGAAGAAATTAAAGATACACTTTCAATCACTAACCTAAAAAAAGCTTATGAAGTTGCTAGCTCTTATTTTCATGAAACTCCTATCGTAAAATCAGATTTTATTTCAGAGAAACTTGGGGTTAATGTATTTCTCAAACTTGAGGACCAACAAAAAACAAATGCATTTAAATTCAGAGGTGCTGTCAATGCATTATTATCATTGAATTTTGATGGTAAAGAAAAAGTAGTTGTTTGCTCGAGTTCTGGTAGTCATGCTTTGGGAATGTGTAAGGCTGGTAAGAATTTAGGAATTAAAATCATAGTTTTTCTGCCAAAAATTACACCACAATACAAAGTAGATAAAATTAAAAGGCTTGGTGGAGAAATTAATTTTTTTGGTGAATTTCTTGGCGATGCTCAATTAGAAGCAGAACGATTTGCTAAAGAGCGAAGTTTTTTTTATATATCACCATATAATCATCCTTCAACCATTCAAGGAAATGGTGGCTTCATAGCACATGAAATTATGAATTCTAAAATTCACTTTTCTGATATCATCTGCCCAATAGGCGGCGGCGGTTTAGTTTCTGGATTAGCTGCAGCTTTATCTTTAGGTGGTTATAATACTGATGTTATTGGAGTTGAATCTGAAGCAAATCCTTCCATGAGGAACGCCATTATTAATGATAATATTGATTTTCCTCTTAATCCAAAGGAGAGTATTGCGGAGGCTCTTAACTGCTCAGTATCTTACGCGGGTTTTCCTTTAATTAAAGAGTTTGTGAAAGATATTTGCTTGGTATCTGAGGAGAAAATAAAGAATACTATGAAAATTCTTTTAGAAAAGGAAGGATTATTAACTGAGGGAGCAGGGGCTATCGCAGTCGCTTATTTATTAAACATGGAAAAAGTATCTAAGAATAAGAACTATCTATTATTAGTTACTGGAGCGAATATTAAAAAATCTACTGTAAAAAATCTATAATATGGATGTCACGACAGCAGTAAATTCTAGAAAATCCATCAGGTCTTATACACAAAAAAGTGTTCCTAATCCTTTAATCAAAAAATTGCTTTCTAAAGCTGCAAGATCTCCATCCGGTGGAAATCTGCAACCTTGGAAAATTTTTGTTTTAAATAACTCAAGCATGAGTAAATTTATTGACTTCCAAGCAACTTGGGTTGGTCATGCTGATCCACAATATGAAATTTATCCTAAAAAACTTAGTGAGCCTTATAGAACTTCCAGATATGAATTAGGTGAGCAAATGTACTCCATCCTTGGAATTTCAAGAGAAATGAAGAATGAAAGGATTGCTCAAGTGATGAAAAATTTTGAATTTTTTGGAGCTCCTGCTGGATTGTTTTGTTACATAGAAAAACAAATGGGTCCGCCTCAATGGTCAGATTTGGGAATGTTTCTACAAACTTTTATGTTACTGTGTGAGGAGACAGGACTTTCAACATGTGCTCAAGAAGCATGGTCTATAAAACATGATTGTGTATCAGCTTTTCTTAACATTCAAAATGATGATATTTTATTTTGCGGAATGAGTATTGGTTATAAAGATGATAAAGACGTGATTAATTCTCTTCAATCTGAAAGAAGGCCAATCGACGAGTGGGCCACATTTATTTAATCTTAATTTTTTAATTTTTGATGGATATAGATTACTTTATGTTCAAAGCTATAAATTTAGCTAAACATGCATTTGACATAAATGAAGTGCCAGTTGGGGCATTAATAGTAAGGCAAAATAAAATTATTGGGACAGGTTTTAACCAGGTAATGAAAAAAAATTCAGTGACAGCACATGCTGAAATCATTGCTATAAATAATGCAAGCAAATATTTAGAAAATTACCGATTAAATGATTGTGATTTATATGTAACTCTTGAGCCTTGTCATATGTGTGCAAAAGCAATTGTAGATGCAAGAATCAAAAATTTATATTTTGGAGCCTTTGAGCCTAAAACAGGCTCAATCAAGTCTATAGATAGCTTTTTTGATAGAAGTGATTTAAATCATAATGTTAAATATAGTGGCGGTCATTTAGAGGACCAATCAGCTGAGTTGCTAAAGAATTTTTTTAAGTCAAGAAGAAATCACTCTAATTATAAATTTTCAATCTAAATTATTTTAGTTGAATCCAAATAGGACAGTGATCAGATGGTTTTTCCATAGATCTCGCAACATAATCTATGCCAGTATCTTTAATTGAATCAGTAAGATTTTTTGACACAAGAATGTGATCAATCCTTAATCCTCGTTTAGGATCGTCATCAAACATTCTTGATCGATAATCAAACCAAGAATATATTGAGCTTTCTTCAGGGTTCTGTTTTCTCCATGAATCTACAAAACCTAAGTCTTTAATTTTGTTCCACATATCAATTTCTTCCGGTAAGAATGCAGTTTTGCCATCTCTAAGCCATCTTTTTACATTTTGTTCTCCTATTCCGATATCTAAATCTGTTGGCGCAACATTAAAATCTCCCATAACAATTAAATTTTCTTCAATTTTCTTCAATTTTTTAATATGTTTTTCTAAATCATTATAAAATTTTATTTTTTTTGGAAATTTGGTTTCGTGAGATCTGTTTTCTCCTTGAGGAAAATATCCATTCATTATGGTAATCTTTGTCTTCTTCCACTTAAAAGTTGCTTGTATAAATCTTTTTTGGTCATCTTCTGAATCACCTTCAAAACCTTTTTGTATATTTTCAGGTTTTTTCTTGCTGAGAATTGCCACCCCATAGTGACCTTTTTGCCCCCAAAACTCTGGGTGATATCCAATTTCTTTGATTTCATCAATTGGGAACTCTGGATCGTTGACCTTCGTTTCTTGTATTCCAATTACATCAGGATCGATGGTATCTCTAAGATGAATAAGTTGGTGGGGCCGAGCTCTGATGCTATTTATATTAAAAGAGACAATTTTCATATTTTATCCTGTCTTTGATAGGTAAATATTTTGATTGAATATTGTATAGTCTGAAAGTATTTCCATTCCTTCATTCAGAAGATAGTCATTTTCAATATCTATTTCATATTCAGAATCCTTTTTAGAGTCTTCAGTCTTCTTGGAATCGTTATAATCCTCCATAGCCTTGAAAGAATTAAAGGCTTTTAAATTTAGAGAGCTACGTCTTTTGTTTTCTATATCCAAAGCCCATAACTGCCTTTCTTCTTTTTCAATTCTTCTATTGATTAAGTTTAAAGAGATTGCATCCTTATTTTTTTGGACTTCATATCTTTCCCTTACATCAAGAATATATTGTAGGTTAGGATTTTGATTAACTCTTCTTAAATGCTCATTATTTAATTCAGAGATTATTGATGCATCCATAGAAAATTTCTTGTAACGCACTGGTTTAATTTCATCCCAAGGCAGCGCTGTATCGTATGAACTTTCTCCAATTTCTTCAATATCCCAGGTGCTTGGTAATATAATGTCCGGATGTATACCTTTGCTCTGCATTCCAGCTCCAGTAATTCTATAAAATTTTGACTCAGTTATTTTGATTTGCCCTGAACTCAAATCATCTAGTTTTTGGACAGTTCCCTTACCAAATGTTTTTTGACCAATTATTATTCCTCTTTGATAGTCTTGAATTGCTCCAGCAAAGATTTCAGATGCGGAAGCAGAATATCTATCTACCATAACCGCC
>MDTD01201783.1_pt1 | contig 10257 bp, 12 predicted proteins | sample 811221 | NCBI WGS metagenome assembly MDTD01 (sample SAMN05326646, study PRJNA326480) | marine metagenome | isolation source: seawater | place: Pacific Ocean: South West | collected 2011
GTTCCAGAACCTACATCGACACCTGTTCCAGAACCTACATCGACACCTGTTCCAGAACCTACATCGACACCTGTTCCAGAACCCACTCCTACCCCAGAAACTACCCCAAAGCCATTATCTATTTTAGAAAAGATAAAGATAACTGGATTCAAATTCGTTAATAATGAAATTTCAATAAATGTTGGATCATCAGTCATTTGGACCAATAATGACACATCAATGCACACTGCTACATCAGTAGATTCTAAATTTGACTCAGGTTATTTATATCAAAATCAAACGTATGAGTTTAAATTTCTAAATGCCGGAGTTTATACCTATAGATGCAGTCTGCATTCTGGAATGTTAGGAAAGATAAATGTTTTCGCTGAAAACGGTATGTTGATAGATCCAACACCAACACCAAAACCAACTTCTACACCTACACCAAACAGCAACAATCAAAGAGACCAAATATCACCTCAAAGCTACTATTAGAATTAAATTTGACTCTAAATTGTTTAATATAAACAATAAATTTAATTAATTATTATTTAATAGTTGACTATATACAATATTAGTGTTAAATTGTTTTATATTAAATAGTTAAAGGATTAAGAATGGTTATAATAAATAAATGTCCAAAATGTAAAGGTACTTTGGTATTTACTAATACTTTAGATCATGAAGAAGAGCTTAGCTGTATAAATTGTGGCTTAAGTACTCCAACTATGGATAATTTTCACAAATTATCTGGTAGTGAAATGATTATGATGTTAGAAGATAAATATGCTTCTTACAGCAAAATTAGTATCAAAAAGTGATTAATCTCTAAAAATTTCACTTATATTACTGTCTAAATTAGATGCGATCTTATGAAGCACAGAAATACTTAAATTTCTTTTACCATTTTCTATAGTACTAATGAACGCTCTATCTATCGACGCCAAATTAGCTAATTCCTGCTGGCTAATTCCTTTAGACACTCTTAACATTTTGATATTATTTCCAATCTTAGCCAATGTATCGTCTACAGAGTCATTATCGCTGTGATTCATCGATCTATTCAAAAAACTTCTACATTCTTTTGATTCAAAAGCAGAGTTACTACAACATATGAAATCCGGTTTAGAATTTAAATTAAAAGACCCAGAAAGATCTTCATCTATGTGATTTAAGTCAATATCTTTATCAGTATTAAGAGATCTCGATACACCTGGTCCTCCCCAGATAACTTTAATTTGAGGCCAATTATGCTTCAAAAAATCAGTCAAATTATTACATTCATTAAATGCCACATCTGTGGCAACTGAGATTGCAAATAATTTTGGCTTAATTTCATTAACATATCTAATGAAATCATCATTAGGAATTTGATATTTATTAATATTATGGTTGGTCAAATAATCTACCCTCCAACCTTCCATCATCAGAAAATCGGCAAACATTCTTGCACCGATTGTATGATTATCATTTTTTGGAATTGTTACAATAGCAAGCGGAGCGCTTGGATCTTCTGTCTCAAAATTAGCTCTCAGCCTAGACATAATTTCAAGAGTTATTCCTGCAGCTCTGTTCTCATGTGATATCGAGATTTCACCGTCATGCCACATTTGTCCTATTTCTCTTTGCGCAGATGTGAAAACTTTCTTGTAAACAGTTTTTACATCAGATCCATTTGCAAGTGCTAAATTTATAGAAGCAAGAGCATTTTTTTGATCTCCATCAATTAAATATTCTTTGTATTTTCTTTTAATTTGATTTAAAGATTTAGAAGTTGTCATGTAGTATAAACTCAACTTAATTATAATTTATAAGTTGATTATACTACACATCTGTATGCTTAAGAAGATTTAATTTAAAATCCCTCCACCATTAACATTTAATGCTTGCCCAGTGATTTCAGATGCCTCGTCAGAAGCTAAAAAAACAATTGAATATGCAACATCTCTAGGTTCTTGCGCTCTTCTAAGAGGAAAATAAGATTCGGATTGTAGGTTAAATATTTCAAACGGATCCATTTCAGAATAATCATTGTTTAATGATTTATGATTTTGTGCAATTTGTTGCCAAAATGAAGTATACAGCCTGCCAGGACAAACGGTATTTACATTAATATTGTATTTTCCTAATTCAATTGCAAGAGTATGTGTAAACTGAATTGCTGCAGCTTTAGATACCAAATATGGATTTAAGACATTCCCTCTACCCTTATCCCCAATACCTCTTGGCTTTCTTCCACCTTGAGATGAAACTATAACAATTTTCCCGTTTTTATTTTCAATCATATGATCCTTAACTGAGTCAGTAGTATTGACCAAACCTTTTACATTAACTGAATATGTAATATCCCAATCAACATCAATATAGTCTTTCCTTTTTGAAAAATCAGATCCACCAATTGCCCCAGCATTTGGAACGCAGATATCTATCTTTCCAAATTTAGAAATAATTTGATCTGAAAAACTAAACAATTCATTTTTATTTGTAACATCAATTTTTTTTGATAAAACTTCTACTCCTTTTTCTTCATAATCATTTGTTACTTCATTCAGAAGGTTTTCATTAATATCACATAAGGCAAGTTTTGCTCCTCTTTCTGAAAAAACATCTGCTGTTGCCTTACCTATTCCATTTGCAGCACCAGTTATATAAACAACTTTATTTTCAAATTGATTATTCATTTATTACCTCACTTAGTTAAATATTCTGCCTAATGCTTCTTTTCTGTAATTAAATATATTTATTAAATCTTTTTTTACAAATAAATTATGAATTAATTTCCCACCTGGAACAATATAGTTGACTATATCGATAACTTTTGTATGGTGGTTTATTTTTTCAAAAAGATGCTGATGATGCCATTTTAGATATGGTCCTAAAAGTTGTCTATCGACAAATTTCAATGGCGGATTCCATTCTTCAATTCTACTTTTCCAGAAAATAGGAAATTTGTGAAGCTTTAATCTGTATTGGAATATCATGCCTTCAGATGTTGTATTTAAATTATTTCCTAAAATTTTAAAGTTTAAAAATTTTGGCGTTATTAAATTTAAATTATTAGGAGAGGCATAAAATTCAAACACATTATCTATTTCTTCATAAATCAATTGCTCGGTATACAATTTAAATGACCAAAAACGATCATGTAAAATACGTATTTCATTATCTATTTTTATTGATTCGTTATTATTCATTAATTTATACTCCAAGAATGAATCTATATTCAATTTTAACACCCAAGAAATATTAATGTTTAGCTTAGGTGAAATTTGTGCGTTACTTTCTGCTTTCTTTTGGGGAAACTCAGGCGTACTACTTAAATCGCTACCTAATAAAGTTAGAGCTTCTTTCATATATTTTGAAAGTATTATTTCTGGATCCATATTGATACTTTTAATTTCAATTTTTGATCAATGGGGCGGATTCAAAGATTTCAGTTTAAACACTTTACTAATTTGCATATTAGCATCACTAATAAATTTAACTGGATCTTTAAGCTACATTTTTACTATCAAACATGTAAAAGTTGGGATGGCATTTGTAGTTATAAATAGTTTGTTCCCATTATTCTCAATATTTGGAAGTGTATTTTTCTTCTCTGCCTCATTGGCGCTTACTGTTTACATGGGAGCAATTCTAATATTATTTGGAATAGCATCAATTACATTTAGAAATAGAAAAAATTTAAACTTTGTTGAAAAAGGATCGACAATAAAAGTTGCTTTATTTTTTTGCTTTACAACTCCCATGTGCTGGGCAATTGGTGCATTATTAATGGATAATGTACTTAAATCGGCTTCAGTAATGCCGGTTACGTTAATAAGAGCTGCTACTACATTTACTATCTGTACCCCTATTTATTTATTATTAAAAAAGAGTGATTTTAAAACTATTAAAACAAAGTTTAATATGCTTTTATTTGCTTCCTTTCTAACAACACTAGCTAGCTTAGGATGGTTTACCAGCCTTGAACTTTCTGAAGCAGCATTAACAGTTATTCTCGGAAGCAGTGCTCCGATTTTTGCTCTTATTGGGGCAAAAATTTATTTGAAAGAAAAAATAGATAAAAATGGTTTTCTAGGGATAATGTTTTGTTTTTCAGGTGTTTTAATTGTAATAATTTAAACAAGGTTTTTTATCCATCTAAGCAAAATAATTCGAATAAGAGAAAGAATAATTGCAGAAAAAATAATAAATGCAATGTTATTTATAGTTACGCCTCCATATGTTAAACCAAGTAAACAGCCAGCAGCTGGAGCATGTTCACAGTTTAAAATACCCATTAATATTATTAAAATCCCGATACATATTGAAGAATTGATATAGATAATCATATTTGATGCGCTGTTGTAGTCTAATGAGAATAAGGAAATTAGGAATATTGAGGAGACACCTATAATAACTGATAATAAATGTCCTCCTACTACCCTTCTAGTACTAGATGCATATGAGTGAGGAGCAAAAGAGATTAAAGCAGTTGTTCCTGCAATGCCGGCAATAATAGCACCCTGAGCAATGTTGTCACCAACAACAAGAACTAACATTAAAGCAATTGATGCCAAAAAAGATTGGAAAATATATCTAAACTTTTTTTTAAAAAAAATGGGATCAAATAAATGAAATTCCCTATCAAATTTTAACCTAATTTTCATTTTTTATTTTATTATCGTAACCTATTCTTCGTTATTATGAATGTCATAAAAAAAATAATTTTGCCTATTGTTATTTTAATTGTATTGATATATACAATACTTTCAATTTACATAACTAATTTAGCATTTCAGCCAAAAAGGAATAGTTTTGAAGAGACTCCAGATTTATACTCTTTAAATTATGAAAATGTAAGCTTTAAGTCTGTTGATACAAATGACATAAACTTAAATGGCTGGTGGATTGAAAATAAGGAAAGCATAGGAACAATTATTTGGGTTCACGGTTTGGACTCAGAAAGAAGTGGCGGAGAAGGCAAATTAAATATGATGAAGGATATTCATGAATTAGGATATTCGATACTTACTTTTGACTTAAGAGGGCATGGTAATTCTGGTGATGCCCCTTTAGGGCTCGGCATAAGAGAAAAAAATGATATCTACGGTGCAATAAAATATTTGGAAGAAAGCTATAGTATCAATAAGGTTGGCTTATATGGAATAAGTTACGGAGCAGTTGCAGTAATTGATGCATCGATAAACTTTGAAAATGATGATATAGAGATAGTTGGTTTGTTTGCAGACACTCCTTATTTTAGTGTTACCGAATTATTAACAAAGGAAGTATCTGACAGAACTCCTATACCTTTATTTATTTCAAAATTACTTAAATTTGGCATTATTCAAAGTGGTGAATTTTTCCAAAAAATGAATATAGAGGATGTTGAAGAATCAATGAAGGATATAAGTAAATTAAACTTTCCAGTAATAATTACTAGTTGTGAAAATGATGAAAGGGTGCCAATATCTCATCCCGAAAGAATTTATTCATATACAAAGGAAAGTAGATATGTTCCTTTTAAATTTTGCGAAGATCATGGTGAAGCATATGAATCAAACGAAGAAGAATTTATTAATGAATTTAAAAATTATTTTGAAAATAAATTTTAATTTAATTTTAGTGGTATGATAATGTAATGGAGAATATTAAAAATAATAACGATGATTGCAAAGTTTGCGTTATCTGTGGCCTTACTCAGGAGGAACACAAGACAAATATGCATATTTTTGGTATTCAGATTGGTTGCTCTTGGAGTGCTATTAAAGAATATAAATTAGGCTCTAAAGGTCCTAAAAAAACAATTTCTCAGGAACCTTAAAAAAAATATTTTTCTTATCTTGATTATTAAAAATATCCAAGTTATAAATACCCTCGAAAGCATTCTTGTAACCTTCTCTGTTAGAAACTGGAGGAAAGTCACTCCCCCACATCAAGGATTCTGAACTGAAAGATTTCAGCACTTGTTTTAATATCTTTGAATCTATTTCATAAAATGGATAATTTAAATCAAGAAGTTTTGGTCTTTCATAAATTTCTCCTAGGCCGGGAATTTTCATAAATAAATTATTATTAATCGACATTTTAAGAACTTTATTGAAATAATCATAAGAATTTTTATCTTTAGAAAAATTATTTGCTCCTGCTAAATGTTCAATAATAAAGGTAGTTTTTGAATTCCTCTCAATTAATTTACTGAAATTTGTAGAAGCAAAGGTTTTTAAATTCGAAGCTAAACTAATTACTAAGTTTTTTTCAGCACAATTTTTAAATAAATCATCTCCTTTATTATTAAAAATTTCAGGATAATCAAGGTATATTCTTATCCCCGAGGCCCCATTATCTTTAAATTCATTTAATTGATTTTCTAAATTTTCATACCATTCTAATGCAGGGACAATAGAAAATTTATTAGAAAACCTATTAAGACATTCATATAAATAATGATTATTAGATCCCTTATGCTGAATTAACACAGCCTTATCAATATAATTATTATCCATTTGAAAAATTAAGTTTTCAACTGGTTCAAACCAATTTATTCCAGCATGACAATGAGTATCAATAATCATAATTCAATAATACTAAATTTTATGTATAGTAATAAATATGAATAAATTAATCCTGATCTTAACACTGTTTTTTATTATTTCTTGTAAATCACAAACCGATTTCCAAAAATTATACAACCAAGAAATGTACGCAGAATCATTTTTTTCATCATTAAATTTAAGAACGGTTTCTTCAAATTCTTTTGAAAATGATACCTTAATAAGGTATACATTATCCTCTCATCTTCCAGATGATAATGAAGAATTAAATAAAATAAGAATTAAAAATGGAATGATAGTAGATAACTTAGAGTTAAATTCAAAAAATGTACAATCTATGAGCGGTAACTTCAATCAGTTTGTATCTTCGGGTGAAGAAGAATGTTTTTTCGTTATGTCGAAAAATTACCCCCAAGTTGATAAAAAGGATATAAATAATCTCTGTAAGGAAATGTCAAACAGCCTCGATTTATTTTTGGGGAACAATCAATTAAAAATTTTTGGCGTACATACCATTGTTGATGGGGAGCAATTTACTTATCATAATGAAAAAGAAGACAAGTACACAAAGTATTTTAGTGTACATATGCTTAATAAAGAACCTGATCAAAATTTAGTAGATAAAATAACTAGAACTTTTTTTCAAGAAGAAACTTTAAATGATGTAAGAGTAATTGGGAAAAATATTCTTCAATGCAACTTAAAAGTTACTTATGCGACTCCACCCGATGATACAGGATGCAATCAAATAGAGAAGCTACTAGAATCTGTTAAATAGTTTACTTATTTATCCACTTTACAATTTCTGAAATTGAACTGGGAATTTCTTTAAATTCGTTCATTTGCCCTTGCATAATTTCTAACATACCCTCAACTCTTTTTTTTGAATCATAATAATTATTTAAATTATTACTTGTAAACCTCTTATATGCGGATTTAAAATCTCTTGGTTCAACCCTATGATAAATCCTCATAAGATCTATAACAGATCGATTTTTAGTAGAAAAAAAAGTTTTTGCTTTTCTAAACTCTTTTCTTAATAAAGGCAAAGAATATCTTTTTATGCCAAAACCAACTAAATCACATCCTGATAGGTGCTTAGCTATAGACTCTGCATAATTATGAAAAGGTTTTTCTTTATCCACTATTTCTTGTTTAATTCCATGAACTTTTTTTGCTTCAGCAGATATTTTTTCTGTTGGATTAATTAAATTTGTAACAAATATTTTAGTATTATCTGGTAAGATCTTTATTGTTGAAATTCGTACTATTCTTGCTTTATTTAAATTTAAGTCAGTAGATGCTAAATCTAAAAAAACCAAAGGATTGACTAACTTTATTGAATTATTCAACATAATACATATGAATTTTAAAAAATTAATTAATTTTAATAATAGAATTATAGAAATTGTATATCTATTTGCGATTTTAACAATTCCAATTGTTTTTTCACCAGAGTCCTTATTTGGTTTTTATCAATTTCCAAAAGAATTTATATTACATTTATCATCCAATATTCTTTTATTAGCCCTGAGTTTTAAAATTTTAATTGACCCAACAAGTATTTTTAAAAAGATTATTTCGAATAAACTGGCAGTCATCTCAATTTTATTTATTTTACTTTCGTACTTTATATCTTCAGCTCTCTCAATCAATCAATATAGTAGTTTTTTTGGAAGAGAATACGGAATGTCATCAAACTCATTTCAAACCTATTTTGCACTTACAATTATTTTTCTCAGCATTTTTTTAAGTTATGAAAATATAAATAATGTAAAAAGAATTTTCAAAACAATTTTAATAAGCACTTCAATAATCTCAATCATTGGTTTACTTCAATTTTTTGCACCAAACATATTTGAAACTTTTACTTTTTACCATCAAGATAGGATTGTGAGTACAATGGGCAACCCTATTTATTTTGGATCAGTTTTGCTGATTGGAATTCAACTAACAATTATTTATTTTTTAAAATTTTTTAAACTAGAAGAAAAAATGGGTGTAAATTTTATTTGGCCTATTATCATAATCTCTATACAGTATTCTGCTTTATTATTAACTCTTAGTAGCGGACCACAAATTTCGATAATTTTTGGATTAATAATTATATTTATCAGCTACTTAATTTTATGCTCAAAATCAATGAAAAAAACTTTTTTAATTATTATTTTGCCCATAGTTATATCAACATTAATTTTTAGTTTGCCAACTCTTGAGGATGATAATGAATATTTTGACAAATTAGCTGAAAGAACTGGAAGCTTATCAAAGGATCTTGAACTTTCAATAGATGTACAATCTGGAACTGAAATTCTTTCACCAAATTCTTTCAATTATAGAGGTGAAAACTGGATAGGTGCGTTTAAATTGATTCGCTCTTGGCCAACCATACTCGATAATTCACAATCGGATTTTAAGCGATTTTTTATTGGCTACGGTCCTGATATGTATGTATTTGTTTACCCAATAACTGTTCCAATTCAAGAAAGGGTTGTTATCTCAGCAAATGCTCATAATTTATTTTTAAATATTTTTATTGAAAACGGGTTATTGGGAATATCATCTTTAATATTTTTAATTTTTTCATTTATTATAATTTGTAAAAGAAAATTATTTATTAGCAATAAAGATGGTAAATTTTATATCTTGTCGTTACTTGCAATTCTTTTTTCCAGACTTATTGAGCAGCAAGTAGGGATAGCTGTAATTTCAGATTTATTATTTTTTTATTGCACTTTAAGCCTAGTCTCGATATATACAATCAAAGAGCCAGAAATTGACTTTGACTTACTCAAATCAAATTTCAGAATGGCTGCACCACTGTTAAGTTTGATTTTTATATCCGCATCAATATTTTTTACTTCTGGTAACTACAATAAATTAGTGAGTTCTTTTAATTTAGGCAGAGGTATAAGCCAAGTTACTGAAGGTGAAATTAGTGAGGGAATCAGAAGCCTTGAAAGAGCGTCAAGATACAATAATATGTCTGAAATAATAGAAACTGAATTATTTAAAATTTCATATAAAGTTTATCTTAATGAAAATAAAAAAAATTCTGATCGTGCTTCTTCATTGCTGCCTTTGATGTATGAAAGGCTTTACAGCTTTGAAGAAAAGTCACCTTATTCATACAACACTCAATTATTCATCACTACAATTGCATGGGAGATCTCAAAAAGAAATCCTGAACTTTTTAGAGAAGAAGCAATTTCAAGATATATTCGTTTAAGGAATTTGATGCCACAATATTTGGGCCCTCAAGAAATATTATCAAATATTTTAGTTGCAGTAGGTGAATTAGAATTAGGTAAACAAGAAGCTGAATTAGGAATTTTAATGTCAGAAAAAGCTGGCTTAAATTCCGCTCAAAGCTGGTGGGTAAAAGGAGAGGCTGAGAGATACTTAGGTGAGATAAATAATGCGATAGAATCTTTTAACAATTCAATACAAATTGCAACAAAATCGACAAATCTTGAATATACTAGTGAACATAGAGATTTTGCATTTTTAGTATTATCTAATCAATCTTTGGGTTTTTTACATGAAGATATTGATATAGATAAGGCTAACTACCATATACAAGAAGCAATAAAAATTGCGTATAATACCGGAAATGTTCTTTTATTAGATACTAGATTTAGGTAACAAATTAGCCGAGGTGGCGGAATGGTAGACGCGCTGGTCTCAAACACCAGTAGGGCAACCTGTGCGAGTTCGACTCTCGCCCTCGGCACCA
>MDTD01087335.1_pt1 | contig 10256 bp, 10 predicted proteins | sample 811221 | NCBI WGS metagenome assembly MDTD01 (sample SAMN05326646, study PRJNA326480) | marine metagenome | isolation source: seawater | place: Pacific Ocean: South West | collected 2011
CATTGCAAGCCACCAGCCAATGTTTGCCGACTCGGACCGCCCCTGATAAACAGCGTGCTCGTTCTATACATGGACACATACCCATGCTGAGACGCCTTTACGATTGGACCCTGGACCTGGCCGGACATCGGCATGCTCTCTGGGCGCTGTTCTTTGTCGCCGTGATCGAGAGCTCCTTTTTCATCGTGCCGCCGGATGTGTTGTTGATCCCGATGGTGCTGGCGGCGCGCAATCGGGCGTGGCTGATCGCCGGGGTCTGTACGGTGGGCTCGGTGCTGGGCGGTGTGCTGGGTTATGGGATCGGTATGTTCGCCTTCGAGGCAATGGGCCGGCCGATCCTGGAGATGTACCACGCCTTGGCGAGGTTCGAGGAAATGCGCGGTTTCTATAATGAGTATGGCGCCCTGATTGTGTTTTCCGCCGGCTTCAGCCCGATCCCCTACAAAGTCTTTACCATCGCATCCGGGGTCGCAGACATGAACATCTTGACGTTCACCGTGGCCTCTATCGTCGGCCGCGGGGCGCGTTTCTTCCTGGTGGCGTTTCTGTTGTGGAAGTTTGGCGAAATCATCAACACATTCATCGAGCGATACCTAGCTCAATTGACATTGGCCTTCGTGGTTTTGTTAGTGGCCGGGTTTATCACTCTTAAATACCTGATGTAGCTGCACTGGTCTTGGCCGGCGTGCTGGACAAGCGTATATGGAAAGAATGAGCATGCGTCTGACCGAGCCCATTTGGCATCGTTATATACCCATCGTCCTGCTGTTGATTGCTTTCACTGCATTGGGCAGCGCCTATACGGCTGAGTTCGCCTACAGCCTAGAGCCCTGCGTGCTCTGTATCTATCAGCGAATTCCCTTCGCGGTGATTGGGGTGCTGGGCGTGCTCGCCTATCTTTTAAAAGGTCGGATGGCGATGGTGGTCCTGACCGCCGTGGCGGGCATCGTTCTATTAATCGGCGCCGGCCTCGCCTCCTATCACGTGGGTGTAGAACAGCACTGGTGGGCGTCGGTGGCGTCATGCAGTGGCGCGTCGGACCAGGCCCTGAGCATGAAAGAATTCCAGGCCCTCTTGCAGCAGGAGCCGGGAAAAGCCTGTGACGAGGTGGATTGGACCATGTTCGGTATTTCCATGGCTACTTACAATGTAGCCTTCTCTGGCGTTCTAGGTCTGGGCGGGCTCTGGGCGGCGATAACGATGAGGGCCGCGTGATGTCCATTGATACTACAGATCCGAAACCCGTTAACGGTCCAGACCGGCTGCCCGGCGATCCAAGCAAGGAAGAGTATGTGGAACGTCTGATCCGCGTGGATCACGCTGGCGAATACGGTGCTGTGCGCATTTACGAGGGCCAGTTGGCGGTTCTCGGCAAAAAATCCTCCGGTCCGCTGGTCCGACATATGCTGGAGCAGGAAAAGGCGCACCTTACGGCCTTTGACAAATTGATCGCTGAACGGCGCGTCCGTCCGACCGCGCTGATGCCGATCTGGCACATCGCAGGTTTCGCGCTGGGCGCAGCGACTGCCATGATGGGGGAGAAGGCAGCGATGGCCTGTACGGTCGGCGTCGAGGAAGCAATTGACGAACACTACCAACGCCAAATCGAAGCTTTAGAGACTTACACTGATGAGGCTGATTTAAGAGAAACCTGCGTCAAGTGCCGCGAAGAGGAACTTGAACACCGCGATACGGGACTAAATCACGGCGCCAAACAGGCGCCGGGTTACGAGGTTTTGACCGGCGCTATCAAGGCCGGCTCAAAGCTCGCCATCTGGCTATCAAAACGGATCTAACTCTTTCGCTTTTTCACTAGGCTGGTGATGATGCCACGAAAAGTGCGGACTTCTTGTTCCGTAAACCGGGCGCGCTGTAGGACATTGCGGATATTTCGGACCATGGTCGGTTTCTTTTCAAGCACATGGAAAAAGCCGCTGTTATCCAACTCTGTTTCAAGATGGTCGAACAAGCCCTGCAACTCCATTTTGTTTGCCAAGCGGGTTTCTTTGGGGATGGCAAGTACCGCATCCTCGGTCTCGGTCCCCAATTGAAACCATTCATAGCCCAAGGCAAACACCGCCTGGGCCAGGTTCAAGGACGTGAACACCGGGTTCAGGGGTACTGTTAGTATGGAGTTGGCCAACGCCACGTCATCGTTCTTTAGACCTTTGGCCTCCTTACCGAACATCACGCCAGAGCGCACGCCGTAGGTTTCATCCTTTTTCATTCTAACTACGGCTTCGCGAGGGGTCACCACTTCCGTGGTCATATCGCGTGACCTAGCCGTAGTGGCATAAACCATTTGCAAATCGGCAATAGCCGCCTCGGTAGTGTCATAAACACGGGCACGTTCGATGACCATCGTCGCCCCAGAGGCCGCTGCCTCAGCGTATTGGTTTGGCCATTCATCGCGTGGTTTAACCAGACGCATGTCCGTGAGACCACAGTTCATCATTGCCCGCGCAGCCATACCGATGTTTTCGCCCAACTGCGGTTCAATCAGAACCACCACTGGCCCCGTCACCAGCGTGTCGTCGGACCCCTCGGCGCGATATGTCCCCGCCACGCACTTACGCCGCAACAGCGTCAATGCCATCATGGAACAGCTTGAAGATGATGCTGTCACGAAGTGCATTATAAGAGGCGTCAATGATGTTGGTGGACACCCCGACAGTAGACCAGTGCTTACCATGGCTGTCCGCAGACTCAATCATCACCCTGGTTACGGCGCGGGTTCCATCACCAGGTGTTAGAATCCGCACCTTGTAGTCTACCAAAGTTAAGTTCTCGAGCGCTGGGTAACGTGATACCAAAACCTTCCGCATGGCCGCATCCAACGCGTTGACTGGGCCATTACCCTCGGCCACGGTCATGAAGGGCTCACCGCCCACCTCCAACTTCACTGTGGCTTCTGATAGGGTGATCAGTTCTCCTTGAGAATTCCACCGCCGCTCGTCGATGACGCGAAAATGGGTACAATGAAAATAATCAGGAACTGTGCCGAGTGTGCGTCGGGCTAAAAGTTCGAAACTGGCTTCGGCTCCGTCGTAGGCATACCCGTTGAATTCTTGTTCCTTGACCAATTCTACGAGGCGACTAACTCTCGGGTTCTTTGGCTCGATCTCAACGCCGATTTCACGAAAGCGCGACAGAATATTCGAACGGCCGGATTGGTCTGAGACAACAATATGGCGCTGGTTGCCCACCAGATGCGGTTCCACGTGTTCGTAAGTTTGCGGATCCTTCTCCACGGCGGACGCATGAAGGCCCCCCTTATGCGCGAAGGCCGCCTCGCCGACATAAGGCGCATGACGGTCCGGTTGACGGTTCAACCGTTCGTCCAACATCCGCGAGATCTGCGTAAGCTTCGGTAAGTCGCTCTTCCCAATATTAGTTTTATATCCCATCTTCAAAACGAGGGTCGGGATTATGCTGACCAGGTTGGCATTGCCGCAGCGCTCTCCTAATCCATTGATGGTGCCCTGCACCTGACGAGCTCCGGCGCGAACGCCTGCCAGCGAGTTAGCCACCGCGTTACCCGTGTCATTGTGGAAGTGAACCCCAACCTTCTCGCCGGGAATCTCCCTGCAGACGGCGCTTACGATGTCCTCCACTTCGTGGGGCAGCGTGCCGCCGTTCGTATCGCAAAGAACCACCCAACGCGCGCCATTGTCGATGGCGGCCTGAAGGCAATCCAACGCGAACGCCGCGTTCGCCTTATATCCATCGAAAAAGTGTTCCGCATCAAACATGACCTCGTCCGTCTTTTCCGCAGCGTGGCGCATGCTGTCTGCGACCATACGCACATTTTCCTCACAATCGATCCCGAGAGCGATGTCAACCTGGAAGTCCCAGGTCTTGCCCACCATGACGACGCAGTCTGCCTCAGTGGACAGGATCGCGGCCAGCCCTGGGTCGTTATCGGCGCTTCGGCCGGGCCGACGCGTCATTCCAAAAGCGGCAATCTTGGATCGCTTCATATTAGGCAGATCTGCAAAGAAAGCGTCGTCGGTGGGATTGGCGCCGGGCCAGCCGCCTTCAACATAATCAATTCCGAGTTCATTAAGTTCACGTGCAATCATCGCCTTATCGGCAGGATTGAAATCTACACCCAAGGTTTGCGCGCCATCGCGAAGCGTAGTGTCCAGCAAATAGACTCGGTTTTCGATTTTGGTCATGACGAAAAACTCTCATTAATCACAGTGATCGCAAATGAAAAACGGTACCCCGGTCTCCTAAAAAGAGGCCGGGCCTGTAATTCGCCGAATGATCGAAACCGATTTGAGATCGTTTTTAGTCATGAGCGCGCATGATACTCGCAGCACCTCGGGGGTCAAGTATGGCCGAAGCAACACATTGGATCACACGTGTTCTTCTAGGCTCAAAGAGACCAAATTGTCAGAGTTCATGGCGAGTGTTGATTAAGGCGCGTCAGGAATTTGGAATTTATTTTATGCGATAACGATCCATACCTTCATGGAGAATGACGTCGAGGCCTCAAGCCAGGACGTCAAGCCGGTCTCGGCGCAGGTCAACGAATTTCTTGATATCAATGAATTCGCCAGTATTCGGATTGATCTTACCCTTCGCCCCAATGTCACCGCTGGGGCCGCCACCGAGTGCGCCGTTCAAAAGCCCGAGTACCCCGATCCGATAGATATCATCGAACTTGTGAACCTGAACAGTGTGGTGGTTGGCAAGCTGCTCATTACAATTAACCCTCATGTTGATCAGCTTTGTAATGGCTTTCGGATCTCGCTCCAAGACATCGTTTAGGAGGTTCACTGCTGCACTTATGGGATCGCTCATGGTAGCTCCGCGCTGTGGATTATGGCTCGTTCGCAAAAACTATCGCAATCTCGATATCCATGGTAGGTTTCATCATGCCCAGCGAAATCGTCCTGCTGACCGGCGATGCGGAGGCGCCGCATCTGGGGAGTGTTCTTCGTCGCTACAATCCCCGCCTCAGAATTGTTCATGCCCGCAACCGCCGCGAACTCCTGGATGCCTGTCCAGCGGACGGCATACACACGCGTCGCCTGATCGCCTTCTGCACGCCAGTGATCGTACCTGAGGAGATTCTCAACGCGGTCATGCCGCCAGCTTACAACTTCCATCCCGGGCCTCCCACCTACCCTGGTTCCCACGTCGCAAGCTTCGCGATATATGACGATGCCAATATGTTCGGTGCGACAGCCCATGAGATGGCGTCCAAGGTTGACAGCGGACTAATTGTTGGGGTCGAATGGTTCCAAGTCCCCGACGGACTGCGTTTCACCGATCTCGAGATCAAGGCCTTCGACGCGCTGGTAAGCCTATTCATCCAGCTCGCGCCACATTTGGCTTTAAACGACGCGCCATTGGAACACCTTGACATGGCGTGGGCTGGCAAGGCGACAACCAACACAGACTACGAGCGTATGCGCGCAATTGATGAGACCATGAGCGAGGCGGAAATCAAACGCCGCTTTCGAGCGTTTGGGTAGATAGTGGAGAGATCATCTCACTAACGCTGCAAAACATTTAAAGTTTTAATTCGGGTTTAACAGCTCCAACTCATTCTCTTATTGTCATCAGCGAATGAGCTAACTAAAGCGGGGCCGATTTAGCCTCATTTTCTCTTGGAACTGCCTTGCGGTATCTAGGAAACTTTCGACGAGCGGTCTATCATCGTCCCCACGCCAAGCTAAACCAAACTCGACATAGAGCTCCGACAGATTATCGGCAAATTCTTTGAAGACTACACCTGGCGGTTGAAAATTCATCAATGAGGACGCGCCAACGGCTATGCCCATGCCAGCTGCTACCAAGCTTACCAGCGTGTGTAGATGCCCAACTTCGGCGACAACGTCTGGCGCGAACCCTGCCTGTGTGAAAGCGTGTGAGACGCGGGCATGATAGCCGGTCCCCCACCGTGGCGGGATAAAAATAAACTTCTCATTCCTCAACTCTTCAAGGTATAATTTAACTTTTGCCGCAAACTGGTGATCTTTAGGTAGCGCGACAATCAAACGTTCGCGATAGAAAATCTCCAAATTAAGGCCGGCAACATCTACCGTAGGCGCCAAAAAAATGCCCACATCAATATGCTTCTGTCGCAGCGCCTCGGGTTGTTCTGGAGTGGTGAGCTCTATAAAACGCAAGCCAACATCGGGATAGCTTGTTCGAAAGATGCGCAAAATTTGCGGCAGGACTTCATAGGTCGCCGTAGGAAAGAAACCAATAGAAATTTGGCCACGCAGTCCTTCTTTAACCGACTGGGCTAGTCTGATGCTGTCGTCTACTTGCGATAGGATTAACCTAGCCCGTTCGAGAAATATTTCACCGGCTTTAGTCAGTTCAACTCTCTTACGATCGCGCAAAACAAGTTGCACGCCGATTTCATTTTCGAGGTTGCGGATAGAGATGCTGAGCGGCGGCTGCGAAACGTTCAGGTATGCCGCCGCACGCCGGAAACTTCGTTGTTCGGCAACTGCGACGAAGCGCTGCATTTGACGTATATCAGGCATACCTAGCAGTCCTTAGGCTGGCGTTATGAGCGAAGGGTTTATGATATGATTTTCATATCAAATTATTTCAAAATCAATATTAGACGTATCAATATGGACGTCTTAACGTTCTAATTAGTCAACAAGAGGGGAGCCAAAAACCATGGCCGCAGTCGCAACGACAGTGCCACATGCCTATTCGCTCATCGAGGTGCAACCGCGTGCAGGGACACTTGGCGCTGAAATCAAAGGTGTCGATTTATCAACTCCAATGAATGATGCACTCTTCGCCGAGATTGAGCAGGCGTTTCATCAGCATTTGGTGATCGTTTTACGCAACCAGTCTATCTCGCCAAAGGACCTTCTAGAATTCTCAAAACGCTTCGGATCGGTGGAGCCACACCCCTTGGGTTCGCGACGAGGTCTCGATGACCACCCAGAGGTGATGGTTTTGGAGAACAAACCGGGGCATCTTGGGCCGCGGAACGATTTCTGGCATTCCGACATATCATTTGATGCCAAGCCACCACTGGGCTCTATCCTTTATGCCATCACGGTCACGGAGGGACGGGCCGATACCATGTTCTGCAATATGTATGAGGCATATGAAGGTTTATCGGTGGGACTGCGCACACAGCTCAATGGCATGCGGGCAATGCACTCCGCCAAGCAGTTGGTGCAGGAAGTGCCAAACCGTCTGTCGGTAAACGTTGCGCCACCGGCGGTTCCGCATCCTGTCGTGCGAACCCATCCGGGTACTGGCCGCAAAGCTCTATACGTCAATCCGCATTACACGATCAGCTTTGAAGACTGGAGCGAAGACGAGAGCAAACCGTTACTCGATATGCTAATTGCACAGGCTACTCGCCATGAGAATATCTATCGGCATCAGTGGCAAGTTGGCGACGTGTTAATGTGGGATAACCGTTGTGCGATGCACTACGCGGTCCGCGACTACGATGACACTATGCCACGGTATTTGTACCGCACGACAGCAGCCGGCGATATTCCGGTTTAGGCAACCGAACTTGTGGCGCGCGCTGAACTGCGAACATCGCAATATAAATTAGGGAGAAAAAATGACTTTTGACATTAAGCCATTTGATGCTGCACATGGCGCAGAAGTTCACGGCGTCGATCTGTCAAAGCCGATTGATAATGAAACTTTTGAACGGATCGAGCGTGCTTACAACAAATATGCCGTGCTTTTATTCCGTGATCAGAAAATTAATGAGGAACAACATTTAGGGTTTAGCCGCCAGTTCGGAAAACTTGAGGTCCACGTTCTTGACCAGTACTTGCATCCCAACCATCCCGAGATCCTGGTTGTATCAAATATCAAGGAGGGTGACCGTCACATCGGCATCTATGATGCTGGCCGATACTGGCATACAGATCTTTCCTATATGAAACGACCAAGCCGTGGCTCACTGCTCTATGCCATTGAAGTGCCCCATGATGACGAAGGTAACCCGCTCGGCGATACACTATATACAAGCTCATCCGCCGCCTACGATGCCCTCCCTAAAAAAATGCGCAAGCTGATCGACGGACTGAACGCCGAATTCTCGTTGGCGAACCGACATGCCAAGTTGATTGCCGACGGCGACACGGAGGCAGTGTTGAGCGATAAGCACCAAGATAAAGTTCCACCCGTCGTACACAAGGTTGTGCGCTCACACCCAATAACAGGGCGTAAATCGATTTATGTCAACGAGGGGCAGACCGCTAAGATTTTAGGAGTGCCCGACGACGAAGCCCACGATCTTCTGGAAAGTCTGTTGGCGCACGTGTCGAAAGACGAATTCATCTATCGCCACAAGTGGCATGTTGGCGACGTCCTGATGTGGGATAACATCCCAACGCAGCATCTCGCCATCTGTGATTATGAGCTACCTCAGAGGCGGTTGTTGCATCGTACAACACTTAAAGGTGCGGAACCGATCTAGGAGAGACGGCATTTGATATAATGGTAATCATGAGCGCAACGCAGCAACTGGCGCGGCACATTTGTGCTACCGACTATGAAAACTTGCCACGCGATGTGATCGAGACGGCAAAATGGTTTCTGCTCGATACATTCGGCACAGCTTGGGCCGGGACAGACGCGCCCGGCGCGGAAGAATTGCGCCAAACTGTTTTTTCTGATTGTGGAGATGGTAACGCAAGCGTTCTTGCGGCGCGAAAGAAGGCGCCACCTGGTTCGGCGGCTTTGCTAAACGGGATGTATGCCGGCGCGCTCGATTACGATGGCGTCTATGAAAAAGGCTCAGTGCATCCAGATATCGTCACATTTCCCGCTGCACTTGCGCTTGCCGAGACGCAGCGCGCGAGCGGGCGTGATTTCTTGACAGCGTTAGCCATTGGCAACGATATTGCTTGCAGGTCGGGTGGAGCGATGGTGGCCAACAAAGGCTGGTTCAACACAGCGACACATGGAGTATTTGGTGCTGCTGCTGCTGCTGCGAAACTTCTCGGTCTTGATGAAGAGGCGACGGCTCATGCACTAGGCCTCGCCTTCGCTCAAGCGTCCGGCACACAGCAAGCGCTCGCAGAAAAAAGTATCGTAAAGCGCATGCTTTCCGGATTAGCGGCGCGGGCGGGAGTCTTTGCAGCCCAAGCTGCAAAAAATGGGATCACGGCACCTCGCGAAGTCTTTGAGGGCAAGTACGGTTTCTACGCTCTTTATGGCAAGGGTGAGCCAACCGCATTGCTCGACGGTTTAGGTGAGCACTATGTGACGATAAAAACAGTCACTAAAAAATATCCCAGCTGCACCGCAAATCACGTCGCGATCGACGCTGCTCTGGCTCTGGCAAACGAACACGACCTAAAGTATAGCGATATTGATGCGATCACCGTAACCATTTCTCCTTTCATGGATAGCTTGGTGGGCGGAACATTCGATGCGGGCTTAAACCCGCAAGTCGCTGCACAATTTTCAATTCAGTATTCGATCGCATGTGCAATACAACGTCGTCAACTCAGCATCGCGGAAATCCAACCAGATGTAATTGCTGATCCGGAGATCAATGCCTTGCTCAAGAAGATAAAAGTAATTGTCGAGCCCCAATGGCCAGGTAAGTTTGCGCCCTGCGACCTGGAAATCCTCGCTCGCGACGGCCGTCGGCTGACCCATCATGCAGCGCATACGCCAGGCACGCCCGAAAACCCAATGAGCATAGGTGACTTAAAAGCTAAATTCAGCGACTGCGCCTCGTCCGGCGTTAATCCGATGAGCATAGACCAGTGCAACAATGCCATTAAAACGATATTGGCAATCGAAACGGTTAAGGACATGGCGGAAGCCTTGGACTTTGGGGGCACCTAACGGTCAGATAATTCAGTATTTCTAATTTTAATCGCGTCATCAGGGCTGACAGCTATCTTTTCGTGCTGCGCTCGAACGTATGCAAATAAACCGCGGACTTCTGTCCGTCGAGTAAAAACTGCGGAAATTGGCAGTTGCAAAACCGGAGCGGGTGAGAGCAGAACCACAGAAAATTGGAAGTAAGCAGCAATTAGTGAATTTCATTACGGCCAATGACAGACACTAAATCTTATGTGATACGTAAACGTAAGTAATATATCGATCCTCTTTGGCGCAGCTTCATGACAACTCTTGTGTAGCGTCTTGTGTAGCAAAACGCATAGAGATGTCTCAGGCGCTACCCAAGTAGCTGACATGATGAAGCTTCTGGAGAAAGTGGCGGAGAGACAGGGATTCGAACCCTGGGTACGCAAGCGCACAACGGTTTTCGAGACCGC